>Ga0180121_10000153_pt1 | contig 25514 bp, 25 predicted proteins | sample AntDrymUQ5402106_2_FD_129676 | JGI IMG/M metagenome (GOLD analysis project Ga0180121, IMG submission 129676) | Polar desert sand microbial communities from Dry Valleys, Antarctica - metaG UQ540 (21.06) (version 2) (version 2) | ecosystem: Environmental > Terrestrial > Soil > Desert | place...
GGCCTGGGCGTCATGACCGGCATGAACATCCTCGACGGCGGCAACGGCTCCAGCGGGGTTGCCGGCTACATGCGGGGGAAGTGGGCCATGAGTGACACTGAGATCCGGAACTACGGAACCGCGCTGCTCAACCAGAGCTATGTCTGCGGATTCGTGAGTTGGACATATCTCTATATGGGCGCGACGTACTTCGCGCGGCCGGCCATCAATGCCGCGCTGACCGATCTCATGAACAAGGCCAAGGGGCACGTCAAGACGTCCTGTCGCCAATAAGCGAAGCCAGGATCGCAAGGGGCCCAGGGAGAACTCCCTGGGCCCCTTTCCACATCCTGTACCTGCCCGCCGATCAGCCGGCTCTGCGTAATCGCACGACTTCGAGCGAGCCGTCCCGTGCATCCCGAACCTCCCACCCGGCATCCCGCAGCAGCGCGCGTATGCGGTCGGCCTCGGGGTAGTCTCGCACCGTTTTCGCCCGCTTGCGCCGGAGGGCCCAGTGCAGCGCCCACTCCTTCTGGCGCTCTTCCCCGCCGCTCTCGGGCGGGGATTCCGAGTAGGCCTGCGGCTCCCCTGATTGTTCCTCCGCTGAGGCACCCGTCGGCACACTGATGACCACTCCCCTGCTGGTCACATCCAACACGCCCTCGATGATCTTCCAGGCCGACAAAACCATCGGGCCGGGGCGCTCACCACTATCCAGCGCGGCATTGGCTTCGTTCATGAACATGAACATTGCCGCCAGCGCGCGGGGCGCATTGAGATCGTCGTCGAGCGCCTCGCTGGCATCCTTGCGGAGCCGCTCGGCGGTTTTCGCCAGCCTCGGTGAATCGGTCTCCGACTTGGCCTCGGCGAGACGCTTCTGGAATTCACCCAGCCGGGCCGATGCCTTTTGTGCCGCGGCCAGCCCCTCGTCGGTCAAGTCGAGCTTCTGCCGGTAGTGGGTCTGGAACATGAGCAGCCGGATGGCGCCGGGGTCCACCCCGTCTTCTCGCAGGTCCCGCGCGGTGGTGACGTTGCCGAACCGCTTGGACATCTTCTCGCCCCTGATGTTCAGGAACTCGCCGTGGAGCCAGTAACGGGCGAACTCGCCGCGCCCGGTGTAGGCGCAGCTCTGCGCGATCTCATCCTCGTGATGGGGAAAGACTAGATCCACGCCGCCCGCGTGGATGTCGAGCACGTCGGTGCCGGTGCGGCGCCGGAGCAGTTCCAGCGCCATGGCCGAGCACTCGATGTGCCAACCGGGTCGTCCCCGGCCAAATGGGGCATCCCACGCGGCGCCCACCGCCTCGTCCTCGGGCCTGGCCGCCTTCCATAGCACGAAATCACGCGCGTCCTCTTTGGCGTACTCGTCGGCGCTGACCCGCTCGCTCGCGCCGGGCTTGAGCTCCCGTCGGTCGAGGCGCGAGAGACGCCCGTAGGCGGGAAACCGGGCGATCGAGAAGTAGACCGACCCGTCGTCGCCGGCGTAGGCAACACCCTTCTCGAGCAGGCCCTGGATTAGGCCGATCATGGCCGGGATGTACTCGGTGGCCCGGGGCTGCTCGTGGGCGGGAAGGATACGGAGCCAGTCTCGGTCCTCGGCAAACGCCCGGGCGAAGGGATCCACGTGCTGGCGAAGCGACACGCCCTTGTCCCGGGCGGCGGCGATGGTGCGGTCGTCCACGTCGGTCAGATTCATGATATGGAACACGTCGTAACCACTGGCCGCCAGCCACCGCCGCAGCAGATCTTCGAAGAGGAAAGTCCTGAAGTTTCCGATATGGGCGTAGTTATAGACCGTGGGGCCGCAGGTATAGAGCGACACAGTGCCGGTCTGCAGCGGCTCGAAGGCTTCGATCTGCCGGGTGAGCGTGTTGTACAGCCTGAGCGTCATGAGCCGGCCCCGGCAGTTGCCGCCACCTTAGCCGCGCCCTGGGCGGTGTCCCTGACGGTCACCTCGACCCGGCGCTGCTGGTAGGGTGAATCGATCGTTTCCCGGGAGAATCGGTTCTTGAGCCGGCGGCGGAATTCCCGCGCCACCGACCATTGCGAGCCTGGCTGGGTCTTGAGCAGGGTCCGGATCACGACAGCGTTGTCGGTGAGTGACTCCACGCCGAGCACCTCGACCGGACCATCGAGCTGGACGCCCCAGAGAGGGTCGGTGGAGAAATGGGCCGCTTCATCCCGGACGACTTCCAGCGCCCTTTCCAGATTCTCGGTATGCGGCACACTGATGTCCACCACCGCGCGCGACCATCCCCGGGTCTTGTTGCTGACCACCTTGATCTCGCCATTGGGAATGACGTGCATCGAGCCGTCCAGATCCCGCAGCACCACCACCCGCAAGGTCATCCGCTCGACCACGCCTCCCTTCCCCGACGCTTCGATTACGTCGCCCACGGAAAATTGATTCTCGACCAGGAAGAAGAAGCCTGAGATGACATCCCGGACCAGGCTCTGCGCGCCGAACGAAACCGCGAGGCCCAGGATGCCGGCACCGGCCAGAATCGGGGCGATGTTGATGAAGACGTTGAACGTGAGCAGGACGGCGATGGTGACGATAACCACGCGCCCTACGCTGCGGAGCAGCTGGGAGATGGTTCGACCCCGCTTTTCACGCAGGGTGGTGATGGAGTCGTCGCCGTCATCAACCGACTTCTCGATTCGGGAGGCGGCCAGCCTGACAGCCCGGAGGCCGAGCCACGCCAGAATCCAGATGCCGAGCACCCGGAACGACGCCCGCAACAGGCCTTCGCCGTCCACCCGCAGGATCTCTGCAAGGCGGTCGATAACGTCGGTAATAGACAGCAGCAGGTGCACGGTAACTCCCAGAAGCGACACAAGTTGGCCGCATTAAGCCGGGCAACGGCCAATCGGCCCAAACGTAAGGCGGAAGGTACAGCGGCGGAAGGTGAGGAGCGGGAAGGGTACAGCAAACAGAAAGTTAAGCAGCGGGTGGCTTGTCGCCGATGGCGTACATGATCACGCTGCCGGCCACCCGCACGCCCTCGGCCACGCACCTCGCGAGTATCTCCTCCGGCGTTTCTGTCTCCAAAGGAAATACCAGTCCGACGGGGGTGGCGCGCATAGTGGGGAACTGCAGGCGCAGTCGCTCGAGACCGGGGAGGGATGGCGTTGGGGTGGCAATCTGAAGCGCACGCCACTGAACTGGCTCGGCTGAAAGCGGAAGCGGAGGCCCGACAAACATGGACCAGGATGAGGTCCCAGTCGCCACTCCGCGTTATCCGGGCAATGCAGGAGGAACCAGATTTCCGCCTACCGCCCTACCGCCGCCTCTCTGCCTTCAGCCGCCTTATTCTTCATATACGCCTGCCGGCCATCGCGCACCGCGTCGAGCAACGGCGCCAGATCGTACCGCACCGGATCGGTGGCCGGCAGTCCGGTCTCGCGGCTCGCCGCCTCGCAGGCCTGCCGGGCGGCCCGATCGCTCAGATCATAGGTGTTGAGGGAAATGCCGATGACGCGGGTGGGGTGAACGGCGGCCCCCATCGCTTCGTAGAGGCGGATGTATTCGCTCAGCGGCGGGATCCGGAGCCAGGCCGCCTCCCGATAGTCGCCGATGTACTGCCGGCTCGACTGGTGGCAGAGGAGCATGGCATCGGGACAGGCGCCGTGCAGCAAGCCCAGGGTTACGGCGGAGTACCCGGGATGATTGATGCTTCCCTGCCCCTCGACTAGCACCACGTCGGCACCCTCCGCGCCTTGCAGCACCAGGCGCTCCGCGGCGCCGGCGATGAAGTCCGAGATCACGGCGTCCACCGCGATGCCCCATCCTTCAATCATGATGCCCGTCTGCCCGGTGGGCACGAACCGGGTCCGGAGTCCGCCGGCATTGAGCTCCCGGGCCAGCTGGAGCTGGGCGGTCATCTTGCCGACGTTGCAGTCGGTGCCGACTGTGAGGACCACATAGGGCTCGACCGTCTTGGCGGCGCCCGATGCCACCGGGAGATCGGAGGGAGGCCGCCGCAGATCGAGGATCCTTCGCCCCGATGCCTGGGCCTTGGCCGCGAGGATGGGGTCATCGCTCAGAAAGGTGTGCAGCCCGCTCCAGAGGTCGCAGCCGCCGTCCAGGGCCTCGGCCAGCCAGCTGCGCCACTCGTTCGGCAGGCGGCCTCCCTGGGGAGCGATTCCCACCAGCACCGCGCTGGGCCGCAGCGCCAAACCCTCGCGCATGGATCCCACGACCGGGATGTTCCCCCCGAACCCCAGGATGTCCTGGGCGGTCTTCCCGGCCTGTTGCCGGTCGAGCACACCCACGGTGCGCTCCGGCAGATAGCGAATGACCGAGTTGGCCGTCTTCGACGTCATCGGGCCGAAGTCGCCATCGGCCAGGATCAGAAAACGCGGTGGAGTCATGACCTAGGAAACAGCGGGATTGGGTGCAATGGTCGGCTCCGCGTCAGCGGGAATGGTGCCGCTGGGCTTGGTCTCGCTGATTGGATCTCCGTACATGTGGCCGATCAGGATGTGGCGAATGAGGACCATGACAAAGGCGAGGATAGGCACCGCGATGACCAGTCCAACCAGGCCGAAGAGCTTGCCGATCAGTAGCACGCCGGCGATGGTGATCACCGGCGGCAGGTTCACCTGGCGCTCCATGACGTAGGGCGCCACGAAGTTGGCCTCGATCAGATGCACTCCCACGCCGAGTGCCGCTACGGCCACGGCTTTGGCCAGACCAATGGAGCCGAGAGCGAGCAGCGCCGGCAGGAGCGTCGACAGCAGAGTACCGAAGAACGGAACAATGGCGGCGACCCCGGCGAAGATCCCGAATGCCAGGAAATACGGCATCCCCAGCAGCCAGAGGCCGACCGTGGTGAGCACCGCCAGCAGAACCATGGCGACGAGCTGTCCCACGATCCAGGCCCGCAAGGTGATGTTGAGGTCGCGCAGGATGCTGCGGGCCAGCTCCCTCCGGTGGGGCGGGACGAGCGCCACCACGCCTTCGGTGTACACCGCGGAATGGCGCGCGAGATAGACCGCCATCACCACGACGCTGATTCCCTCGATCAGGAAGGTGACCCCGCCTTTGAGATAGGGCACTGCGGCGCCGCGAAGGAACCCGAACACTTCGCCGAGCGAAGTGGCGAGAAGCCCTGGCTGGGCCGACTCGCCCGCCCTCCGACCGAGCACCGGCACTCGGCGGAGAAGTGCGTTGATGTTCCGGTCGAGATCGGCGAGAAATTGAGGCAGATTGGTGAGCAGGTCTGTTACCTGCTCCGCGACGGCCGGAACAATCAGGAAGATTGTCCCCGCCAGGGCGCCGAGGCTGAGCAGCACGCCGGTGAGCAGGCCGAGGGCGGGGGGTACCCCGAGGCGCCTCTGCAGGAAGTCGGCGGTGGCGTCGAGGTACACCGCCAGTATGATGGCGAGAAACAGTACCAGCAGGACATCGATGGTCCGAACCGCCAGCGCCACCAGCACGACGACGACAAGGATTTTGCCTAGCGGGAACCCGCGTCGCTCGGTTTCAACGCCGGCCATCAACGAGACTTCCCTTCATCACCCTCCTCGATCAACTCGGCATCCCGGATGTCTTCCCGCCCCGCCCCCAGCTGCTTCGAATCCTTCCCCCGGCCGGGGCTGAGGATCCCCATTTTCGTCTTCAGGTCGATGAGCTGCTGATCAGAGCTGCCCTTGTACTCCAGGACCTCGAACTGGCGCGCCAGCGGATCGCCCGAGACCTCCTCGTTCAGCTCGGCCGCGGCGAGTGCCTTGCGCTCGGTGGCCTCGATCTTCTCCGCCATCCGCTCGAACGATTCGAAGGCGCTCTTGTCCGAAAGTCCCGACATGGTCTCCTGGATCCGCTGCTGCGCCTCGGCCCGCTTGGACCGCGCCACCAGGATATTTTTTTTCCGCTTGGCTTCCTCGATCTTATCGTTGAGCTGCCGCAGCGAAAGCTTAAGCTGCTCGGTCTCGGCCTTGTGACGGAGCCACGTTTCCTGCAGCTGCTGCGCGGACTGGAGCTGCTCGTTGTAGCGCCCCAGCGCCTGCTTGGCCAGGTCGTCGCGGCCTTCCTGGACCGCCATCATGGCGCGGCGTTCCCAGTCGTCCGCCTGCTTCTTCAGCGCCTCGGCGTCGCTCTGAAGCTTCCTCTCGTCCGCAATGGCGGAGGCCACCTGCTGCTTGGCTTTGGATAACTGCGTCTTCATGTCCACGATCAGCTGATTCAGCATCTTCTCGGGGTTCTCGGCCCGGGAAATAAGGTCGTTGATATTGGATCGCAGCATCGTCGAAAGACGATCAAAGAGTCCCATGACGATTCACCTTTCCCGGTAGGGCGCGAGCGCGCTCAGATGCGAAGCCAACGCCAGCGTAACCGAGTCGAAGCTCGCCTCGAACTCGCTGTAGTCGAGGCTTTCCAGCTCGAGGGTGTCGGTGAGCACGACGTGATCGCCCTCCAGCCCGTAGGATCCGTGGACCAGTTCACGGGCGTTGAACTCCAGCAGCTGACGGAATAGCTCGCCCCGGCGCGGCCCGCTGGCGGGAAGTTCCATGACGCGGACCCGCAGGATCACCACCGGCGGCGCGTAATGAACCACCACCTCGGCGTCATCCCGCGTCCGGGCCACCCAGAGATTGGGCTCGACCTCCTTTACGGCAAGGCTGCCGCCGTCGAGCCGGTCGAGCCACGACTGGATGTCTTCACGGGTGATCATCGATGCGCTCCTCCGGGCAACGGGTCCGCCTGTCCGCCGTGGGCGGGAAGCCGCTCGGCGAAATCTAATCGTTCCTCGACCTCGCCCAACCGGTTTCTGAGGTCGTCCACCTCTTCAGTTATCCCCGCGCCGATCTCCTCGATCTCGCGACGGGTATCGCCCGGTTCTGGGCGACCGGCGATGCGGCGGGCGAGGGCCGAGCCGATGGGACCGAACAGCAGACCGACCGCTGCGGCTCCGGTCATCCGCCGTTCCCTTCGATAGGCGCGCCGAGGCGGCCCGGTTGCTGGGCCTGCGCCAAAAGACGCTCGGTGAAGTCCACTCGTTCCTCCAGCTCCAAGAGCCGCGACTGCAGGGAATCCACGTCCCCCAGCCGGGCATGCAGGTGATCGATGTCGGCCTTGAGAGCCGGATCAGCCTGCCCCCGTCCTTCCAGCCGCCGGCCGAAAGCCCGCATGATGGGCCACAGAATGATCACTGTGGCCGTCAGCGCCGCGATGACGATCAGGAGGATGACCGGCGGGCCGCCATCCTGCATAAAAATCAGATTGGGATCGAAGGGCGGCGGCGGCAGCGGTGGTGCCGGGACCTGTGGCATCATCCGGACACCTCTCCCTTGCCAAGTTCCTGGCGGTCAGAGGTTTTGAGTAGAATTCGCTCGGCAAAGTCCACCCGCTCATGGAGCTCGGCCACCTCCTGCCGCAGCGCATCCACCTCCGCCAGAAGCTCGGGATCCTGCGCCGGCTCGGTGGCATGTCCGCGCAAACGGTCGGCGAACGCTCTTCCGACCGGGCTGATGGAGAGGAGAAAGAGCGTCCCCCCCCCAAATATGAGTGTAATGACTAGTATGCCTTCCATGTCCATTCCGTGTCCTTACATGACCGCCCCTCTACGCCCGCACTCGAGCCGGGGGTGACCGTGAACATACGGCCCGACACCCGTGGTTGTTTCAGTACGAAACGGCAATATGGGACAGGGCAGAGGATCTATACCAGCTCTACCTTCTCTATGGCCGCCAGGGAGACCGCTATCTCCGTATTGTCGCTGCCCGCCGGGCGCAGATACACCTCATGGGCAGTCAGGTGGGTATCCACGCTCATTGGAATTCCCACGACCTCGGTGCTTGCCGTCGTCATGATCCGCACCGCCTGATCGTGGCCCCCCGCGTAGCCCAGCACCGCAACGATTTCTTCGTAGGTCATCTGGACCTCCCGCTGATGCGACCCTAATCTAGGTTCGGGTAGCCGCGCTCGCCATGCACACAGGAGATACCATGTTGCGATTTTTTCCGATAGCGTTTCTTTCGCTGGCCGCGACCACGCGGCGGACCTCGTCGCCCAGCGCGCCGGAGGCCCCCCTACCGTGGCGGTGACGGCCACCGTCGGCGGGAAGTCCTACCAAGGAACCGGACCGGGGAACTGCCGGCACACCCCGGACGCTTCGATCTATGATGTGCCCGCTGCGCTTTGGATGGTGGAGCAGAGTGGGTCGGCCAACGGTGCCCTCAAGGGTCTCCATCTGACGCTCTGGCGGCCCAAGAACAAATCCCCGGACCAGCTCTCCCTTGCCCTGGAGACCAGATCCTCCAGCCATCAGATCAGCGTGGGCGGCAAAGCTCAAGAGGCCGGCAGCGCCACGGTGAAGCTCTCACCGGTGGGCTCGGGTGGCCGTTTTGAGCTGCAGGGAAAGGACGCCAAGGGGACGAAGATCCAGTTGACGATCAACTGCACCGCCTTCGCCGGCGTCGAGGCAGAAGGCGGCTGAGCCCCGTACGTTACTGCCCTCCAGTAGCGGCGCGCTCACGTCCCGCCGGCTGGGACGGCGCCGCCTTGAGATGCTGCTCCAGGTACCGTGTGATCAGGTTGAACAGGTGGGCCTGGGTATTTTTTCCCTGACAGATGCAGTGGGTACGATTGGGATACTCCATCAGGGTGAACGGCTTGTTAGCGGCTATCAGGGCGTTGATGAGCATCTCAGTGTTCTGGAAATGCACGTTGTCATCACCGCTGCCATGGATGAGCAGCAGATTGCCCTTCAGGCCGTTCACGTACGTCAGCGGTGAGCCGCGATCGTAACCGGCCTGGTTGTCAGCCGGCAGCCCGTTGAATCGCTCGGTATACACGTTGTCGTAGAGCGACCAGTGCGTCACCGGCGACACGGCCACTGCGGTGGTGAAGAGACCTGGGTGCTGGAAGAGACTGTTCAGGCTCATGAACGCGCCGTAGCTCCAGCCCCAGATTCCCACCCTCCCGGCATCGACGTACGGCCGCTGCGCCAGGGTCCGGGCAGCAGTGGCCTGATCCCGGGTTTCCACCACGCCCAGCTGCCCGTAGATCGCCTTGCGCCAGGCTCGGCCCAGCGGCGCCGGCGTGCCGTGGTTGTCCACGCTGGCGACGAGATAGCCCTTCTGGGTCAGCATCAGATGCCACAGGTAATATGATCCCCACGCGTCGTTCACGGTGGCTGAGCCGGGCCCACCATAGACGTGTAGCAGCAGCGGATATTTTCTGGTGGAATCGAAGTCGGCCGGCTTCATCAGCACGGCAGGCATCCTGGCGCCGTTCTCCGCCGGGATGCTGAAGAACTCCACGGCTCCCTGGCGCAGCGTGGCCAGTTGGCTCTTCAGCGCCGCATTGTCGACCAGGGTTCGGATCACTTCATGCCCGGGCAAACGCACCAGGCGGATCACTGGTGGCTTGCCGAAGCTGGAGAAGGTCTCCAGGGCGTAGCGAAGATTGGGCGACGCGTCGTACGTATGGGTGCCCGGCTCGGAGCGGGGGGAGAGCCGTTCGGGCGCCCCCTTCCCGTTCAGGCGGGAACGGTACAGGTAGCGCTGCGACGGCTGCTCGGGAGAAGCGATGTAATAGATCCAGCCGCCCTTTTCATCGGTGCCCACCACCGACACCACGTCGAAGTTTCCGCGAGTAGCAGGCTGGATCGATTTCCCGTCGCGGGACACCAGGTACACCTGGTTCCAGCCGGAACGCTCGCTCAGCCAGGTAAGGCGCTTGCCCTTGTCGAGCCAGGTGACGTTGTCGACCACGTCCACCCAGGTGCTGTCCCGCTCCGTCATGACCGGCCGAACCTGGCCGGTGCGGGCGTCTCCCATGAGTAGCTCGTTGGTGTTCTGAAGCCGATTGAGGCGCTGGAGCAGAACCTCCTCGCCGTTGCCGGCCCAGTTCATCCGCGCGATGTAGTGATTCCTCGGGTCTCCCTCGATTTCCAGCCACCGCGTCGGTCCGCCCGCCGCGCTCACCACCCCCACTCGTGCCGCCGAGTTGGCTTCCCCCGCTTTGGGATACTGGACCGGGATGACCCGGGAATACATCGAATCGGTGTTGTTGATGAGGCTGAAGTCTCTGACCTGGTCGGCGTTCAGCTGCCAGTAGGCGATGTTCCGGCCGTCCGGGCTCCATCGCCAGCCGTCGGCGTAGTAGTTCATCAACTCTTCTTCGTACACCCAGTCGAAGGTGCCGTTGATCAGTGTCCGCGAGCCGTCGGTCGTAAGTGCCCTGATGGAGCCAACGGCCAGGTCTTGGATGTAGAGGTTGTTCTCCCGCACGTACCCCACCCTGCGGCCATCGGGAGAGAACTTGGCGAACATGAGCGTGGACGGCTTCGCCTGCGGTCCCCCCAGCTTGCGGAGTGCACCGTTGGAGCGATCGAGAACCCAGTAGTCGCCTCGCGTGTTCAGCCGCCACACCGGCTGGGTGTTGGTGAAGATCAGCAGCAGCTTCTGGTCGGGAGACCAGGCGTACTCTTCCACCGCAAGGGGCACGCTGTCGTTTTGGGGGATGAACTGCCGCGCGGCGACTAGAACTTCGCGCGCCCCGCTCTCGGAGTCATATCGGACCAGGTTCTGGCCCCCGTCAGCCTTTGACAGCTCCAGGGTGGTGTACGCCGATCCGTCTCCCAACCATCGAGCCGGGCCGAAGGGCTGGCTGCGAAATTCGCGAGTGCCATAGATACGATGCACCGAGAGCAGCCCGGCATCGGTCTGCTGGGCCGGCAGGTGGTTTCCCGCCAGGGACAGCCCCAGCAGCAGAACAGGAGTGAGACGGGTCACGAAAGTTCCGATGGGGTAAGGGTAAGGTTAGTATCCCTTCAGCTTCGCCGGGCGCTGCGGCGACGAAGGCGTGTATGACACATCCACACTTTACGCAGGCCACATGTCCATGCGAATCGCTCGCTTGACCCGATTGATGAGTTTGTTGGTTGCCGGCATCTTCGGGGCAAGCTGCACCAAGAGCTCGGATGAAGCCCCCCGGCTGGAAACCGCCGCCACCGCGTCAGTTCCCGCCCAGCCGGTCGCCGCGCCCGAGACCACGGCAGCGGCCACGCCGGTGGATTCTCCCCAAGCGAGACCGACCAGGACCGCGAAACCGGTTGGGCCGCTTGGAGGGACGGCACCGGCTGCAACCTCAACTGCGGCGGCCCCCACGTCACCGGCGCCAGTAGCCACACCAACCCCATCCGCCGACTCGACGCCGGCAGCCGCGCCCGGTCAGGCCAAGACCCTTTCCTATGATGCCGCCACGAAAACGGTAACGTTCGAGCTCATTGCCGGGCCCTTCACGTTCAACGGCTATCGCAACGGCGGCGCTACCCTGGTCGTCCCGCCCCAGGCCAACGTGGTCATCAACTTCGTCAACAAGGATGGCACCCCCCACAGCGCCATCGTGATCTCGGGCGAAGGAGCCATTCCCAACTCGGCAACCGACCCCGCTATCCCACGGGCGTACACCAACAAGGTGCTGGAAGGCTTGCCTCAGGAAGGAGGCGACGTGATGCGCTTCCCGGTGCCGAACAGCGGCACATACCGGATCTTCTGCGGCGTGCCGGGACACGGCCTGTCGGGCATGTGGATCTGGATGAAGATCGATCCCGCGGCAAAGGTCCCCAGCTTTGGGCCTACGAAAGCGTGAGGTCGAGGGTCGAGGGTCCAGGAGAATGTCGCGACCCTAGACTCTAGACTCTAGACGCTTGTGCCCGAGTGCCTTCTTTAAAAACTGTCCCGTATAGCTCGTCTCAATCTCCGCCACGTCTTCCGGCGTTCCCGCCGCCACCACCTCCCCACCCTTCTCTCCCCCCTCAGGACCCAGGTCGATGATCCAGTCGGCGGTCTTGATGACGTCCAGGTTGTGCTCGATCACCACAATGCTGTTTCCCTTGTCCACCAGCCGGTGCAGCACGTCCAGCAGCAGGCGAACGTCTTCGAAGTGGAGGCCCGTGGTGGGCTCATCGAGGATGTACAGGGTCCGCCCGGTATCACGCTTGGCCAGCTCGGTGGCGAGCTTGACCCGCTGGGCTTCTCCGCCCGACAGCGTCGTCGCCGCCTGGCCTAGGTGGATGTATCCCAACCCTACGTCGTTCAGCAGCTCGAGTTTCTCGGCGATGCGGCGTTGATGGGCAAAGAACTCCATCGCATCGGCCACGGTCAGGTCGAGCACATCCGCAATGCTGCGTCCCTTGTACCGCACCTCCAGCGTCTCGCGGTTGTAGCGCCGACCCTTACAGACCTCACAGGGAACGTAGACGTCCGGCAGGAAGTGCATCTCGATCTTCACCAGCCCGTCGCCCTGGCATGCCTCGCAGCGCCCGCCCTTCACATTGAACGAGAAACGCCCCGGGCCATAGCCCCGCAGCTTGGCATCGGGCAGCTGGGTGAACAGCTCCCGGATCGGCGTGAACAGCCCGGTGTACGTGGCCGGGTTGGAGCGCGGCGTCCGGCCGATGGGACTCTGGTCGATGTCGATCACCTTGTCGATCCGGTCCAGGCCTTCGATCCGTCCGTGCGCCCCCGGCACTACCTTGGCGCGGTAGAAGTGACGCGCCAGCGCCTGATAGAGGATGTCGGTGACCAGGGTGGATTTGCCGGAGCCCGATACGCCGGTCACGGCCACGAACAGTCCCAGGGGGATGTCGACGGTGAGGTTCTTCAGGTTGTTGGCCCGGGCACCCACCACTCGCAACCGGTGGCCGGCGGGAGACTCACGCCGCCCGGCCGGAATCGGAATGCGCAGCTCGTCCCGCAGATACCGCCCCGTCAGCGACTCGGGGTGAGACCGGATATCCTCCACGGTCCCCTCGGCCACCACCTCGCCGCCGAAGCGGCCGGCTCGGGGACCGAGGTCGATAACGTGGTCGGCCGACTGGATGGTGTCCTCGTCGTGTTCGACGACAATGACCGTGTTACCCAGATCCCGGAGCCCGCGGAGCGTGGCGAGGAGGCGCTCGTTGTCGCGCTGATGCAGTCCGATGCTGGGCTCGTCCAGGATGTAGAGCACACCCACCAGCCGCGAGCCGATCTGGGTGGCCAGCCTGATCCGCTGGGTCTCGCCGCCGGACAGTGATGTGGCGGCCCGTCCAAGGGTCAGATAGTCCAGTCCCACGTCCCGGAGGAACCGGAGCCGGTCCACCACTTCCTTCAGGATCGGCCCCGCGATGTCGGGATCCAGCCCACCCCGGCCGTTGGACGAGGGATTTCCGGTCCGGCTTCCCCGCAGCGGGATGCCTTCGAAAAACTCGATGGCCCGCTCCACCGGAAGGTCAACCACGTCGCCGATACTGGTTCCGTTCACCAGTACGGAGAGACTCTCTGGCTTGAGCCGCTTCCCGCCGCAGGTCTGGCAGGGCTGCTCGATCATGAACTCCTCCAGCGAGCTGCGCACTCCATCGCTGCTGGACTCACGGTAGCGTCGCTCGATGTTACGGAGCACGCCCTCCCAGTCACTCTCGTACTCGCCCTTTCCCCGGGCGCCGTCGGTCTGGAACTTGAAACGCCCCGGTGCACCGTGCAGCAGAGCCTGCCTGGCCGATTCGCTGTGCTCGCCCCACGGCGCATTGAGCTGAAAGTCGAACGCCTTTGCCAGCGTCGGCAGCACGATCTTGCGGAGGTACCCGCTGGGCTCGCCCCAGGGGAGAATCACCCCCTCGAGTATCGAGATGCTGGGGTCGCCCAGCACCAGCTCGGCGTTGACCTCCCGGCGAGTTCCCAGCCCGTGGCAGTCGGGACACACGCCGAATGGCGAGTTGAAAGAAAACTGCCGCGGCTCCAGCTCGGGAAGCGATAGCCCGCACACCGGACAGGCAAACCGTTCGGAGAACACGGTTGACTGCCCCGCTGCCCCGCTGCCCCCCTGCCCCGCATTCACCACCTCCACCAGGCCGTCGGATGTCTTCAACGCCGTCTCGATCGAATCATTCAGACGGGACCGGTCAGCCGCGCGAACCACCAGCCGGTCAACCACAATGGCGATATCGTGGTTCTGGCGGCGATTCAGCGAAGGTACCGAGCCGAGATCGTAGGTCTGACTATCCACCCGCACCCGCACGAAGCCCCGCTTGCGCACGTCATCGAGCAGCTCGCGGAATTCGCCTTTACGCCCACGCACCAGCGGAGCCAACACCTCGATCCGGGTTTCCTCAGGCCAGCCGAGCACTGTGTCCACGATCTGGGCCGCGCTCTGCCGGGAGACCGGGCTGCCGTCGTTGGGACAGTGCGGCACGCCGACGCGGGCCCAGAGCAGCCGGAGGTAGTCGTAGATCTCCGTGACTGTCCCCACTGTCGAGCGGGGGTTCTGGCCCGTGGTTTTCTGCTCGATCGAGATGGCGGGCGACAGACCTTCGATGGCGTCAACGTCCGGCTTTTCCATCAGGCCGAGGAACTGCCGGGCATAGGCCGACAGCGACTCGACGTACCGCCGCTGACCCTCGGCATAAATCGTGTCGAACGCGAGTGACGATTTCCCCGAGCCGGAAAGCCCGGTGATGACGGTGAGCTGGTTCCGGGGAATTGCGACGGAGATATTCTTGAGGTTGTGCTCGCGGGCGCCCCGCACCACCAGGTATTCCTGAGCCATAGCCCCGAAAGCTACCCGAAGCCGCGTTGCGGGGTCAACGGGAGGGGAGGTCAGCCGACTGGCGATAGGTGCCGAGCGCTTCTACCATAGAGCAGCCACCCCAGAGCAGCCACCCCGGCACTTAGCTCCTGACGCAGAGCTCCCGACTCCTGACTCCTGACTCCCAGCACCCGGCTTCCGAGTCCCGACTCCCAGCCCGCGACCCGAGCGTCACGGAGCGCCGGCTGCAGCAGGCCGACGCGCTGGCCGATGGAGCTATGCCGGGAACTGCGGTTCGTCCCTATCGCGAATTGCTCGAACTGGAGCCGGAACACGTCGAAGGTCGGCTGCACCTGGCTCGGCTCCTGGACCGTTTGGAGGAGTCAGCCGAGGCGGTGGAGGTGCTCAGTGAAGGGCTCCGCCGGTCGCCGGATCAGACCGAGTTTCTGGTCCTTCGGGGTGCGATGCTGGGGCGGCTGCAGCGGTATCGTGAGGCCGAACTGGATTTACGCCGAGTCCTGCGGCTCCATCCCTCCCATGCCCCGGCACAGTTCGAGCTGGGCCTGCTGCTTTGGCGCCGGGGCCTGGTGCAAGAGGCAGCAGCCTGCTTCCACCGGGCGCTGGAATTTCAGCCTGGTAATGGAAAGACCTATTACTACCTGGGCGACGCGCTCAATCAGCTCGGCGATCTGCCTGGCGCCCGGGCGGCACTGGAACGAGCCATTCAGGTAACTCCCGATGACGCAAAAACCTACCATCTCATAGGACGAGTGCTCGACCGGATGAACCTGCCGGAGGAAGCTCGGGAAATGTATCGCCGGGGACGCGAGCTGGCCCGGCTGTGATCCAGGTTATCGTGGACGACCTGTCCTCAATCAAGGCCGATGCCGTACTGCGGCCCGCCGACGAGAACCTGGGGCCCGCCTCGCCCGCCATGACCCGGCTGGATGAGCGTGCGGGCCCGCGTTTTGCCGATCAGAAGCGGGTGTCCACGTCGCTCAAAGCTGGCTCGGCCGTGGTGACGGGAAGCGGGGATCTGGCGGCCCCGTTTGTGCTCCACGTCGTGATCCAGGATGGGGAAATCCGGGCCGGGCGTGAGGTGGTCCGCCGGGCGCTGGTGTCCGCCTGGCAGCGCGCAACAGACTGGGAGCTCGGTACGATCGCCACCCCGCTCGTCGGTGCCGACTCCGGCCAGTTGAGCCTGGAGGAGGCCGCGACCCTGCTGGCTGAGACGTTTCCCGCCGAAGCCCAGGAATGCCCCAGAGAGCTGCACATCGTGGTAGACCGGGATGCCGATCGGGTTCTGGTGGAAGCCATCGTCCGGAGGAATGCGTGATCCGATTGAATCAGCTCACCAAACGGTATGGCCGGTTCACAGCGGTTGACCGCATCGACCTGGTGGTGCCGAGCGGTGAACTGTTCGGATTTTTGGGCCCAAATGGCGCGGGAAAAACCACCACCTTTCGCATGATCGCGGGCATTCTTCGCCCCACCAGCGGCACCATCGAGGTCGGTGGCATCGATATCAACCGCCACCCGCTGGAGGCCAAGGCTCGGCTGGGCTTCATTCCGGACCGGCCCTTCGTCTACGATAAGCTGACGGGAGTAGAGTTTCTCCGCTTTGTCGCCGCGCTCTACGGACAGCAGGGCCCGGTGGTCGAGCGCCGGATCGACGAGCTGCTGGAGCTGTTCGACCTCACCCGCTGGAAGAACGAGCTCACCGAGGCGTACAGCCACGGCATGCGGCAGAAGCTGATCATCTCCGGCGCGCTGGTCCACCGCCCCGAGGTGATCGTGGTGGACGAACCGATGGTCGGCCTCGATCCCCGCAGTGCCCGCCTGCTCAAGGATCTGTTCCGGCAGTTCGTCGACCGCGGCGGCACCGTGCTCATGAGCACCCACACGCTCGAGGTAGCCGAGACGATGTGCGACCGCATCGCGATCGTTCACGGCGGAAAGATCATCGCCTCGGGCACCATGTCCGAGCTCCAGGAGCAGACCTCGTCCGAGGATCTGGGGCTGGAGGATCTCTTTCTCAAGCTCACCGGCGGCATGCGCGAGCATCAGCTCGACACCATACTCGACGCCTGACCGCGTGACCCCTCATACCCCGGTACAACCACCGCTGTGGACGCTGCTCACGCCCAAGTGGCGGAGCGCGCTCACCCGGGCTCGCCAGGACCAGACCGACTCCCGGCTCCGGATGGTGCTGCTGGCCGTCGTGGGGCTGTTCTTCTGGGTAGCGGTGTTCGGCATCGCCTTCCGGATCCTCCGCCATCTCAGGACCGTGGACGAGATCGGCAACCTGATGGCCGGCAAGGTGCTGGGTGTGATCCTGATGGCGTTCCTGTCCATCCTGCTGCTCTCCAATATCATCACCGCCTTGTCGACGTTCTTTCTGGCCAAGGATCTCGATCTGCTGGTTGCCGCTCCGGTGGGCGGGGTGCGGTTCTATCTGGCGAAGCTGGCTGAGACGATCGTCCACAGCTCGTGGATGGTGGCGCTGCTGTCGCTGCCGATCTTTACCGCCTACGGCATTGTGTACGACGGCGGAATCCTCTTTCCATTCGTGGCGCTCGCGGCGTTTATCCCCTATCTGATTTTGCCCGCAGTCGTCGGCATTGCGTTCACCCTGGTGCTGGTCAACGTCTTTCCGGCCCGCCGGACCCGCGAGCTGCTCAGCCTGATCGCGACGGGGGCGGTGGTCATCGTGGTGGTGAGCCTGCGGTTCATGCGGCCGGAGCAGCTGGCCCAGCCCGAGGGGTTCAACAACCTGGTCGACTATCTCGCGGTGTTGCGCACCCCCAGCGGTTCGCTGCTGCCGAGCGAGTGGACTGCATCCATGGTCATGAACTGGCTGCTGCGGGTGGCGGACCCGCTGCCGGTAGCCAAACTCTGGGGCGCGGCAGCGGTCGCGGTGGGTATCGGCGCACTCATCCATCAGCGGCTCTACGCAGCCGGTTTCTCCAAGGCTCAGGAGGGGGCCGAGCGAAAGGTGCTGCGGCCGATGCGCGCCCCGGTCTCCCGCCTGCTCCGGTCGCAGTCGCCGTCGAAGCGGGAGTTCATCCTCAAGGACCTGCGGCTCTTCTTCCGGGACAACACCCAGTGGAGCCAGTTGATCCTCCTGGCCGTGCTCCTTATGGTGTACCTCTTCAACATCAAGTCCCTGCCGCTGCATTCCGGTGAACGGGTGCCGTTCCGGCTGGTGACCGTGATCTCGTTTCTGAATCTGGGGCTGGCCGGTTTCGTGTTGGCGGCAGTGGCTGCCCGGTTCATCTTTCCTGGCATCTCGCTGGAAGGCCGGCAGATGTGGCTGCTGCGCTCGAGTCCGCTCGACCCCAGATCGATGCTCTGGAGCAAGTACTGGATCGGGACGGTCCCGTTGCTGGTGCTGGCGCTGATCATTACCGTGTTCACCAACTGGCTGCTGCACGTGAGCGCATTCATGATGACGGTGGCGGTGGCCACCATCCTGCTCTACACGCTGGCCGCCGGCGCCCTGGCCCTGTCGTTCGGCGCCCTGTACCCCCAGTTTGGAACTGAGAATGCGGCCCAGATTCCCACCAGCTTCGGGGGCCTGGTCTACATGATGAGCAGCTTGTGCCTGTTGGCCCTGATCATCGGGATCGAAGCCATTCCGGTGACGGATTATCTGCGCGACCAGCGCTACTCGCAGCAGCCGGTGGGCGTCACGCCCCAGTTGGTGCTCTCCGGTCTGGCGGTCGTCGGCGTCTGCGCCCTGGCCACAATCATTTCCCTGCGCGTCGGGCTGCGGAGGATCGAGACGATGGAGTGGTAAAGGTCGATCTGTTCAGCGACACCGTCACCCGCCCGACGGCCCCGATGCGGCGGTTCATGTGCGACGCGGAAGTTGGAGACGAGCAGCAGCGCGAAGACCCCACCGTCAATCTCCTGCAGGACACCGTCGCCGAGCTCCTGGGTAAGGAGGCGGCGCTTTTTCTTCCCTCGGGCACCATGTGCAATCAGGTGGCCTTCGCCGTGCACTGCCGCGCCGGCGACGAAATCCTGCTTCAGGAGCTGGCCCACCCGCTGCTGTACGAAGCCGGCGGAGCCGCTGCCCTGATTGGAACGGTGTTCCGGCCGCTGGCGGGACCCGACGGCTTCTTCACCGCCGTGCAGGTGACCGAGGCGGTGCGGCCGGCGGTGCATTACATGCCGCGCACCCGGGCAGTCTCCATCGAGCAGACCAGCGCGTCGATTGGCGGAGTGTGCTGGACGCTGGAGCGGGTGCGGCAGGTCTGCGCCGCAGCACATGGCTCTGGGCTCGTGGCTCACATGGACGGCGCCCGGCTGTTCAATGCCGTGGTGGCCACCGGCACTTCACCCCGCGCCTTCGCCGCACCGCTGGATTCGGTGTGGGTTGACCTGAGCAAGGGGCTGGGCGCGCCGGTCGGGGCGGTGCTGGCAGGCTCCCGCGATTTCATCGAGCAGGCATGGCTCTTCAAACAGCGCTTCGGCGGGGCCATGCGACAGGCCGGCATCATCGCCGCCGCGGGTGTATATGCCCTTCGCCACCACGTGGAGCGTCTGGCGGATGATCACCAGCGGGCCCGCGAGCTGGCCGCCGCACTGGCGGAGCTCCCAGGGGTGGCACTGGACGTGGACCGTGTGGAGACCAATATCGTAATCTTCGACGTGCGCGGGACCGGCCTAAGCGGAGAGGCGTTCGCCGCCCGCACGCTGGCCAGCCACGGCGTGCGCTTCAGTGTGCTCGGGCCGTACTCGGTACGGGCCGTTACTCACCTGGATATCCCACCGGATGGCATCGCGCGGGCGGTTGAGGCGGCACGCGCAGCAACCACCACTCACTGACGCGCGCTTCAGAGAGAGACCACGTACTGCCGCTTCCCTCCAGCCCGCGGGGTGGGGCAGCAGTGGCCCGGTGGTCTCGCCCGAGCACTGCGTTCTTTTGTGCGGAGGCGAGAGCCCGGGCTGCTGCGGATGGGCGGGGTGTGTTTCACCCTGTTTCAGAAGTGCAAACGTTTTGTATCCAGCCGTCACTATGGGTCGATGCGAGACAATCACCGTCCCAAACAGGACCTGATTCACGAGGTCACCGGTCTCCGCAAGCAGATCGTGGATCTCAGGGAAGCCATGGTGGCTCGGCGCCGAGTGGAGGACGCGCTCCGCGAGGCGGAATCTCGGCTCCGCTCCATGACCGACGGCGCGCCGGTGGGACTCTGCCTCTTCCGCTCCGACGGCACCCCGCTGACCGCCAACACACCGTTCGCCCGAATGCTGGGATACGAATCGCCCACCGAGCTGCAACGCATCGGCAGCGTACTGGGCATCTTTGCGTCGGCCGACGAGCTGGGTCGGGTGCTCGGAAACAGCACACCGGGCCACGGGTCGGGCGCGTTTTTCCGTCAGAAGGACGGCCACCAGCTGTGCCTCAGCGTCCTGGCCGCCCATTGCCCGGAGCAGAACACCGTGGCCCTTGTTATCTACAGTCGCTCAAATCTGGGGTAACCCAACAGGTCATCCTTTTCCCGCCCCTCGTCGCGTAACCCCGGTCCGCAGTCTCACCGACTTCACTCCTAGCTTGGCCTCTCCATCGACTTCCCAGGAGGAGCCATGCGTACCAGAATCCGCTTCATCATCATCGCACTCGCGGCGGGATCGGCCTGCGACCGCCCCGAGCCAACCAGGCCGGTTGACGAGCAGGTCACCGAGGCCGAGCACCCAGTGCCCGCCCTCAGCACACCAGAACGAGCGGCCATGGACCGGCTGGCCCGAAGGCTGGCGCGATCGCTGGCCGATAGCGGTTTCCGCGCCTACGTCAGAACCGAGCTGGACCGCTCACCTGTCGCGGAAAACAAGCTTCAGCTGCAGCGCTTCCTCTCTCGATCCAGCGGGAAGGTGGCGCAGCTGACGGCGGAGCCGGAAGCCGCGGTTGCGGCCGATGCGGAGGAGGCCGGTCCACTGGAGATGTACTTCCCGGTCCCGGCTCATCGGGCCGCCTGGAACGGCGGGCCCGATGTGCTCGTGGCCAGCGCGCGCGAGGACCGCGATACCCCGGTAGCCTACGACGTGAGGGGCCGGCGCCAGGTTCTGAGCGCAGATGCGCCACCCGCCACGCCGGTACTGGCCATTGTGCCGGTCGAGACCGACTTCGGGGCAGACGGAACCGTGGCCTTCGCTGTCACGCCGCCTCCACCGCCCCCTCCCGATCCACTTCCCCCGCCCAGTCCTCCGCTCGGCATGTACATGACGTATGCCCGCTTCGTGCAGGACTTTGAAGGTTGGTTTAAGGGCAGTCCCGAATATGAGGTACACATCCTGGGTCAGGCAGGCGCCAGCGACTCACTGACGGATTACCAATGTGCCGGTGCGGCCGCCTCCGGGTACTACCGGTTCGATCAGAACAGCCTGGAGTGGAGTGGGCAGGTTCTGCTGTTCAGTCAAACCCAACTGAACAGTTACCGGACCGCACATCCCAATCAGAACTTCAGAATCGTGGCCCTGGAAGACGACGATACCGCGTGCCAGATCAAATTCGATAGCGAGCGCTTCAAGACGCTCCAAGGTGTACTCCAGGCGGAGTATCCCAACCTGACCGGAAGCAAGGATACCACAAGCTCGATAGGGAGAATCGTCAAGCGCGCCAATGCACTCCAGAAGATTCTCCGTGCGGCCTATTCGTTCATCACCACGCAGGATGACCTCATCGGCAATGCCATAGAGGACGTGGTGGTGGGGCAGTTCATACCGGGTGCCAACTGGATCATCAAGGGAGAGGGCAACGTGACCAACGGCTGGATCAAACTGCGCATAATGGATCCGGTATGAGACCACTGGCGCACCTGGTCGCGGCTACTCTTGCCTCCTGCGTGCTTTCCAGCTCCATGGAAGGTCAATGGGCGGTCGGCGCCGAGGTGGGCGCCGCCCGCTTCTGGGGCGGATCAATCGAAACCACCGAGCGCCCGCGTTCGTTTCGTCCCTACCGGCCCACCACCTTCGGCGTACGCCTACACCGAGTGGGACCGGCGTTCGGCGTCGGGCTGGGGCTCGGCTACTTCCAGGCGGGGTTGGCGCTGGAGGGACCGGGGGCCCGGTCAGTCGCCGATGGCGTATTCACCGCATATAGCGTCGCTGCGGAACTGTTCTATCGAATCGCCACGCTCGGCTCGGGCAATCGGCTCATCTTGCGCGGCGGTCCACTGCTGGAAGTCTGGAAGGCGCTCGATGAAAACGCGGAAACGCGGCTGGGCATCGACGGGGCCCTATCCCTGTGGGTGCCCTTGACTGGGAGGCTGGAGGGGACCGTGTCGGCCGGGGGCGCACTGATGCCCTCGCCCTTTGCCGAAGATCAGCTGGACCCCGACTTCGAGCGGCGGTCGTTGTGGAGGCGCTCTTTCGTCCTCGGGCTTCAGTACGGGTTGTGAAATCCCGAGAGTACTACGCGGCTACGGGGCGTCCGCAGCCCTCACAGAACCGGCTGCCCGGAAGGAGCGCAGCCCCACAGCGGGTACATGACACGGTGAGACTCAGGCGACGGCCGCAGGTGGAGCAATACACCGCGTCCGGTTCGGGGCAAGGACCGCATTTCTCACAAGCCGGGATGGGGCCCGACTCATCCGACGGAATCGGCGACCAGGTGTCCAGCGACGTTGTAGCCGAAGCGAAGCGAAGCGATTGCACTCGAGCGGCAATCAGGGCTTCAATGTCACTGGACACCGGCTCCTCCTCCCGCAGGGCTTCCACCGCCACCGCCGTGTACCGGGCCTTGAGGAGCTCGTAGTCGGCGTCCGAAAGCTTTCCCGTCTCGCGGTCGAACTCGATCTCCTTGAGGGCAGCCAGCGCAATCCCCCTGGGCGTCTCCTCCGGATCAAGCGGCTCGTAGGCCACGGTTCGGGAAGACCGGGGCATCAGCAGCGGCTGAAGTACCAGCCAGAGCGCGGCCAGGGCAAGCACAACCGCGGCCAGCGCCTCGCCGGCCATCAGTCCTCGATGTCGGCCAGGGCGCGCCGGAGACGGTCCAGCTCTTCGGGGCTTGCCTGAACCTCGGGAGAATCAGCCGGCGCTGCCGGGGAGAGTGAAACCGCGGTCTTGCGGTTAGCAATGAACAGGGCCAGCCCGGCGCCGGCTCCCAGGATCAGAGTTCCCGGCAGCAGGTAGCCAGCCAGATTAAACCCCTCCGGCTTGGGAGCCATCAGGGCCTTCTCGCCATACTTGGCCACGAATGTGTCCAGAATCTGCTGCGCCGTCTTGCCGTCGTCCCGAAGGGCCAGCACTTCGCGGTGCAGCTCCGGCGAATAGGTGCAGGTGAAGTCCGTGGTTCTGCAGGTGAACACATCGAGCGTGCAACCGCAGCTGCACGCCAGACGCTGCTCGACGGCCTGGATCTCGGCGTCGTCTCGACGGTCGGTCGGTTGCCGCGGCCGTCCCGCAGCCGAGGGATCCCGCAGCGTGCCGGTGGCGCCCCGGCCGGCCAGCGAGTCCTGGGCTGTTTGCAGGTTGGCGGCGCCCAGTGACGGTGCGGCCACCACGCCAACCGCGGCGGTGAGGCTCAGGCAGACGAACTCCCGCCGGGTCGTCACTCGGCCGCGGCCCCAGCCAACGTCACCTCGTACCCAGGCTGGGCCCGGCGCGGTGCCGAGGAGGAAACGCCCCCACCGGGCCACATGGTAATGAGGCCGCCGAAGGCCAGAACGAAGCCGCCAAACCAGACCCACCACACCAGCGGATTGATGTTGAAGCGGTACACCGCCTCCTCGGTCCCGTTCACCGAACCAGCATACACGATGTACACGTCCTCCTGGAGGCCGCTGCGAATCCCCACCTCGGTGGACGGCTCGAAGGTGGGACGCTTGAAGCTGTCCACGTGCTGCCGCTTCTCCGAGGTCATCAGCCCCGCCGAGCGCCCGTCCTTCTCCACCTGCACCGTGGCAGCGGAGACGATGCGATTGAGCGCCTCGTACTGGGAAATGCCCAGGTGTGTGAAGCGGTAGGTGTGGCCAAAGGGACTGCTCAGCTCCACCGATTCCCCCGGCTTCAGCGTCGCCTCTCGCTCCCGCTTGAAGGCCATGCCGGCGAAGGCCACAAAGTAGATCAGCACGCCCAGGTGGACGATGTATCCGCCATAGCGCCGGCGGTTTCGGCCGATCAGCCGGGCAAAGGCCAGCGGCAACGATTCCCCGTGCATCCGCCGGCGGGCGCGCACGCCTCGGTAGAACTCCTGCCCAATGGTTCCAGCCACGAATCCAGCCAACGCAATGGCGACGGTGGCGTGGAAATCCCGCACGCCGGCGGCCAGCAGGACCATGAGGGTGACGAGGCCCGCGCTGACCGGGGCAATGAACTGCCGTTTGAGGTTGCCGGCCGACGCCTTACGCCAGGCAATCAGCGGGCCGATTCCGGTGAGCGCCAGCAGCAGTAGCCCGAGCGGGACGTTCACCCGGTTGAAGAACGGCACGCCCACTGTGATCTTGGTGCCCCGCACCAGCTCCGAGAGGATGGGAAACAGGGTTCCCCACAGCACCGAGAACGCAATCCCCACCAGGAGGAGATTATTGAAGAGAAACGCCGCCTCGCGGCTCAGCACCGACTCGAGCTCGACATCGGCCTCCAGCAGCGGCCACCGGGTGTAGAGCAGCGTGAAGGCCAGAATGGCGGTGACGGCCAGAAAGGCGAGAAAGAAGTACCCCACGTTCGACTGGGTGAAGCTGTGCACGCTGGCAATCACCCCGGAACGGGTGATAAAAGTGCCGAAGATGCTCAGCAGAAACGTTCCGATCACCAGACCAAAGTTCCAGCGCTTCAGCATCCCTCGCTTTTCCTGGATCATCACCGAATGCAGGAACGCGGTCATCGTCAACCAGGGGAGCAGGCTGGCGTTCTCCACCGGGTCCCAGGCCCAGTAGCCGCCCCAGCCCAGCTCGACGTAGGCCCACCACATCCCCAGGGTGATCCCGATCGCTAAAAACAGCCACGACACCAGGGTCCACTTGCGGATAGCGTGAATCCAGCCGGTATCCAGCCGGCGCGACAGGAGGGCCGCGATGGCGAAGGCGAACGGAATGGTGAGGCTGATGTAGCCGAGGTAGAGCATGGGAGGGTGAATGACCATGCCGACGTTTTGAAGCTGTGGATTCAGCCCGCGGCCGTCAGCCGGTGTAAAGCCCAGCCGCTCGAACGGGTCGGCCGCGAACAGCATGACGCTGACGAAGAAGGTCACCACCGCGGAGGTCACGCCTGCCACATAGGGCATCAGGTGGGCATAGCGGCGTGCGGTCAGCAGTTGTGCCGCGCTGGCAAAGAGCGAGAGGACCACGGCCCAGAACAGCAGCGAGCCTTTCTGGCCGGCCCAGAACGCCGAGAAGATGTAGGAGGCGGGGAGGTTCCGGGAGGTATAGGCCCAGACGTACTCCATGTTGAAGTCGTGGCTGATGAGCCCCTTCCAGAGCGCCAGCGACGCCACCACCAGACAGCCGAAGATGGCGTACACCGAGCGCACCACGGTGCCGCTCAGGTCGGGGCGGCCCTGCCAGCGGCCGGAAAACGAGAGGAGCACGCACCAGAGGCCGATAACCAAGGCGGCCCAGAGCGCGAATTGTCCCAGCAGTGTCATGGAAGAAGCTCAGGCCTTGGGGACGGCCTCGTAACGAGAGCCGCATTTGGCGAGCACGTCGGTGGCGCGGATGACCCCGTCCCGGCCCAGCCTGCCTTCGACGACCACCTCGATATCATCGGCGTCGGTAAAGGTGTCGGGCACCAGACCATCGTAGGTGACGGGATAGGTCTTGATCCCGTCGGACACCTGGAAGTCGATGCGGCGGGCATTCTGATCGCGGCGGACCGAGCCGGGGACCACCATGGCGCCCACTTTGAACCCGACATTCTCCACGAAGGTCGGATCGGCCGCGGTCTTGGCCGACAGCTCGGCGGGGGTCAGGAAATACACCCCGGTCTCCTTGACGCCTTCGGCGATCAGGAACCCGACGCTGGCGACGATCAGGCCGGCGCCGAGGATGAACTTATGCCCTGCCTTCATGAC
>Ga0180121_10000154_pt1 | contig 25484 bp, 17 predicted proteins | sample AntDrymUQ5402106_2_FD_129676 | JGI IMG/M metagenome (GOLD analysis project Ga0180121, IMG submission 129676) | Polar desert sand microbial communities from Dry Valleys, Antarctica - metaG UQ540 (21.06) (version 2) (version 2) | ecosystem: Environmental > Terrestrial > Soil > Desert | place...
GAACTATTTTTACAGGCGGCAACACAGGCGCCGCAAGCAATGCAGGCTGCTGCTGCGAAAGAAGCATCAGCTTTGTCTTTTTCAATCGGAATTGCATTTGCATCCACTGCATTTCCTGTATTCACGGAAATATATCCCCCGGCCTGAATGATTCGGTCAAAAGCAGAACGGTCGACCATTAAATCTTTTATCACCGGAAAACTTTTTGAACGCCAGGGTTCCACCACCACTGTTTCGCCATTGCTGAATGCACGCATGTGTAACTGGCAAACCGTTGTTGCATGCCAGGGACCATGAGGTCTTCCGTTGATATGCATAGAGCAGGATCCGCAAATTCCTTCCCTGCAATCATGATCGAATGCAACAGGATCTTTTCCTTCCCTGATAAGGCGTTCATTCAATACATCGATCATCTCCAGGAACGACATCTCAGATGAAATGTCATTCACTTCATATGTTTCAAAACTTCCCTGGCTTTTGCTGTTCCTCTGTCTCCAGATCTTCAGAACCAGGTTCATATTAAAATGCTCCATTGTGAATCGTTGATTATTCTGAAATTTTTATTGAATACGACACAGCTTTTACATTATTTATATACCCGCTGACTTGGTTTGGCTATGTCAAATATCAAATCTTCTTTGTGTAACTCCCATTCGCTTTCATCTTTGTGTTCCCATGCTGCGACATACATAAATTGCTGATCATCTCTTTTTGCTTCTCCTTCCTCTGTTTGCATTTCTTCCCTAAAATGCCCGCCACAGCTTTCGTTTCTATGAAGTGCATCTTTGCACATGAGTTCGCCAAGTTCGATGAAATCTGCTACCCGGTTTGCTTTATCCAATTCTGCATTGAACTCCTTTACCTCCCCGGGTATTCTCACATTGCTCCAGAAGTCTTTTTTCAATTTTTGTATGGCTGTTATCGCTTCCTGTAATCCCCCTGCATTCCGGGCCATGCCACATTTATCCCACATGATCTTTCCTAATCTTTTATGAAAACTTTCTACAGTATCTGTTCCTTTAATATTCATCAGCTTTTCAATTCTTGTTTTAACTGCTGATTCGGCTTCTACGAAAGCGGGGTGATCGATTGAAACCGGCTTGGTAGCAATATCATCTGAAAGATAATTTCCAATAGTATATGGAATCACAAAATATCCGTCAGCCAGTCCCTGCATCAACGCAGAAGCTCCTAGACGATTAGCGCCGTGATCGGAAAAATTCGCTTCACCCATTGCATACAAACCCGGAATGGTTGTCATTAATTCGTAATCAACCCAAAGTCCACCCATAGTATAATGAACTGCCGGGTATATCCGCATCGGAATCACGTATGGATCTTCACCTGTAATCTTTTCATACATGTCGAACAGGTTACCATATTTTTCTTTTACGACTTCAACACCTAATTTTTTTAATACAGTGGGATTTTCATCACTTATTCCCTGTTTATTTAATTCGGCACTTCCATATCGTAATATCGCAGCTTCATAATCGAGATAAACTGCCTGCTTTGAGGTTCCGACTCCATATCCTGCGTCACATCTTTCCTTGGCTGCGCGACTGGCAACATCTCTAGGTACCAGATTCCCAAAAGCAGGGTATCTTCTTTCCAGGAAATAATCTCGATCTTCTTCCCCGATTTCAATCGGATTCCGTGTATCTCCCTTTTTTTGGGGTACCCAGATGCGGCCATCATTACGCAAAGATTCAGACATCAGGGTCAACTTGGACTGATGATCTCCTGATACCGGGATGCAGGTAGGATGGATTTGAGTAAAACAAGGGTTTCCAAAAAAAGCACCTTTCTTGTGGGCTTTCCAGATCGCAGTAACATTACATCCCATTGCATTCGTGGACAGATAGAATACATTTCCATATCCTCCGCTACATAACAGCACCGCATGACCGAAATGTCTTTCCAGCTCTCCACTCACAAGATTACGGCAGATAATGCCTCTTGCCTTACCATCTATCATTACGACATCCAGCATCTCATGCCGGGAATACATTTTTACATTTCCCAATGCAATCTGGCGCTCCAGCGCCTGGTAGGCTCCAATCAATAACTGCTGACCGGTTTGTCCGGCAGCATAAAATGTTCTTTGGACCTGCGTACCTCCGAAAGAGCGGTTGCTTAGTAAACCACCATATTCCCGCGCAAAGGGAACACCTTGAGCTACGCATTGATCAATAATATTAACACTCACTTCCGCCAGCCTGTGAACATTGCCTTCTCTTGCCCTGTAATCACCACCTTTGATCGTATCATAAAACAAACGGAACACACTGTCTCCGTCATTCTGATAATTTTTCGCCGCATTGATACCACCTTGCGCCGCAATAGAGTGTGCGCGTCTGGGACTATCCTGAAAACAAAATGCTTTGACCTTATACCCAAGTTCACCTAACGCAGCGGCAGCTGAAGCGCCTGCAAGACCCGTACCGATAATAATAATCTCCAGTTTTCTTTTATTAGCGGGATTGACAAGCTTCACATGACCTTTATAATCATTCCATTTATTTTCCAGTGAACCTGCCGGTATTTTAGAATTCAGCATATTGAAAAAAACATTTTAAGTAACCAATGAATTGAATACAATCAATCAATTATTTAATCAATCCAACCGAAATGAATGGTGATAGGCATCATGGCAAACGCAATTGCTATCAACACGGAAAATACCTTCCCAAATCCGTTTAACAATTTCAGGTAACGATGATTATGCACTCCCAGCGTGCGGAAAGCGCTTTGAAAGCCATGTATGAGGTGATATGCAAGCGATAGGCACCCCAGCACATATAATATAACGATCAATGGCGACTGGAAAATGTTTTGCATTTCACCATACAGATTATGATACGTTTTACCATCTATAGCTGTTTCCGCAAGTGGCTGTATATTCCACATCCCACCAAGACGGGATGGAGTCCAAAAATGATACACATGCATTATCAGAAATAAAAGAAGCAGGGTACCGAGCAACCCCATCGTCCGGCTATACCATTTGCTTGCTTTATTACCAACTGTCACTTTATAACTTACTCCTCTCCTCGCTAAATTTTTTCTTTCCAATACATATCCCTGAATAATATGGAGTATAAATCCACCGAATAAAACAAATTCCATCGCGCGAATCAACAGCGAAGACCCCATGAAATGGGCAGCACGGTTGAAAGTGCTTCCATTATCATTTACCCAAATGCATGCGTTCAGACCCACGTGTATTACCAGGAAGGAGATTAGAAATAAGCCGGTAAGTGCCATTACGAACTTCTTGCCTATAGAAGACGTAAAAAATTCAGACCATTTCATAAATAAAGTTTGTTTTCAAGTTGCAAGCGATGCGATTGTGACAGCTCATATACAGGATCATATATAAGTTTTCCGGTTCGAACAAAAAATGAGTAAAATGTTGCTTGTATGCGTTTGCAAAAGGAATATAATGAGATAATGAATGTCGTATTGGAAGATAAATAGTCAATTCAGCAAAAATAACGGAGGATTGTCAAAAATCAACCTTCAACATAAATTTTATCCTGATGGGTTTAAGCCTCTTTCTGCATTCGCAGAGAAGTGAACCAGAATGGCAGATAAACGATTATGAAAAGTATGAACCCAATCACTTCCAAACCCAAAATATACCAGGGCCCTTCCCCGAGAAAATTTAACAAAGATGCAATTTTTGGCTTTGAATTCAGGTAAAGGTAATTTGAATGAATCCAAGCATTCACCAATCCAACACATAAGGCGAGCAGATTCATCGACAGAAATGACCCTACTAATCCTTTCCAGGTAGGTCGAAGTTCATAAACGATGCAGGCATAGAACATGCAAGCAACAGGTCCGCCATGAACAACCCAATACCGGATGAACCAGTAGTGCGGAAAGTCTGCCTGTATATCCGGAGTAATGATCGCCTGCAGTGTTCCCGCCATTACCCAGAAATACAAAATGTCAAACCATCTTCTGTTGCGGTTAAACATCACCGGCAGAATAAAAAGATTTCCCATATGGCATAACTGCAATGGAAGATGCAAGGTAATGTCGAAGCTACCAGAAGCAAATAATACAACATACCATGTCAAAAAATTCAGTGTTACGATGATCCCCATCAGGATACCCGTAAGAATCTGGGTAGAAGTAGTGAGATATTTCCTGGAATACAAAGGAAGTACAACACAAATGAAAGTAAGAAATCCCAATACAAGAATGTGAGTCATTCCAAAAGGATGAAACGGTTCATACTGTTGAAGATATCGTTTAATGCTTTCCGTATGAGCAATTTAAGTACAGTTATATCAAATACAACACACTTAGGTATAACTATACAATGATGTATCTATGTGGTAGATTTCTAAAATACAAAATCCCTATCTTAGTCCGCTAAAACCAGGCGAATGAGAAATGATGAGGATTTTGAAGCCAACCTCGCCGGTGAAGAAGGTCAGAGTGAAGAATCGAAGAGCAGTTGGTTCAAAAGGATCAAAAAAGGAATTTTAACGAGCACCGCCGAGAAAAAAGAAACTCCTGAAGGATTATGGAGCAAGTGTCCTGAGTGTGGTTACATCTGCACGGTAACTGAACTTCGTGAAAGTTTATTTGTCTGTCCAAAATGCACGCACCATCATCGGATTGGCAGTTCAGAATATTTCGAAATTCTTTTCGATAGCAACAAGTACGAAGTTCTATTTGAAAATATCAGATCAAAAGATTTTCTTGGATTTACAGATCTGAAATCCTATGAAAAAAGATTGAAAGAAACCTGGGCAAAAACGGATATTACAGATTCAATCAGAATTGCGAGTGGTAAAGTGAAATCGAATACATTGATCGTGGGATGTATGGATTTTGAATTTATTGGTGGCTCGCTGGGGAGTGTGATGGGTGAAAGAATTGCAAGAGCTATTGACGTTTGTTTACGCGACCGTACTCCTTTGCTGATCATTTGTAAAAGTGGCGGAGCGCGAATGATGGAAAGCGCGTTTTCACTGATGCAGCTTGCGAAAGTTTCAGGTAAACTATCCCAATTGACCGATGCTGGTATTCCTTATATTTCATTACTGACAGACCCATCTTTCGGAGGTATCTCTGCTTCCTTTGGTATGCTGGGCGATCTGAATATTGCAGAACCGGGTGCACTGATCGGATTTGCAGGTCCAAGGGTGATCAGAGAAACAATCAAGAAAGATCTTCCTGAAGGGTTTCAGCGAAGTGAATTTTTACTGGAACATGGATTTCTGGATTTTATTGTTCATAGGAAAGACCTGAAAGAAAAACTGGGAACAGTACTCGAACTTTTTCGTAACTAATTCATCAACCTAACATAAGAGGAGGTAATTTTACCTCCTCTCTTTATTTATGGCAGAGATCAGGAACAGAACGGCCTTTCATGAATTCTTCATTGAAGACAAATACATAGCAGGACTTTCTTTGCTTGGTACAGAAGTCAAATCACTCAGAGATGGCCGTGCAAGTTTTAATGACAGTTATTGTTTTTTTAATAAAGGAGAAATGTGGATTAAAAGCCTTCATATTGCCGAATACGCTAAAGGCACCTCCAACAATCACGAACCGTTGCGCGAGCGTAAATTATTGTTACAGAAAAAAGAGTTGAAGAAAATTGAGAGTAAAATGAAAGAAAAAGGATATACACTGGTCCCTCTGAAAATTTTTTTTTCTGAAAAAGGCATTGCAAAAATGGAAATCGGGCTTGCTAAAGGCAAAAAATTATATGATAAGAGAGATTCGATCAAGCAACGCGATACCGATCGGGAGCTCAAACGTTTTTTAAAATAATTTTATCATTTCCTTGCTGCTGTGGTGCTAACTGGCTTGATTTTTTCTCCCTATATTCACATATGCCATGCAAGATTTTTTCTCTTCTCTTTACCGTAGTTTTTCTTGTTAATTGTCAGGCTCAAACCGTAACCGGATCCTGGTATGGTAAAGCAGAAGTAATGATGCAGGGCAGCTATAACAACTACCTCACTGAATTGATAATCAAACAAAAAGGCGACGAAGTAGAAGGAATATTCGGATACTATTTCAAAGATAGTTATCAAAGTTTTTTCTTTCGGGGAAAGTACAATGTAAAAACAAGAGAAGTATTGATCAATAACCTTCCGGTTTTATTTTACTTATCCAGTGGTCCAAATGGCATTGAATGTCCTATGCATTTTGAAGCTTTGCTGATGGTTTCACAAGCCGCCAGCACACTGAGGGGCACCTTCTATACGGAAGAAAAATATAAATATACCTGTCCCGAACTTCGTGTAAATCTTATGATGGATATCAATGAAAAAAACCAGGATAGCATACTTAGGAATACAACAGCCGGAAAAAAATTCTGGAAGCCACAACAGGATGATTTTATTGTCAGCAACCCTTCGCGGAATGAGAAGAAAACAATGGGGGGAGATTCAACACTAACCAATGTGTCAGAGGTGACAGTTGCAAAGGATAGTATATCTCACATGAAACTGATAGAAGTTTTTGCAAAACGTAAGAACACTTACAGCAAAGAGATTTTGGTTCATTCAGATTCTGTTCGAATCAGTTTTTATGATAATGGGGATATAGATGGTGACAGTATCAGTGTATTTTTGAACAATCAACCAGTTTTAGTAAAACAGGAATTATCAAGCCGGGCTTTGAATATTTATGTGTCTCTTGATTCTACAAAATCTATTAATGAAATAAGCATGTTTGCCAATAACCTTGGTAAATATCCTCCTAATACTGCCCTTATGCTGGTGAGTGATGGCGTGAACAGGCATGAGCTGTATTTGTCAAGCAGCCTTTCCCAAAATGCGAGTGTGCGATTGCGAAGGAAAAAAAATTAAATGTAAAATGAAAAATTAAAAATTAAAATTTCTTAAAGGTAACTTCTGCATTATAGAATTTTACATTTTTAATTCTTTCATTTCAAAACAACTCCTGCTGTTTTACATCCTTCTGGGCCCATTCGATTTCAGTCGTTTTTGTTTTATCAGTAAGCTTGCTTCCCACACCCTTCCAACCAATCACTTCCACAAATTCTGTCAACTTAACTTTCTCTGATTTCGCTTTGGCTCCTTTGCCGGTTCTAATCAATGCTACAGGTTGCTGGTGCGTGGTAACCGCTTCAATATAATTTCCGGCTCCTTCCTTAATGAAGAAAAATTTATTATGTAAAGTAGTCGTTTCAACTTTAAACCGTTTGACATTGAACTGATCTTTCTCCGCTTCAAAATAAATGACACTTACAATCTTTTCCATATCAAACTTTTCTATAAGGATGATATTATCTGCTTCAAATCGCTGTGTAAGTTCCGTATCAGTTATTTCGTAATGCCCATCGTGGTATACTACCAGTAATTTATCTTCTCCTGCAAACGTACCCAGATATAATCCCTTTTCTTCAGTATTCAATCGGCCAAATTGTTCATCAAACCATATCCTTCTTCCACTCAAGGTCGATTTTCCGGCTTCTTTCAATTTCACAGTTCTGATGGGATATTTAGTAACCTGATTTCCCATGCTGCTACGCCCTTTAATCTCAAGTGTTTCAAAAAAGAAGTCGAATTCCTTATTCCGCGCAGATGAACTTGGACTTAATAGAATCTTTACGACTTCCGCTTCTCCATTGGGATTGACAGACAGGTAATGCACTTTACTTTTCTCTTCTCCTTTGGTTAGATCATATTCCTTTTCGCGCGTCACCCCGGTGATGTTAAACCGCTTTCCATAGCACACATCCGATTTCCCATCGAGATAAATCATATTGTAGGTGGTTCGTTCATCATTCTTATGAAAAACCGCCACGTGCATTATATCCTTTCCAATAAAGACCTTGTCTGCTACTTTTACGACTTTCATCTTGCCAGATTTCGTAATGGCAATGATGTCATCCAGGTCAGAACATTCAAGTACAAATTCGTCTTTTTTCAATCCGGTTCCGATGAAACCATCTTCGCGGTTCACATACAATTTGGCATTGGCGATGGCCACTTGTTTAGCCTGAATGGTATCAAATAATTTTATTTCTGTTTTTCTTTCCCTGCCCGGCCCATATTTTTTCAGCAGGCCGTCATAGTAGGCTACTGCAAAATCTACAAGATTATTCAAATCATATTTCACCTGTTTTAAATCAGTTTCAAGCGTCCGGATCTGGTCATTCAATTCCTGGATGTCGAGTTTGTAGATTCTTCGTACTGGTTTCTCTGTGAGCTTGGTGATATCTTCTTGTTTGATAGCCCTCTTCAATAGTTTTTTATAGGGCACAAAGGCTTCCTCAATAGCTTCCAGTACTATTTCCCAGGTGGCGTGCTTTTTCTCAAGCTCCTTATAGATTTTCCTTTCAAAAAATATTTTTTCCAGCGAAGTATAATGCCATTTGTCCTGCAGCTCTGCAAGTTTGATTTCCAATTCGCTCCTCAAAAGTTCTTTGGTAAGATCGACAGATGTTTTCAGCAACTGCGGAACCCCCATGAATTGAGGTTTGTGTGCTTCTATCACACACGCATTTGGTGAAATGCTTACTTCGCAATCGGTGAATGCATATAATGCATCTATGGTAATATCGGGCGAAATACCTGGCGCAAGGTCTATTTGAATTTCGACTGTTGCTGCTGTATTGTCTGTAACTTTTTTGACTTTGATCTTACCCTGGTCATTCGCTTTTATGATTGAATCGATGAGTTGAGTCGTTGTTATTCCATAAGGAACATCCCTGATTGCAAGCGTTTTTTTATCTACTTCTTCGATGTGTACCCGAACATGGACTTTTCCTCCCCTTTTCCCATCCGTGTAAGTAGATACGTCGATCATACCGCCCGTTAAAAAATCGGGATACAGTTCAAACTTTTTGCCTCTCAGATGTTTTATAGACGCTTCGATTAGTTCGCAAAAATTATGCGGAAGGATTTTCGTGGCGAGTCCAACGGCTATCCCCTCTGCACCCTGAGCAAGTAAAAGCGGAAATTTCATGGGTAAGTTAACAGGTTCATTTTTCCTGCCATCGTAACTCAGCGCCCACTCCGTAGTCTTTGCATTGAAAGCAACCTCCAACGCGAATTTTGAAAGTCTCGCTTCAATATATCTTGCTGCTGCGGCTTCATCACCGGTACTGATATCCCCCCAGTTTCCCTGGGTTTCTATGAGTAGATTTTTTTGGCCCAGATTTACAAGTGCATCACCTATGCTGGCATCACCATGTGGATGGTATTGCATCGCCTGCCCAATGATATTGGCAACTTTATTGAACCTTCCATCATCCATTTCTTTCATCGCATGCAATATGCGACGTTGTACCGGCTTGAGACCGTCTTCCAATGCCGGTACAGCTCTTTCAAGTATTACATAGGAGGCGTAATCCAGGAACCAATTTTTATATTGCCCGGTAACACCCGCATCGCCCAAACTTTCCTGGTCAGGTTTTTTCGCTGCCATCTGATCTATTTTTCACCATTGATTTGTTATCCATTCAGTGATATAATTGTTCTACCTGTTGTGTGGACTTCATTTTGATTTCGAAATCTTTCATTCCCTTAAGCTGGCCATTTACATCATAATCATTTCTACCCAGCAAGCATTTCAATCTCCATAAAAGGAATGCATCTCCTGTAGTGTGCTTCGATTTACTTAAAAAATGATGTATGATCCTGCCTGCTTTTTGCCATTCGCTTGTAATGAAGCTTTCCAGATTCCGGTCATAGAAATCATAATCAGCCTGCACAAGCTTCTTTCCTCCTTCCAATAAACGCACACCCTTTTGTTCGTTGCATAACCTAGTCCACTCATCCAAATCAATTTCGAATTCACTTAATGTGACTTGTCTGGACAGTTTTCTTGCCTTTACAAATTCCCGCGGTGAGATCTGGAACAGATTGACAGGATAAAACAGATTTCCTTTTTCATTTATAAAAGGGAGGTTATTCAGGTAAAGAATATTTACCCGCCCGGCAAATTCCTGTAAATGGCTTATAAGCCAATAATAACCACTCACATCATGCTTGTTTTGAGCTGCCCATATCCATAACACCTCATTCTGCTCACTTCTCAATTTTTCAAGCAACAGAGAAATGGTTTGATGATCATTATTAATTTCACCTTTGTCAGCAAATCCTTCATAATCACCTTCTGCCAGTACTTCCCGCCACCATTGCTTCCTTTCCTCCCTCCCGGTTTCAAAATAGATGTCCTTTATCGGACCTACCGCATAATCATCCTGAATTACTATTATCTCGCCATTCATCGATTCATCTAACACAAAACTATTTCTAAGAGCACCTTTATCTGCTTCCTGGAAAACAATATGTATCATTTTTAATTCATTTAAAGGGTCATTCCAGAGGTCGTAAACTGACTGTCGTGAGTCGTAATACCTGATCTTTACAATTTAGCTTTGAAACAGCGTTTTTTGATTTGCATTTTACATTTTTCATTTATTAATATTCACCTTGTCATCTACCAGATCGAGCTCCACTTTTAGATTATCAATGATAAATTCCTGTCTTTCTAAAGTGTTTTTTCCCATATAATATTCAAGAAGTTGCTGGATATGTGTTTCAGGCATGATCATTACCGGCTGAACTTTCATTTCCGGCCCAATGAACCGGGCAAATTCATCCGGGGATATTTCTCCTAATCCTTTGAATCTCGTGATCTCTGGTTTACCAGTAAGTTTTCTGATGGCTTGTTGCTTTTCTGATTCATTATAACAGTAGATTGTTTCCTTTTTATCTCTTACCCGGAACAAGGGTGTCTCCAGTATGAAAATATGTCCGTTTTTGACCAGGTCAGGAAAGAACTGAAGAAAAAATGTCATCAGCAGCAACCTTATATGCATACCATCCACATCGGCATCTGTAGCGATTACAATATTATTATATCGCAAACCCTCATACCCTTCTTCTATATTCAGCGCATGTTGCAACAAATTAAATTCCTCATTTTCATAAACTACTTTTTTAGTAAGACCGTAGGAATTCAGGGGCTTTCCACGCAGGCTGAATACTGCCTGCGTTTCAACGTTTCTTGCTTTGGTGATGGACCCACTCGCCGAATCACCCTCTGTGATGAAAATGGTGCTTTCCTTTTGTTTTTCTATAATCAGATTTTTATCCTTTCCAGTTGGCTCATCGTTATAATGAAAACGGCAGTCTCTTAATTTCTTGTTGTGGAGGTTAGCTTTTTTGGCTCGTTCATTCGCCAGTTTCTTAATTCCGGCCAATTCTTTGCGCTCCCGCTCATTTTGTTCAATCCTTTTCTTCAATGCATCCGCGGTACCAGGAGTACGGTGCAAGTAATTGTCTAATTCTTTTGATAGAAAGTCACCAATAAAATTGCGCATGCTGGGTCCACCTTCAAAAACGATCTGGGAGCCTAGTTTGGTTTTTGTTTGCGATTCAAATACAGGTTCCTGCACCCTGATTGAAATCGCAGAGCATATACTTCCGCGAATATCAGCAGCATCATAATCTTTCTTATAAAAATCACGAATGGTCTTTACATATCCTTCCCTGAAAGCATTGAGATGTGTTCCCCCCTGTGTGGTATATTGACCGTTGACGAAAGAATAGTATTCTTCGCCGTATTGATTTTCATGGGTAATCGCTACTTCTATATCTTCTCCCTTCAGGTGAATGATGGGGTACCGGATTTCATCCGCATTTGCTTTACGTTGCAACAGATCAAGCAAGCCATTTTTACTAACATACTTTTTCCCATTCAGATTAATAACCAATCCGGCATTCAGATAACAATAATTCCAGAGCTGATTGTCGAGATATTCGTGTACGTAATGGAAATTTTTAAAGACTGTTTCATCCGGAATGAATGTAATATTTGTTCCATTATCCTGGTTGCTTTTGATTTCTTTGAATTCCTTGACCAGAACTCCCCGCTCAAACTCGGCAGATTTTTCTTTCCCGTCCCGGATAGCAGTTACCTTAAAATAAGCACTGAGTGCGTTCACCGCTTTTGTACCAACTCCATTCAATCCCACTGACTTTTGAAAAGCTTTGCTATCATACTTAGCACCGGTATTAATTTTACTGACCACATCTACTACTTTACCAAGAGGGATACCTCTCCCATAATCCCTTACCGTAACAGTTTTCCCTTCTATGGTAATGTCAATGTGTTTTCCATGCCCCATTGTATGCTCATCGATACAATTATCCAGCACTTCTTTCAATAATACATAGATACCATCATCAGGGCTCGATCCATCGCCCAGTTTTCCGATGTACATACCCGGACGAAGCCGGATATGCTCCTTCCAGTCGAGGGATTTTATACTTTCCTCGGTATAATCAAACAGATTTTCTTTTACAGACATAGGGTCTTTTACATCGGGGTTGGTTGATTCAATGGATGTTTTCATGTCAATTAACGACAACCGGCTAAGCCGATAACTTCAGTAAACTCTGAATACCACTGTTCTATTGCATTTCTACGTATAAAAAAAGCAAACCGGGCAAATATAGGGAAAGCGAAAGTGTGCAAATGAGCCGGTTATGCACGGGTGTGCATAAGAAGTACAAAGATCTTACCTCAATTTCCACTCCATTGAACGGGTCAAAACTTTATGGATTGATTATCCAAGATTAATTTTTGAGCAATAGTTTTCTTCAATGCACCAAAAATAATCCGGTAATTCAAACATCAATACTAACCGCACCTCTTTGAACCAGCCCGGAATTTAATGTTAAGAAATTTTATTTTTACTACGTCACTTATCAGCATTTGCCTGGTAAATTTGCATCAAAGTGATGCAGGTAAAATTTCTTTGATGATATTTATTATATCGTTATTATATCGGGTAGTGCATGATGCTTTATCGGTATTTAATCATCCGTATAAAAATCAGAAAGTGACATTTGCTGAGATTAAACATCATACAAGAGTTATTTTAATTAAAAGCTCATCTGCAATAAAAATCAAATATTTATATTTATAAACTATATAGTGAATTGATTATCAATAAATAAATATGTTCTAATAAAATTTTTCTTTTATTAACCTCCAGGCTTGCTACCAAGCATTTATTTATACTAAATTTGACTTCGTTCTGCAGCGGACAAAAGGCCGGTCGGCTTAGCCCTCAGAATGAAAAGGATCGCCCTCTTACTTTACCCATTAATTTCTGAAAGACTACCTTTTTAAATTCTTCTTTTTAAACTTAAAATTGAGGCTTGTATGTATTCGTATGCGTTGTTGGAACCTGGTTGTTATTACCTTATCCAAGAGAAAGAAGAATCTCCTGTTACCTTAATCCAGGTGATGCTGGAAAGCGATCATTGCCTGTATGTATCCTCGTACACCGACGAAGAAAATATTACATGGAAAAGGAAAACGGGTCCGATCTTCGATATTATTGAACTACTGAGCGACCATGCCGTTAAGGAATGGGAAACCTTATATAATAATAATAAGGACGCTTATAATTATGAGGAAGACGATGACTGATTGTAGGTTGTAGGCTATCCCCGATATCGCACTTAAAAGGGTAAATCTGCAATTATTCTATAATGGCAAAAGCTTTTTCGCTGGCATAGGGTCCGCCGGGATAGCGGGCAGAATAGTCAAGATTAATCCAATATTGGCCATTTTGCTCGTGGTAATAAATATTACTACTTACATCTCTTCCGAATAAATTCAGGATGGCATTTTGCATTTTTTCGAAATCACGTTTATCTCCACAAAGCAATTCCGGATATAGATGACCTTCCGTTAAGATCATTCGGCAATGGGCCCCGATGGACTTTAAAGCAGACACCATCAGAATCGAGTGATCATCACAATCACCCCCCAAACCATTTAATATGGTTTCACGCGGTGTTGCAAAGTATTCATCCCGTTCGGAATCTGAAACATACTTAAAATTATTGTTTACGTATTTGAACAAGGATAAAGTTCGTACGATTGAACCATATTTAGTCACATACTCATCAAAAAAATCCAATGAGTGATAAACTGCAAAATTCCGGACAACCGAATCTCTATGATCAATTTTTGACTGTAATGATTTGACGGTTTTTGTTAACGGTCCGTCGAATATGGATGGAGTAAGCACCAGATTTATCTCCTTTTCCTCTTTCCTCCCCCAGTTATTTTTTACCATTGCACGGTAGTCACTGATCATTCGTTTGAAACCATATCCATCTGTAACCTGGTTGTATACTAGAACTACCGCGAATAGTATAAATGCAGGAATGAGCAGGAAATGAAATAATCTAATGATTGTCCAGGTAAATAAGATTGCAATCAATACTGAAACCAACAAGTCAAGATTCCAGGTTCCAATAATCAAAGGGGGTATATACCGGTTGATCAGTGGCGCCAATGGCACTACAGTAAGGATGCCGATGATGGAAAGCAACAATTTACGGGCGCCCCGATATTTATCGTGAGTATAAAGGATCATACGGTACAGAACTGTAACGTAAAAATGGTTGATTTTTGCATATTAAGATTGTTAAAAATGTGGTCTGGTGGCTGGTGGCTGGTTGCTGGTTGCTGGTGGCTGGTTGCTGGGGTCTAATTGCTGGTTGCGGGTTGCTCAACAACTAGCAACCAGCAACCAGCAACACCTACCTATATCTCATCCCCGAAACCTTATACCGGTTTTGTCGTATCAGAAATCCACAACAGGCTATAACGATCGCAATGAATGAAGAAAGGTAATAGATCAATAGATTGTCCGTATTATCAGATCCGGTGATGAAATAGTCGAAGATGTAAATAATGATGTAAGTCCCATATTCGAACAGCAATGCTGAATATATAAAGATCATGGCTTTCTCTTTGGCAGAATGTACCATTTTACGCAGGTACCAGACAATCTCCCATACTACTATAGTCAACACCAGGAAAACTCCTAAACCGAGTACATATTTAATTGCCTGGTAATTGATGCCTTTGATGTAGGCGTTTATCAATTCGATGATGATAAACCCAATTAATACAAATTTTACGAAATGTCGTATCCGGTCTGACGAGGTAGTGAAATAAAAAATTGTTAGAATGAAAGGAATATCCAGCATGTTGTAACCTGCCTTTAATGTCCGCAGGAATTCAGGGTTCAGCTCGGGAATTAATACTAAAACATTTACAACACCTGCCACCAGCCAGTACAAAGCGAAAAGAACAAAACTGCGATGATGCCACAATCGTTTAAATAGAACGATGAGCAATGGCAGGAAATAAGCCACTATGGCGAACAGGGAAATGATATCGAATAGTATACCTTTCACAAGAGGATATTTATTGAGTAGTTCCACTTATAAATGCCTTTACAAAGCCTTATATTGTCCGCTGCATCTTTATTCCGTATTACTACTTTCATGCTTTTTTGCATAAAATACCGTAGTGGAAAATAAATGTACCTGTGTTATGAGGTATTGGGTATGAGGCCGCTGGCTTACCTTTTGATTATATCTTATCATTGGTAATGTTACCTCTCTTCTTAAATCATCTGGTAAAGAAGTATGCATCCTCCTATAGAAATGCATTAATATCTACAGAAATTGAAAAATCAATAGTGTGAGAAATGCGTTACAAATTTCAGTTTGCAAAAATTGAATTTTTGTCTAAAGAGATTTTCTATACTTCGTTTCAACAGCTAGGTGTTAACCCATACCCGCACTGAAATTTTCTTACTACCGGCATTTGTAATAGTAGTATATCTCCCAGATCGATGATGTGGCTTCCATATGTTCCATTAGCTATTATACGTAATCGAACGTATTATCTGAACTGTTAAAATGGAGCGGATTTGCTCTATGCCGGAAACTCTTCACCTGTTATCTTTGTATTCGACCGTTTTTATATCCAATATCTCTGAAAATAACCAAGATCCAAATCCAGATCTGATACCTGTGAAAATCCAAGGGGTTTGCAAATGAATGACGAAAGCCAATCCTATGAAAAATGGCTCATTAAATTCTGAATCCCTGTTTTTAGAATCCTTATGTATCCAGGAGAAACCATTCTATGTCCATGAAAACCCGGTCGATATTCTTATGAAAAAACCAGGATTAGAACCGTCCAAGATCTGATCCAAATCAAACGCTAATTGGTGGGTCGACTGAAGAATTTACAAGCCCTTGCGAAAGCAGGGGTTTTTTTTATTGAAAGAATTTATGCGAGGCGCACAAGAGGCAAAGGTGGAAAGACTTATGCGCCTTTGTTATTTTTGCTTATTTAGCGTGAAATTTATTGTTCATGAATAAATACTTCCTGCTTTCAATCATCATTGTCCTCTCCTATACTCTCCAGTCACAAAAAGTTGAATTGTTAACGACACACGCTAAAACCTCTTTCCGTGGAATGAGTGTTGTAAATAATAGCATTGTTTGGGTGAGCGGAAATAATGGCACAGTTGGCCGTTCATCAAATGGAGGTGAAACCTGGACCTGGTTTGTTATCAAAGGTTTTGAAAACAGGGATTTCCGCGATATTGAAGCATTCAGTTTCACTACTGCGATTATAATGGCAGTTGCAGAACCAGCCATACTTTTGAAAACAACTGATGCCGGCAAAACGTGGAAAGTGGTTTATGAAAATAAATCACCTGGAATGTTCCTCGATGCCATGGAGTTCTGGAATGAGGAAAGTGGGATTGTATTAGGAGACCCTGTTGCCGGCAAATTTTTCATAAGCCGGACTTTCGATGGCGGTACAACCTGGAGAGATCTTACGAAAGAAAAACTTCCGGCCGCAGACTCAGGGGAAGCATGCTTCGCTGCTAGTGGAACAAATATCAGGAAGCTGAATAAGAGAGAAGCTTGTTTTGTAAGCGGTGGCAAAAAATCACGACTTTTTTTGAAGGGTAAGCCCATCGATTTACCGATTTTGCAAGGCAGGGAAACAACAGGTGCCAATTCTCTTGCAGTCAGGGATGCATCCAAAAAAAGAAGCAGTACACATATTGTTATAGTTGGTGGTGACTTTGCCCTGGATTCCTCCGTTGTAAAAAACTGCATTCTCACTCAGAATTCCGGAAAAACCTGGATCGGTCCCTCTAATCCTCCACATGGTTACCGTAGTTGTGTAGAATATATCAGCAGGAAAAGACTGGTAACCTGTGGTACTACCGGCGTGGATGTTTCATATGATGGTGGAATCAATTGGAATCTAATTTCTAAAGAAGGATATCATGTTGTACAAAAAGCAAAAAAGGGTAGTGCAGTATTTCTTGCAGGGGGAGGAGGGCGAATAGCCAAATTGGTATGGTAAAGAATTCATAGCTGGAAAAAAAAAGCTGCAAAGAGATCTTTACAGCTTTTCTTTGAAAATCCTTCAATAAAAGGACTTCATATGTAAATGGTTAGTATCCGGGCTAGTTCAACATTCTGAAATCAACAGGAACAAGCTTACTTACACCTGGCTCCTGCATCGTTACTCCATAGATAACATCAACCGCATTCATCGTCATTTTATTGTGAGTGACGATAATGAACTGGCTTTCTTCACTAAACTTACGTATCATATTCGTAAATTTTCCAACGTTCGCATCATCGAGCGGGGCATCTACCTCATCGAGTATACAAAATGGTGCCGGTTTTATTAAGTAAATCGAAAAAAGCAAAGCAGTAGCGGTTAATGTTTTTTCTCCTCCGCTCAACTGAGTGATGGAAGAAGGTCTTTTACCTTTAGGTTTTGCAACAATATCTATTCCAGTTTCCGCAAGATTTTCAGGATTTTCAAGAATCAGGTCAGCAGTATCATCTTCTGTGAAAAGAGCTTTAAAAACTTTTTGAAAGTTATCCCTTACCTTATTGAAAGTTTCCAGGAACTGTTGGTTAGCGGTAGATTCTACTTCCTGTATCGTTTGCAATAGGCTTTCCTTAGCAGAAACCAGGTCATTTTTTTGATCAAGTATAAATTCATAGCGTTTTTTCATTTCCTGGAAAGCTTCAATGGCAGTTGGATTTACTTCCCCCAGGTTTTCAAGCCTTTTTTTCATTCGGTCTGCTTTTTCCTCCAATTCAGCGACCTGCACCTCTCCGGATCGGGGTTGATCTATGATGTCATCAATATTTATCCTGAACTCGATGCTGAGTCTTTCTTTCATACCCGCCAGTTGCAGTTTTAATTCATTGATTTTATCCTTTATTGAGTTTAGTAAATACTCTATCTGCTCTTTTTCTTTTAGCATATGTCGCAATTCGCTTTCTTTATCATTCAAAGTTTTGCGCAGATTGTAATATGCCTGGTCAGCCTCATTTAATTTTTTCTCTGCTTTTTCCTTATTCCTGAGCAGCGTCAACAATTCTTCCTGCAAAGTGGATAATTGATCTTCATTACTACCAATTTGTTCCACCGTTTGATTCAATTGGTATGAATTAGTTTCTATCTGATCAAGCAATTCCTTTAATTGCCGGTTTCTGAAATCAATTTCCTGAGTCAGTGAGTTAATCTTGCTTTGCTGGCGTGTAACCTGAAGATTAAATTCATTATATCCTGCCAATGCCAGGTTATAAGCATGATCCGTTTCTTTATATTCTCCCTCTGCGAAACGGAGCTTTTCGCGCATTTCATTTAACTGATTCACCAACTGCATCCACTCATGACGTGTATAGTCAACCGAATTAGCCGTGTCCCGAACTTCCACATGCATTTCATCCAAACGGTTGCTTGAAGACAGCAGTCCTGAATGAAGATTTTCCATCTTATTTTGAATAGAAAAAACAAGGTTGTTCAATTTGCTGATATCTTCCTGAGCCTCCCTGATAGCCGATTCTTTTAATTGTTCATTGAACGCGATAACCTCATTATGTTTATGCTGGATTGCGTCTTTCAATTCATTAACTACTTTTTCCTGCACACCTATTTCAATCCTCAATTTCTCCAAATTCTTAGCCCGCCCGATTTTTTTACCCTCAAACATTCCTACACTTCCCCCCGTGAGCGAATATTTTCCTTTTACATATTTGCCATGCTTTTCCAAAACCACCGCGCCATTGCTGTTGACAAGGGCATCTTCGTTTTCTGCGATGAAAACATTGCCCAATAAATGCTCTGCAAGGCTGCGGTAAACTGCATCTACTTCAATTACCTGAATTGCAGGAATGGTATCCGGAGGCTGATGCGATTCCTCCTTTTTCAATTGATCGAGTTTGTCGAGTAAAAAGAAATTCGCTTTCCCCTTTTTATGATCATCCAGCAAATGAACTGCTCGCAACCCCTCTTCCAGATTATTTACTACATAGTAGTTGAGATAAGGCTCTAAAACATTTTCAACTGCAGCCCTGTATTCTTCACTTACATAGATAATATCGGACAGGATGGGTGAAGTATGATTCCACGCAGGGTTTTTATGCAGGAATTTTACACTCTCCGGGTAACCCTCCATTGAATCGATCAGACTTTTAAGCAGGTCGTGTTCATTTTTCTTTGAGTCCAGCTTCCGGTTCTGTTCGGCAAGTTGTTGTCTGAGTTGTTCAACTTCCGCCTGGGTTTGAAAAATTTGTTCCCGGGTCTGTTCGTGGTGATTCTGTAATTGCTCAAGATCTCTTTTTCTGATTTGAAGTTCTTTCTCTTTTATCCTTTTTTCTTCATCTAATTCTTTTGTCTGGTTATTTCTGGCTGCAATTTCATCTTCCAGCCTTTCAATGGCCTGTTCCAAATTTTGTATGGAAGTATCCGCGACTGCTACCTTTTTCTCGGCATCGAACTGACTTCGCTGAATATTTGTATTCTCGCTCCGCAGGCGGTCTATGTGAAGTCTTTTTTCTTCGAAAATTTTTCTCTGTCCTTCTGCGGTCTCTTTAAGATTCTGTAGTTCATTATTTAATGAATCCAGTTTCACTGTCTCTTCTTCGATCTGTGTCCTTGTAAATCGGATACTCTCCTCCAAACCATTTAACTGTCCTTCACTTTTAGAAAGAAACTCCTGGAGACTATTTTCTTTTTCTTGTAAAAAATTCAACCGTTGTGCAGCCAGGTTCTTGTCATTTTCCTTTCCCTTAAGCGTTTGTAACTGGTCATTGAAGGCATGCTGCATTGACTGCAACACTTTTTCTTTTTCGATGAAATAAACTTTTTCTTCCTCAATGGTTGCTTCCTGCAGTGCAATAACAGATTCAAGTTTTATTCTACTATCTGTATTGGTATCTGATTGTTCGTTCAGTTCGCGATAAGTCAGATGAAATCCTTCCAGAGTTGCTTTGGCAAGTTCAATACTGAGTTCCCTGTAATCCTTTTTGATCTCGAAATACTTTTCTGCTTTTCTTGCTTGATTCTCCAGCGTTTTTAACTGATTGTTGATCTCGAAAAGTAAATCTTCTATCCTGGCAAGATCCTGCTCTGTGGCATCGAGTTTCTGTTTCGCTTCCTTTTTGCGAGTTTTATAAATCGAAATGCCCGCTGCCTGTTCGAGCATTCGGCGGCGACTGTTTTCTTTGTCCTTGATGATATCATCCACCATGCCCAATTCAATGATGGCGTAAGAATCGGTACTGATGCCCGTATCCATAAACAGATTCTGAATATCTTTTAGCCGGCAGGTTACATCATTGAGCCGATACTCACTTTCTCCGCTCTTATAAAATTTGCGGGTAACAGTAACCGTATTAAATTCAGTGGGGAGAAGATTTCGGGTATTTTCAAAAGTCAGGCTGACTTCTGCAAGACCGCTGGCGGACCTGGTTTTAGAACCATTAAAAACAAGGCTTTCAAGATTTTCTGAGCGGAGGTGACTGATTTTTTGTTCACCTATCACCCACCGGATACTATCCACAATATTACTTTTTCCACAACCATTGGGGCCTACGATCCCGGTGATATTATCATCAAAATTTACAATCGTCTTATCAGCAAAACTTTTAAATCCTTTAATTTCCAGGCTCTTTAATCTCACCGTTCATAGTTTTAGGAATCAGAGCAAATATAGCCAATAGCTATGCAAATAGCAGCCTGAAATGCTGCCCTGTCCTTTATATTATTCACGTTTTATACACAGAAGAAAATGTATCGATTTATAGATGTCAAAAAAGAAGAATTTATTCCACTACCTGAGTTGATCTATTGATTACTCATACCTCTGTTTCTTCCCCAACGATACGTAATGTATAATAAAATAAAAGTAACCATAAGCTGAATGACTGTCATCAGATTGGTAATGATGGTCGTAATTGAATTTTCAATTCTGACGTTCCTGTTTCCGAGTGATGACGATTGTGAATCAGAATCAATGCGAACACCCATTTTCAGAAACTCTTTGCTAATGGCAGTGATCAGAAATATCAGCAATAAACCAGAGATGATTATGATAATATTGGGGAGTGACTGACTAAACAATTTTCTGATTCCCTTGATCGAGAAAATAATAAAAGTTATGAGGAAGAATAAAGGTGCTATGAAAGTAAAAGCTGACAGCAGGAAACTTGCATCATTAAACTGAATATCAAGATTTGTTTTCTGAAAACTCCAGCCGAATAAAAAGATTGATAGCAATATGGTAATGATCAGAGATGCGCTCAGCCAGAATAATTCGGTTGCTATTGATTTGAAATTCATCGTAAACGTTTATTATTTAAATATTTTGGTAACGGCCCACGTGCTGTTACGATTGTGGCTAAGGTGATATTACTATAACTACATGACTCATGCAATAGTAATAACGATCTGATAGATAAATTAGTGCATTAACAGCTAAAGTGATGGTTCCAGACAGACTCCGGTTTACATCCATCGAACCAATGTATAACGAAGTGTGGAAGGGCAATTATTGAAGCCCCTGTGCAGAGAATCAACATTTCAAACCCAATTGTGTCGTTTTGTGACAGTAACAGTGTTTTGTTCTTCTTAATTTTCCAGATCATCTCTCTTCAACATTCTGGGAAAAGCGGTATGAGGTTCTGCCTGGTACCAGAATACTACTGAACTAATATCTGATTGTTGCTGTAAATAGCGTCCACCTGATTTCCACCCAAGATCCTGAATGGTGATCCGCAAACTTTTTTCAAACCTGATCGGATCAACTATATGCCACCGGTACATGCCGAACCGCTGCATAACCTGATAATGCCCGTCGCCGCGAATAACTTCATGCAATCCTGCATAGGCGGTACTGAAATAAGTATAATCTACCACCTCTACCCCTGCTTCGTTTTTCTTTCTTGTATCAAAATCATAAGAACCACAGAAATAATCTTCTGTACCCGTTCCATTAATCGTGGGAAACTCCGTATCTCCATCCATAAAGAATTTGATTTCTCCTTCACCCCACCATCCGTTGTTACGAACACCCCATGCCATATATGTACCAACATAATGACCTTTACCCTGAATATTTTCCACCATAGTATAAATGCTCCCCTTCGTTGGGTTAGACCTACGGTACTGTGCGTGAAAATAGGCAGCTTCGGAAGGCACCTCTGTTAGTGTGTAATCTACCTGATAATATAATCGCATGTCTTCTGAATTAATATTTTCCATAGTAATCCTACACTTTTTACGGAAAGGCATAGGCCAGTAACAATTGAATGCACTTCCCGGATTCACGGTAACTGCCAAAGAGTTGAGATGTGCATAGCTTCCCCAGCCCACACCAAAGAAATCTCCAACCGGTACTTCAACGGAAGGTTCTTTCTCATCATCCCAATAAAAACGGATGATGGATAATCTCCAGTTACCTGTCGGCGTCATCCAGATATGTTGTATTGCACCTGAACCACTGATCTCGGCAAGTGTTACCGTTTGACCTGCTTTGATGTGTATGAAAGGATTCAGTTTCCACCCGATACCAAGATCCCTGGCAGGCCCTTTTGCCGTGCCGGTTTCCAGTGTTGCCATTCCGCCTTTGCCCGGTTCCCCGGTTAGATTTTCAGGACTGATGGATCGTGTTTTGGCATTGGATAACCTGTAGATGTTTCCCAGATTCATATCCAGCCCATCGAATGTGGCAGATCTTTGTGAGTAACTGCAAAAGCCAAAATAGAGGCAAACTGCAATGAGAAGAATCTTTTTCATAAGTAATTATTTGGTGTCAGGAAGTTAGTATTTTTTAGTGTTCGATCGTCTGACAAGAAATATCGAAAACGAAAAAATATCCCTCATTGATAACTTTAAATATACTTGACCTCCTCCTACAGACTGATTTATCATTTTTTTCTCGGAATCCGTTTGATCAATTCCGTAACAGGAAAGTTCATTTCTCTTCCCATTTTTTGCTTACCCCGATAGGTTACGACTTTAAGATTCACTGCATCTTTTGGCACCATAATCGTTTCCTTGTATTTCGGATAATACCTGTCGGGAAATGAATTATCAAAGCTGTAAAAAATATCAAGTCCTTCTACTTCTGTGCTGAGATCAACTTTTAACTGATTAGAAATTGTATCTTTTGACACCTGTATAATCGGATCAAACATACTGCGGGAGTAATTCATTTCGGCAATCTCAAATCGTTCCGTGTGCTTTTCAACCCGGCTTGTAAAATCCTTCCAATTCTTCTTTTCTTTTGGTGTCCATACTGATTCGGCCAACGCAAATCCACGTGGCCACATCATATACTGAAGATGCCTCATATTATAAATCTGTTCGGTCCACAGGTTTCCCTGACCCCCCTTGATAAATTTTGCATCAATGCCTTCGGGAACCGGTTCAAACTGGTAGGCAGTTTTGAGCCGGAGCGTAGCATAAACAGGAGGTTCTACGGATGCGTCGCCCTGCATGTAATCGAGGTAGGCAAACGTGGACGGACTCATCACCACTTCATGACCTTTTGAAGCGGCTTCAACCCCCCCTTTTATTCCTCTCCAGCTCATTACTGCGGCAGTTTGTGCCAACCCACCTTCAAGTATTTCATCCCAACCAATCATTTTCTTGCCTTTCGAATTAATAATTTTTTCAACACGTCTTACAAAATAGCTTTGCACTTCATTCATGTCTTTCAATTGCTCTTTTTTCATCAAAGTTTTGATCTGTTCGTTTTTTTCCCAAAAATTTTTAGCTGTCTCATCGCCTCCCATATGTATATAGGCATACGGAAATAACTGAGCTACCTCTGTGAACACTTTGTCGAGGAACTCATATACTTTTTCATTTGCAGGGCAAAGTGTATTATCAATCAATCCATAAAAATGCCCTGAAGCAGGCCATTCCATAAATTTTTCTCCTGAATTCACTTTATATGTGCCGGGGGTACAACTGAGTTCTGGATAAGCTGCTAATGCTGCCATGCTATGTCCGGGCACATCTATTTCCGGAAGTATATCTACAAATCTCTCTTTTGCATATGCTACGAGCTCCCGAATATCTGATTGAGTATAAAATCCTCCGAAGTTCCTGGGTTCGTCGTTGCCAGGGGCAGAAAAAGTGCCAAAAGTTCCCGTCTTTTTCACATTCCAGGCACCCACTTCAGTTAACTTGGGAAGGCTTTTTATTTCAATTCTCCATCCCTGATCATCGGTGAGGTGAAAATGCAGGATATTATATTTATACCTCACCATATCATCAATAAATTGCTTCACCTGATCTTTTGTAAAAAAGTGCCTGGATACGTCCAACATCAATCCCCGGTATCCAAACCTTGGATAATCCGTGACTCGTATACCCGGAACAATCCATGCATTTCCCTTTACGACAGTTTTATTTTCTATTTCTTTTGGAAACAATTGTAATAATGTTTGCACTCCATAGAAAAGACCAGCAGGCTGATTAGCTTTTATTATAATAATGCCCTGCGAAACATCTAAATTATATCCTTCCTGACCGAGGTTCCGATCACTGTTTTTATTCAATAAAAGAGATATGACACTACCTGACCCGTTACGGGTTGCGTTGACCTGTATCGGGATAGTATATCCTGTTGGTCGAAACAATTTCTCTGCAAGGAATCTGGCAATTTTCTGAACCTCTGCATTCCTGTCTGTGATTTGTATCCGGCTTGTTGACGTGAGACTAAAATGGCTTCCGTTCTTTTCTACCGAAACCGGCTGGGGAATGATAGCAATCGGCTGATTTTGCTGGGCAAGAATTGTTTGAATAGTTAATGTGAATACAAAAAGAATTATTGTTTTTTTCATATGTTTCATTTTATCGATCTGAATTTTAAAATTAAATACCTTTGCAGAAAACTGTATCGAAACAAAAGCCTCATTTTTTTTGTAGTATCTTGCGCGACCATTTTCAAGATTCTGATTTGCTTCTGAACAATTACTCAATTTTTTCTTTACAAGATGCACAAATAAATTATCATCAACATGAAAAAAATACTTGTTCCTACTGATTTTTCTGATACTTCCAAAAATGCTGCGCGATATGCAGTGAATGTTGCACGCTCCATTCCCGGTTCAGAAATTATTTTATACCATTTATCTGATAAAATGTCATTGGGATCCGATAGCTCCCCTGTTACCAATACAGAAGACGACAGAAAAGTGATCATAGGGGCTGCCCTTGAGCATATGATTGAAGAACTGGACGCTCCGGGTATATCGATTACTCCAGTAGGAGAAGGTGGTTCCTCACTGGTAGAATGCCTTTCC
>Ga0180121_10000155_pt1 | contig 25442 bp, 19 predicted proteins | sample AntDrymUQ5402106_2_FD_129676 | JGI IMG/M metagenome (GOLD analysis project Ga0180121, IMG submission 129676) | Polar desert sand microbial communities from Dry Valleys, Antarctica - metaG UQ540 (21.06) (version 2) (version 2) | ecosystem: Environmental > Terrestrial > Soil > Desert | place...
CGCGCTCGCCAGTACCGAGTGGATCCACCCCATGAAGTACGTCGGGATCTGGTGGGGGATGCACATCAATACGATGACGTGGAGTTCCGGGCCCAAGCACGGAGCCACCACGGATAACGCGCGGCGATACATCGACTTCGCCGCGGCCAACGGGTTTGGCGGCGTGCTGGTGGAGGGATGGAACACCGGGTGGGATGGCGACTGGATCGCCAACCGGGAGGCGTTTTCCTTCACCCAGCCGTATCCCGACTACGACCTCAAGGCCGTCGCCGCGTACGCCAAGGAGAAGGGCGTGCGGCTCATCGTGCACAACGAGACCTCGGGCGGGATCCAGAACTACGAGCGCCAAATGGACAGCGCCTTTGCCATGTACCGGTCGCTGGGTCTCGACGCCATCAAGTCGGGCTACGTCACCGACCTGACCAGCGAGGGACACTCGCACTACTCGCAGTACATGGTGCAGCACTACCGGCGGGTGGTCGAAGCCACCGCCCGGCACGGCATCATGCTGAACGTGCACGAGCCGATGCACGACACTGGCGAGCGCCGCACCTATCCCAACATGATGAGCCGCGAAGGGGCCCGGGGGCAGGAGTACAACGCGTGGAGCGGCGACGGCGGCAATCCGCCGGAGCACGAGACCATCCTCTTCTTCACCCGGCTGCTGGCCGGCCCGATGGACTTCACACCGGGGATCTTTGATCTGCTCCGCGTCCGACGGCCGGAAGAGCCGCGGGTTCGCACCACCCTCGCCAAGCAGCTCGCGCTCTACGTCGTGCTCTACTCGCCGCTGCAGATGGCCGCCGATCTCCCGGAGAACTACGAACGGCAGCCCGCCTTCCAGTTCATCCGCGACGTGGCCGTGGACTGGGACACCACCCGGGTGGTCGACGGCAAGATCGGCGATTACGTGGCGGTCGCGCGCCGCGAGCGCGTCGGTCAGACCTGGTTCGTGGGCGCCATCACCGACGAGGAAGGCCGCACGCTCGACGTGCCGCTCTCCTTCCTGACCCCCGGCCGGCGCTACGTAGCCGAGATCTATGCCGACGGCCCCAAGGCAAACTGGGTGGACAACCCCCTTCCGGTGACGATCACGAAACGCCCGGTGACCTCCGCAACCCGGCTGCGCGTCATTCTGGCCCCGGGTGGCGGCCAGGCGATTCGGATCCGGCCGGTCAAGTGAGGTGGAGGAAAATTACAGATGGGCCTCACCACGGAAACACGGAACACACGGAATTATCACGGAGAAAACCAGGGAAATTGTTGTTGTTACTTCCGTGTCGTTTCCGTGCCTTCCGTGTTTCCGTGGTAAAGTTTTATGGATGAGTTGAGGCCGCTCAGATCTCTCGCCCGGGCAATGGGTGTCCATACCCGGTACATCAACGGCTTGGGCAAGAGCGTCACCGTAGCGCCGGAGACGCTGGTACGGGTCTGCGGCGCGCTGGGTGCGGCCGTAGAGCGTCCGGACGATGCCGCGGGCGCGCTCCAGGCTCATCGAGAGAACACCAAAGCGGAGCTCGTGCCGCCCGTCATCGTCGCCTGGGAGGGGGCCCTCGCCCCGCTCGCGATCTCCACTGACAGCCCCGTCCAGGTACAGGTGCACCTCGAGGACGGACCGGTCATCCCGCTCGTGCGTTCCGGAGAACGGTTTCAGGCGCCGCAGGCACTTCCCTTCGGCTACCACCGCCTCACGGTCGAGGTGTCGGGCCGGACCGCGACGAGCACGATCATCGCCGCGCCGATCCAGGCGTGGCGCCGGCCGGGGACGCATCGGAGCTGGGGCGTCGGGACCCATCTGGCCGCTCTTCGCTCGGGTCGGAGCGGATCTCTGGGAGTCCTCCAGGACCTCGAGTCGCTCTGCCGCTGGGTAGGCAAGCAAGGCGGCGACCTGGTCACGGTCCTTCCTCTGGTGCCCACCTTCAACACCGAGCCGCCGGAGCCCAGTCCGTACTCGCCGGTGAGCCGGCTCTTCTGGTCCGAGCTGATCCTCGACCTGGGTCGGGCTCATCGCCCGACACAGGTCCCAGCCACACTGGACGTGACCCGGGGCGACGCCGAGGTCCGCGCCGCCCTCGCCGGGCACCCGGCTCCGGACTCGTCGGAGCTGGACCAGGAGTTGATCCGCTACGCCCGGTTCCGTGGCGCGCAGGTCCGGCTCGGCAGAAACTGGCGGGACTGGCCGCCCGCCGCCCGTGCCGGCACCTTGTCGCCCGATCAGGTGGACCCTGAGGAGGAGCGCTTCCACCTCGTAGCCCAGACGATGGCGCGCCGCCAGCTGCGCGACCTGAGGCAGCGCCTCGACCATGACCGGTTTCGCCTGGGGCTCGACCTGGCGGTGGGCTGCCACCCGGACGGTTACGATCCGTGGTCCCGCCAGGCGCTCTTCGGCGAAGGAATGTCGGTGGGCGCCCCGCCCGACCAGGGTTTCCCGAGCGGCCAGGACTGGGGCTTCACGCCGGTGCTTCCGGAGGCCTCGCGCCGGGAGGGCCACCGGTACCTGGCGGCGTCCATCGCTCACCAGGCCGGACTCGCGGGCGTGCTCCGGGTGGACCACATTATGGCGTGGACCCGCCTGTACTGGATCCCGCACGGGTTCGGGCTTCACGACGGGACCTACGTGTCGTATCCCGCCGAGGAGCTGTTCGCCGTGCTGACCCTGGAGTCCAACCGGAACCGCTGCGAGGTCGTGGGCGAGAACCTGGGCACGGTGCCTCGCGAGATTTACGAGGCGTTACCCCGTCACCGGATCTGGGGGATGTACCTCGCGATGTTCCAGGCCTCGGATGGTCCGGAGGTCATTCCGCCGACTGCGGCTGACATGGCCCTCATCGGCAGCCACGACACGCCGACGTTCGCCGGTTGGCTCAAAGGCAACGACATCGGCGACCGGGTGCGCTATGGCCTGCTCGCCGAGCCCGGGGTCCCGGCCGTCGCCGAGGAACGAGCGAGGGCCGTCGGGTGGCTCGCGGCCATGCTGGGCAGTACGGCGGAGGATCCCCGCGCCTTTCTGTCGGCACTGCTGGAGTGGCTGGGACGGTCGGACAGTCCACTGGTGGTTCCCTGGCTCGAGGACCTCTGGCTCGAAGAGGAGTCGGTGAACCTGCCGGGGACCCCTTCGTCCGTCCGCCCCAACTGGCAGCGCCCGATGGGCCGGCTGCTCGACGAGATCCTGGCCGACCCGGAGGTGGAGATTCTTCTCCGCCGCCTCGATCACGCCCGGAACACTGAAGTGAGTCACCCGCTCGCCTACTCCTGAGGCCCCGGCCATCATGGTATCACGCGCCGCTACCGCCGCCCCCTTCACCGCCCGCTCCAAGCCGCGACTCACGTTCTGGGAAATCTGGAACATGAGTTTCGGTTTCCTCGGCATTCAGATCGGCTTCGCGCTGCAGAACGCCAACGTGAGCCGGATCTTCGAGACCCTGGGCGCGAAAGTGGAGAACATCCCCATCCTGTGGATCGCCGCGCCGGTGACCGGGCTCCTGATCCAGCCGATCGTGGGCTACCTAAGTGACCGGACCTGGAACCGCCTGGGCCGCCGGCGGCCGTATTTCCTGGTGGGAGCGATTCTGGCGTCGCTGGCCTTGCTTGCAATGCCCAACTCACCGGCGCTGTGGGTAGCGGCGGGCATGCTCTGGATCATGGACGCCTCGATCAACATTTCCATGGAGCCATTCCGCGCCTTCGTGGGCGATAACCTCCCCTCGGAGCAGCGGACCTCCGGCTTCGCCATGCAGAGCTTCCTCATCGGAACCGGCGCGGTGGTGGCCTCCATGCTTCCCTGGCTCCTGACCACACAGTTCGGGGTGAGCAACGAGGCACCGCCGAACACGATTCCCGACTCGGTGCGGCTCTCGTTCTACTTCGGTGCCGCGGTGTTCTTTCTGGCGGTGCTGTGGACGGTGGTGCGCGCCAAGGAGTATGCCCCGGAGGAGATGGCCAGCTTCCTCGAGAACCAGGAGCGGGAGGGAGCCGCCGTGGAGCGGCGAACGGCCGAGCAGTTCAGCCTGAACGGCGGGCGCCAGATCCGCATTGGAGCGATCCTGTTCGCGGTCGGCGTGTTGCTGTGCGCCTGGCTAGCGGCTGCCGAGCTCTACCAGGTGCTGATCCTGTCGGCCGGAGTGGGTGTGGTTGGGCTGCTGCTCATTCTGAGTGGCGTGATGCAGCGGGGCGGACGCTACGACAACGGCTTCGTCACCATTCTGAACGATTTCCAGGGCATGCCCCGGACCATGAAGCAGTTGGCCTGGGTTCAGTTCTTCTCCTGGTTCGCGCTCTTCGCCATGTGGATCTACACCACACCAGCGGTGACCAGCCATCTCTATGGCACCACCGACACCAGCTCGGCGCTTTACAACGAGGGTGCCAACTGGGTGGGGGTCGGCTTCGGTGCCTACAACGGCGTCGCGGCCATCGTCGCCTTCGGCATCCCGATCCTGGCCCGGCGAACCAATCGGAGAATCGCGCACGCGATCTGTCTGGTCTGTGGCGCTCTCGGGCTCCTGTCGATCCTGGTGCTCAAGGATCCCCAGCTGCTGCTGCTCTCCATGGTGGGCGTCGGGATCGCCTGGGCCAGCATCCTCGCCATGCCATATGCGATCCTGACGGGGTCACTGCCGCCGTCGAAGATGGGCTACTACATGGGTGTCTTTAATTTCTTCATCGTGATCCCCCAGATCGTGGCGGCTGCCCTCCTCGGCTTTCTGGTGGGCCGCTTCTTCGGCGGCAAGGCGATCTACGCCCTCGCCATCGGCGGGGGGTCCCTCCTGCTCGCGGCAGCGCTCACGCTCCGGGTGGATGACACGGACGAACCGGAAACCGGCACATGGCATCCAGGTTTTCCCGCCACGGATTGATCGGCCTCTGCGCCGTCCTGATCGGCGCCTGTGGCCGCAGGTCCGCGGCCGATGTTGTCCGTCCCTCGGTTGCGACGGCTCCAGACACCGACCCGGCAGTGTTCTGGAACAGCGGCACCGTCTACTTCCTGCTCACCGATCGGTTTCAGAACGGCAATCCGATTAACGACCGCGCCCTGGGCCGCGCGAAGGACGGAGCGCGGCTGCGCAACTTCGAGGGCGGCGACCTCGCCGGCGTGCTCCAGAAGATCGAGGAGGGATACTTCGACAGCCTGGGCGTCACCGCCATCTGGATGACGCCGTTCGTGGAGCAGATCCAGGCAGGCGTCGACGAGGGAACCGGAAAGACGTACGCCTACCACGGTTATTGGACCCGCGACTGGACCGCCGTGGACCCGGCGCTGGGAACGACGGATGACCTTCGCGCCGTGGTGGACGCGGCCCACCGGCACGGCATCCGCGTCCTCATGGATGCGGTGATCAACCACACCGGTCCGGTCACTCAACAGGACCCGGCCTGGCCCGAGGACTGGGTTCGCACCGGCCCCAACTGTTCGTACAAGAGCTACACCACCACCGTGGACTGCACCCTGGTGGCTACCCTGCCCGACATCCGCACCGATCGTGACGGGCCGGTGGCGCTGCCCCGGGCGCTGCTCGAGAAGTGGGCGCGAGAGGGACGCCGGGATCAGGAAGTCACCGAGCTCGACGCCTTCTTTCGGCGCACCGGCTACCCGCGCGCACCGCGCTACTACGTCATCAAGTGGCTCACCGACTGGGTGCGCGAGCTCGGCTTCGACGGGTACCGGGTGGACACAGCGAAGCACTTCGAGCCGGCGGTCAGCGCCGAGCTGAAGCGGGAAGCCGCGGACGCGCTGGCGAGCTGGAGGCGGACTCATCCGGCCCAGGCTCGCGACAGCATTCCCTTCTATATAGTGGGCGAGGTCTACAACTGGGAGCTGAGCCAAGGGAGGGAGTACGACTTCGGCGATCGCAGGGTGGACTTCTTCTCCATCGGTTACGACGCCCTCATCAACTTCGGCTTCAAGAGCGATACCGGATCCTTGGACGGTGTCTTCACCCGATATTCCAGGGCGATCAATCAAGGCGCCCTGCGTGGGGTGAGCATCCTGAGCTATCTCAGCTCTCACGACGACGGCTCGCCCTACGACGTAGACCGCAGGGATCCTCTTGGCGCCGGAACCCGCCTCCTGCTGGCTCCCGGTGGGGCCCAAATCTATTACGGAGACGAGCTGGCCCGGCCGCTTAAGATCCCGGGTGCGGAGGGGGATGCCAATCTGCGCTCGTTCATGAACTGGGGCGATCTGGGACGCGCTGGTCCAGCGGGCATGGTCCTGGAACACTGGCGGAAGCTGGGGCGTTTCCGCCGGGCCCATCCCGCTGTCGGGGCCGGCGTGCATCGCACCCTTCAGGCGAGGCCGTACATTTTCAGCCGGACGCTTGGGCTGAGCGGCCGGGTCGATGGTGTCCTGGTGGCGATGGATCAGGGGGAGGGCGCCAAAACCATACCTGTCTTCGGCGTGTTCCTAGACGGTACCGAGCTGGTCGACGCCTACTCAGGCGTCAGCGGTACGGTGAGGAACGGCGCGGTCTCGGTGACGACCGGATCGGGCTTGGTCCTGCTGGCTGAGCGCCGGTAACTGCGCACCACGGAAGCACGGAAGACACGGAAGCTGCACGGAAGAAGACTGTTGGTGCATGGAAATGACGATACCTCTGCGCTCCAAACTCCTATGATTAACCTTTTGGGGAGGGCGCGTGGGGCTCATCGAACATTTCGAAGAGCTATATCATTGATTTCCTGATCGGAGACTCGCTGGTTGTCGAAATAAAATCTGGAGACAAACTCCTTCCGATTCATTCCGCTCAACCGACATGCGGTTACAGGAAGTGTCTTCCGGTCTTCTGTTGAACTTCAACGTTCACCTTCTCCCCCATGGCATCAAAAGAATGCTGCTCTAATCCTGCTTTCCGTGCAGGTTCCGTGTCTTCCGTGCTTCCGTGGTTTGCAGTTAAGGGTCACTCCCTAATCCACACCCTCGCCGCTCGCGCCGATAACTGGACCCTTAGCGTCCCACTGCTGCCGGTGGCTGCATCGCCTGCAGGGAAAGCGAGCCGGTATCTGCCGTTTGTGGGTAGCGAGAGGTCCTGCGGCGCGTCCGAGACGTTGAAGGCGACGATGGCGCGCTGCTCACCGAGCGCCCGGCCGTACACCAGCACGCCGCGGGCATCGTCGGTGACGAGCCAGCTCAGCTTCCCGTCGACCATCAGCCGAAGATGTCCCTTCCGCAGGGCGATCAGCTCCCGATACACCCGGAAGAGCGCGGTGTCCGGCGCCACTTTATCGCGGCGCCGCGGCCGGCCGAAGGGATGCACCACCTCGTCGTCGTAGCGCTGGTCGGACCAGAGCATTGGCTTCCGGTCGTCCGGATCATCCGCGCCCCACATCCCGACCTCGTCGCCATTCCAGACGTGGGGTGCACCGGTGTAGGTGAACTGCTGAACCAGGATCATCTCCTGAGTCCGGCGGGTGCGGTCGTCGGGCCGGTCGATCCGGTAGCCGGGGTCCTCGCGGGGTGAGTTGTGATACTTGTAGCGGCCCGGGTTGTAGATCGACGTGCCGAAGCGGGGGGTGTCGTGGCTCGCCGTCAGGTTCATCATCGCCTTGAGATGCGCCGGCGCGATGCCGTTGGCCAGCGAGTCCAGGCTGGCGGCGTACCCCGTGGCCGTCAGGATCGGCGGCGCGTGCGCAAAGAAGCCGCGCGTGGGCATGTACCACCGGTAGTTCATCACGGCGTCGAATACATCACCCTGGAGCCACGGCGCCGGGTCCCAAATGGTGTCCGGCCACTTCTCCCACCACACCTCGCCGACCAGATAGGCCGCCGGGTTGATGCTCCGAACGAAGCGCCGGTAGTCCCGCCAGAAGCCGAGCGGGACCATCTCGGCCACATCCAGGCGGAAGCCGTCCACTCCATCGGCCGGATCGCCGTCGCCATCGGGGTCGAGCCACCGCCGGCTGACGTCGAACACCAGTTTCCGGACGCCGGGCATGAGGTCTCCCTCGATCGGCCCATTGGTCTTGCCCGGCGGCCGGCCGACCTTTTTCCACTCCGGTAACCATGGCACACCCACCCATCCGCGATAACGAAATTCGTTCGTATCCCGCGTGGCCGAGTCGTCGAAGCGCTCGATCTGGTACCAGTCGGCGAACCGCGACGCCCGTTGCTTCTCGAGGACATCCTTCCAGGCCCAGAAGGTGATGCCGGTGTGGTTCCAGGAATAGTCCATGATGATGCGCAGGCCCCGGCGGTGAACCTCGCGCACCAGGGCCAGGAACAGGCTATCGGCGGCAGTCCACGTCCAGGTGGCAGGATCCATCGGGTCTTCGGACGCCATGCGAGCTTCATCGCCGCGGGGGTCGGGGCCGAAGTTCCGGTCGATGTGGCGGTAGTTCCGGGCGTCGTACTTGTGCAGCGAGGGTGCGTCGTTCACCGGGTTGAGATAGAGCGCGGTTACACCGAGATCCTGCAGATAGTCCAGCTGGTCCATGACTCCTTGCAGATCGCCGCCGTAGCGGCGGGATTGGACGGTGGTGTAGAAGTCCTTGCCGCTCGCCTTGGCCCAGGGCTCCTGCCGATACCAGTCTTGCGACCACGGCGTCGGCCGCCAGTCGTGGAGCGGCCGTTCGTCGGTTACCCCTTCGATGTCGTGCGCGGTCGGGTCGTTGGACGGGTCGCCGTTCCGGAAGCGCTCGACGAAGATCTGATACCAGATCGCATCGCCCGCCCAGGTGGGCACGTTCGAGCTGGATGCGGATACACCCCGAGGCGATCCCCGCGCGCAGCCGGCGGCGAGGAGGAGCGGGATGAGCAGGAGCGTGGGGAGAAACAGGTAGCGGCCTGAGAAAGAGAGCCCGTCCTTCCTGCTTACCGCTTACCGCTGACCGTTGTCTCCCCCTCGAACGCCCATTCCAGCGCCGCGATGTCAATCTTCTTCATCTTGAGCATTGCTTCCATGGCGCGGTCTGACTTCTCGCGGTCGGAATCGGTCATCATCTCGAAGAGGACCGTCGGCACCACCTGCCACGACAGGCCGTACTTGTCCTTGAGCCAGCCACACTGCTGGGCCGATGGGTCGCCGCCCTGAGTCAGGCGGTTCCAGTAGTGGTCCACTTCCTCCTGGTCCCGGCACATGATCTGGAACGACACTGCCTCGTTGAACTTGAAGTGCGGACCGCCGTTGAGCGCCGTAAAGGTTTGCCCGTTGAGCTCTAACTCGACCGTCATGACCGATCCAGCGGCTCTGCCATGGACTTCGCGTCCGGCGTCGCTGTAGCGGGCGATGGTGCCGATCTTGGAGCTCTTGAAAATCCCGCTGTAATATCGGGCGGCCTCTTCGGCCTGGGTGTCGAACCAGAGACAGGGGGTGATTGGTTGGGTGGCAGCCATCGGTGGCCTCCTGAAGTTGCACGCAAGTGAATGATCGCCTTGATACACGACGCTCCTGCCCAGTCTGTCACCACAACGGAGACGACGCAAGCCTGGTCGGGCTCCTCGACTGTCGCGCCAATGCGATGCATCTTGTAGCTGGACCATTCCGACATCCAGGCCGAGGCATATCACTGAATCCGAGAAGATGGAAAAGAGAAATCGGTCCCTATGACATACGATCCGCCGGTGCCGTGGTCGCCGTCCGGTCCCAATGAGCAACCGTCCACCCTTCCGAAGGACAGTCAGGGCCAGGCGATCAACGAGGATCGCCGCGAACGAAAGGCCCGCGAGGCTGAGTTCGAGGCCAAGCACGGCCGGAAGATGAACAAGAAGGACCGGAAGCGACTGCGGGGCAGCTAGCAGCACCTGACGCCGCACCACCCGGAGGGAGACCCGCGGCATGTACCGCGTTCGCGAGCAGGACCTCCCGTTCCAGGGCAGCTCCTACCAGTTCGTCGGGGTGGACCACGGCGACGTGAACATCTCGGTGTTCCTGCTCCGCGCTCTCCCCGGGCGCGGCCCGGGGCCCCATCGCCACCCCTACGATGAGGTCCAGTTCATCCGGGAGGGCCGCGGGCTCTGGACCGTGAACGGCCAGGAGTTCGAAGCCGGCACGGGCGACATCCTCGTCATCAAGGCCGGCGAGATCCACGGTTTTACCTGCATCGGTGACGCGCCGCTGGTGCAGGTGGACGTGCATCTGAGCCCGCGGTTCATTCAGGAGAACCTGGTCTAGCCTAACCCAAAGCGGGCTGTTCAAGTGAGTATGTAATGACCCCTCAGTAAACTCCCTCACGCGCTCCGCTCGGTCGCCCGCCAGGCGTCGACCGACACCCGCCCCGCCCCATGCACCAGCAGGAACGCCGATCCGAACAGCATCACCAGCGCGTCGTAGTTATCGAGGAACGGCTGCCCGATGTGCACCAGCAGCAGGGCAACGACAAAGTTGATGATCATGACCATCGCCGCCAGTCTGGTGTAGGCTCCAACCACGAAGAACAGGCCGCAGATGAACTGGGCGTATGCGGAGACGAAGGCGGCGAACAGCGGAAACGGGACGCCATGTCCGGCCAGGAAGTGGCTGAACTCCTGCATCTGGGCGTAGCTGAACACGTTGTCCGCTGTACCCCATACCAGACGGTAGCCGACGATCAGACGAATGAAGAGCGGACCGTACTCGCGGTAGGGCTCCATGACGTGATCGAGCGCGCCAGGGTAACGCAGAGACATGAAAGGGGAAATTCCAGATATGAGGTATGTGGCGCTGCAGCTTCGTTGAGCCTACGGGGGCGACCCCGTGAAGTTGCAATCGGGCTAGAGCAGCACCGCACCCGCCAGACCAAGGAGCAGCAGGAATCCGCAGACATCGGTGAACGTGGTCACGAAGATCGAGGATGCGACGGCCGGGTCGATCCCGAACCGCTCGAGCACCAGAGGAATGAAGGCGCCGGCGAACCCGGCCACCATCAGGTTCCCCGCCATCGCCAGGAAAACCACCACGCCCAGCCGGGCCCCCTGCCCCATCAGGGCGGCCACGGTCCCGACGGCAAGCCCCATGACAATGCCGTTGGTGATTCCCACCAGAATCTCCTTCCCGACGACCCGGGTAAAGACGTCGGCCGGAATCAGGCCGAGCGCCAGACGGCGGACGGTGACCGCGAGCGCCTGGGTGCCGGCGTTGCCACCCATGCCGGCGATGATCGGCATCCAGACCGCCAGCGCCAGGGTCTGTTGAATGGTGCTCTGAAAGAAGTACACCACCCCACCCGCGAGAAACGCAGTTAGTAGATTGACCGACAGCCACGGCAGCCGGCTTCGCACCGCCGACTTCCAGCCGGCACCGAGGTCCTCATCCGCGGAGACGCCGCCGAACTTGAGCAGGTCTTCGGTTGTCTCGGCTTCCACGACATCGATCACGTCGTCGAAGGTGATGCGGCCCAGGAGACGTCCTGCGTCATCCACCACTGGCACACTTGGCACGTTGTAGCGCGCCATGAGGCGGGCGACTTCCTCCTGGTCCAGGTCCGGCGTCACGAAGATGTCGGCCTCGGCCATGAAGGTCCGAACCGGACGCTCGGGCCGGCTGATGACCAGATCCTTGAACGGGAGAACGCCCACCAGCCTGGTGTCCTGGTCCACCACGAACACCTGGTAGAAGTCCTCCACTTCCTCCGCCTGCCGGCGGATCTCATCCAGCGCCTCCTCCGCGGTGGCCGACACGGGCACGGTCACCAGGTGCGTGGTCATCCGCCCGCCGGCGGTCTCCTCGTCGTAGCGGAGCAGCCGGTCGACCTCGGAACGGTCGTGCACTCCGGAGAGGATCTTTTCCTGCTGGTTCGGGTTCAGCTCGCCGAGGATGTCGGCCGCATCGTCGTCGTCCAGCTCCCCAACGATGGCAGCGGCCCGACCGGGGTCGAGCGCGGCCAGCGTCTCCGATGCGTGCGCCTCCTCAGGCATCTCGGCCAGCGCCTGGCTGGAAAGCTCCGCCGGGAGCGCTTCGACCGCGGCCAGACGCTCCTCGTCGTCCAGGGCGGTGAGCACGTCGGCCAGGTCCGCCGCCTCGACGTCGTGCGCGCGCCGGACGAAGAGCGCCATCTCGCCCTTGCGGACCTGGTCGACCATCCGCTGAAGCAGCTTCTTCACGGGGACGATGCCTGTAGAGGTACCGCCGGCGTGGGGCCCGACCGGATCAGGAGGCGCTCGATGCGGGTGGGCGACGCCTGGATGACGTCGAATTCGAGTCCGCGCACCACGAACCGCTCACCCGCGTGTGGAATCCGGCCGGCCCATTCAACCAGGAGGCCGCCGATGGTCGTGGAGCGCCCCGGCGGCAGCGTCACATCGAACCGCTCCTGGATGGCCTCGAGCGACACGTTCCCGTCGGTCTCGAAAATGCTGCCCCCGGCCCCGGGCACGGCACGCACCTCCTCGTCATGCTCGTCAAAGATTTCTCCGACCAGCTCCTCGAGCAGATCCTCGAGCGTGGCAATGCCCAGCGTGCCGCCGAACTCATCGAGCACCACCGCCAGGTGGCGCCGCTCGCGCTGCATGTCCAGCAGCAGATCGCCGCAGTTCCGGCTGGCCGGCGTAATCGCCACCGGGCGCACCGGGAGCGGATCGCCCGGCTGCAGCTTGAACAGATCGAAGGCGTGGAGCATGCCGATGATTTCGTCGAGCGTCTCCCGGAACACCGGAATCCGGCTGTAGCCGCTGCCGGCGAAGACCAGCCGGATCTCTTCCAGCGGGGCGTTCTCCTCGATCGCCACGATCTCGGTGCGGGGCGTCATCACCTCGCGTACCGGCCGGGTGGTGAAGGCCATGACACCGCTCACCATCATCAGCTCGTGATCGTCCGCCACACCCACTGCCGCCCCCTCGCGCCAGATAGACCGGAGGTCGGTGGGACGAGTGGCCGTGCGGGCCGGCAACAGCAGTCCCAGCACCCGGGACCAGGGCCGCAGGATGGGGATAACCCGATCGGCCACTGTCTCGGCCCGGGGCTGCGTGAGCCAGCGTGGTACGAGATAGGCGGCGAACAGCACCAACGGCACGGCCAGCAACGCCACCGCCACCACCAGCCGGGGAGCGCCCGACCCGGCCAGCAGGCCCGGCACCGCTCCGCCCAGCAGCAGCACGCCGAGCGACGTCGTTGCGGACGCCGCGGTGAGGTAGTAGTCGATCTGCGCCAGGCCCGAGAGGGACGGCGTGGCGCCGCGAAGCCGGCGGCCCACCGCGCGGGTCAGCTCCGCCCGGCTGACGGTGATGAGCGCCGCACCGGCCGTGGCGCCAAAGGCGGTAAGGGCTATTCCCAAAAGAACGGCCACCCAGGTCATCGCCCCGCCTTTTCGGATGGAGCCACTGAGGCCTCGACCCGGTAGCGGTAAACCGCGATGCGCTTGACCCGCCGCCGAATCACGTGCTCGACCACCAGGCGGTAGCCCTCCAGGTCGATCGACTCGCCCACCCGGGGAACCCGGCCGAACTCCGCCAGCACCAGCCCTCCGACGGTGCTCACGTCGTCCCGGTCGAAGCCGTGACCCAGGGCGGACTCCAGCTCGGTCAGAGCGACACCCCCTTCCACCCGCCACTGGTCTTCGCTGACGATCTGGATCTGGGCGACTTCGTCGGTGTCGTACTCATCCTGAATCTCGCCCACGATCTGCTCCAGGATGTCCTCCAGCGTCACGATACCCGCGGTGCCGCCGAACTCGTCCACAACGACGGCCAGATGACTGGGGCCGCGCTGGAAGTCGCGTACCTGCCGGTCGAGCGTCTTGGCTTCGGGCACGAAGGCCGGGGCCCGGATGAGCGCGGTCCACGCTCGGGAGTCGTCCGGTCCCAGCGCCAGTATGTCTTTGGCGTACACTACGCCGACCACCGCATCCGGATGGCCGTCGTACACCAGCAGGCGCGCGTGCTCCGAGTTCTGAAGGGTGCGCACCACTTCGTCCCGCTCGGATGCTGAGTCCACCGCGATGATGTCTATCCGCGGGGTCATCACCTCGGCCACGGTAGTGTCGGCCAGTGAGAATACGCCCAGCAGCATGTCGCGCTGGGCGGCGCCGGCCTGTCGGGTGGTCTGGACCGGGGCCCGATCACGCGCCCGCGCATCTGCCCACGAGGCCAGCCGAAGCAGCGGCCGGAACGGGACCAGCGTCGCCGCCGCGGCCCGGCGCGCCGGCAGGGTGAGCTCCGGAGCGACCGCACCTAACAGCCTGGGGAGCAGGTCGCCCAGCACCCAGACCAGGAGAACCGCCAGGAAGAGTCGGGCAAGCCCCGCCGCTGGCGACCAGGCCCACCACGCGACCGCCACCCCGGCCGCCGCGCCCGCGAGCACCAGCAACGCGAGGTGCGCCACGTGGAGGTTGCGCGACAGCGTTCCGGTGCCGGCCGACGATCCGATCTGACCGCTCAGCGACCGGGGCAGGTCGGCATCCGCCTCCGCGGCCAGCGCCAGCCACGCGGCCCAGAACGTCAGCGCCCCGGCCACCAGCGCAGGAATGAAGGACTGAAAGAACGAGATCATGCCAGCGCCTCGACGTAGCGTTCCTGCCGGCGCCACATGGCGGATCGGATGCGCTCCGAACCCTCCGGATGCTCCCGGCCCAGGGCGTGGAGGGTGCCATGCACCACCAGCCGGATCAGTTCCTGCCGGAGCGGGATGCCGCGCGCGCGCGCCTCCCGTTGTGCGACCCAGGAACACACGTACACGTCACCCACCACGTGCCCCGGAGGACCGGCCAGCGCGAAGGTGAGCACGTCGGTGGGACGGTCGTGCCCCTTGTGCGCGGCGTTGAGGCGGCGCATCGAGTCACGTCCCAGAAATGTCACCGAGATGAGGCCTTCCCGGCGCTCCTGTTCCAGCACCGCCGCGACGACCCGTCGCACCAGGGCGCGCGAGAGCGGCAACTGCCGGCCGTGCACCACCACCTCACTCACGCTCGACCGATTGAAATTCCGGCGCGATGCCGCCACTGGCCCGTGGGTAGCCGATGCGTTTGTGGTAGGTGCCGGACATGACCCGGGCGAACTCCCGCTTGATGCGGTCGAGATCGCGAAGCGTGAGCGGGGCGTCGTCCAGCTGCCCCGACCCCAGCTTCTGCTGGACCAGGTGCTCGATGGCACTGCGCACGGCGTCGGGCGTCGGGTTGGAGAGGACCCGGATGGCGGCCTCTGCGGAGTCTGCCAGCATGGCGACCGCGGTCTCTGCCGACTGGGGGCGGGGACCGGGATAGCGATAATCGGCCGGGTCCACCCGGCCATCCGGGTCGCTGGCCCTTGCCCTGCTGAGAAAGTAGGTGATATATGTTGTCCCATGATGTTCCGGGATAAAGGCTTTGACAACTGGTGGCATGTGAGCCGCTTCGGCCAGCGCGAGTCCGTCCGCCACGTGGTGCTGGATGATTCGCGCGGAATCCTGGGGACGCATCAGGTCGTGCGGGTTGGGCCCACCACCCTGGTTTTCCACAAAATGCCCCGGACTCGCCAGCTTTCCGATGTCGTGATAGTAACAACCTACCCGTGCAAGGAGCCCGTTGGCCCCGATGATGTTGCAGGCGGACTCGCAGAGGTTGGCCATGGCCAGACTGTGGGCCCAGGTGCCGGGTGCTTCCAGGGCCAGCCGGCGGAGCAGCGGGCGGCCCAGGTCGGACAGCTCGAGCAAGGTCAAATCGGTGGTGATGCGGGTGGCCGACTCCGCCACCGGCATTACCATCATCGCGAGCGCCGCGCTGGCCACCGCCATCAGGATACCCAGCATGGCACTGCCGAAGATCGCGCCAGTGGCCCATCCCTGGATCAAACCGACGGCAATGGTGGCCAGAATGCTGGCGCCCGCGAGCACCGCGATGGTGACGTACAGGTGCCGGCGGCGGCGGACCACCCGAATGCCGACCGCACCGGCCACGCCGCCCACCAGGCCAAAGAAGAGGGTGTGACTCTCGCGCAGGGCCCACTGTCCATCGAGCAGGATCGCCAGGATCACCGCCGCGAAGACGCCGATGCGGCCGTTGTACATCATGGTGACCAGGATAGCCGCGAACGGAATGGGCACCAGTTCGGGGCGGCCGGGAAAGATGCTGGCGAGTCCCGCAGTGAGGAGCACGACGAGCGCGAACAGCCCGGCGAAGAAGGCCATCTCCCGCAGCTCGGCGTAGCTCTCCCGCCGGTAAAAGACGATGAGCAGCCAGAAGGCGCTGAGCACGATCGCATTGTAGAGGAGGGCGCCGGCGGCGCTCCGAAGCGCGAGTCCGCCGGTGCCGCGGCGGCGGTGCTCTTCGCGAAGCGAGATCAGCTTGGCCCGGGCCTCGTCGGTAACCGGCTCGCCGGCGCGGAGAATGCGCTCGCCGGTGCGGACCGTGTACTTGACGGGGTCCACACTCCCGCGAAGCTGCTCCCGCCGAATGGTGGTCACGAACGGGTCGAGCACGATAGTTGGGCGATAGAATGCGCCGACGAGGCGGCGGAGAGTGCGCTGTTCGGCGGCGGTGGGCAGGTTGGTGCCCGCCGCCTCGGCTTGCTCCATCAGGTCGGCGAATGTGAGGATCGAGTCGCGCGGCAGAATGCGCTCGGTTTCGCCCCGCCGAAGCGAGATGTCCCGGCTTACTTCGCTGCGAATGGCTCCGGCGTCGGCCACGCCGCGCTGCAGCCCTTCGGCAAGGAAGTGGGTAGTGACCTCCTGGAGCTGGCGACGGCTGGTGGAGTCCACCAGGTAGCGGGTCTCCTCGGGCCCCAGGCGCACTCTCGAGGCGACCGCGGCTTGGACGGCGGAGGGACCACCCGCCTCGCCGGCCCGCTCGAGGTCGGCAAAGAATGCGCGCGCCGCCGCCAGGGAAGAGTCGTACGCCGTCGCGCTGAAGCGATAGACCGGCTGCGCCGTCAGCGCGCGAGACTGGCCTTCGCGGGCAACCTCCTCGGGAGACTTCCGCACCTCGAACGCGAAGGGGGCGACGACGGCGCGCTTGGAGGTCTCTCCCACCTGCGGGACCGGCGCGCCGATGCCGATGGGTGGAGGAAAGGCGAGATAGGTGACCACAGCGACGGCGACCAGCGGTGCCCAGCGCACCAGGTGGAACCGGACCCGCTCCCCGGGCGAAGCCCAGATCCAGCTGTCCCAGAATTGCGCGCTCGGCCGCTCAGGCATCAGCCGTTCTGATCCTCCGCGTAGGCGCGAATGATCTCGCGCACCAGCCGGTGGCGCACGACGTCGGACTCATGCATGTAGCAGAAGGCGATGCCCTCGATGCCCGGCAGCAGCCGCTCCACCTGGATCAGACCCGAGTCTTCCCGTTTGGGCAGGTCGATCTGGGTCTTGTCGCCCGTTACCACGGTCTTGCTGTTCACGCCGAGCCGGGTCAGGAACATCTTCATTTGCGCGCCGGTGGCGTTCTGGGCCTCGTCGAGGATGATGAACGCATCGGCCAGGGTCCGGCCCCGCATGTACGCGAGCGGTGCGATCTCGATGGTGCGGCTCTCGAGCGCTCGCTGTACCCGGTCGTGCGGCATCATGTCTTCCAGTGCATCGTAGAGCGGCCGCAGATAGGGATCGACCTTGGCCTGGAGGTCCCCGGGAAGAAATCCCAGCGACTCCCCCGCCTCGACCGCGGGCCGGGCCAGGATGATCCGCTTGACCCGCTTTCTCGCCAGCGTCTCGACCGCCTTGGCCACGGCGAGATAGGTCTTGCCGGTGCCGGCCGGGCCGATGCCCACCACGATGTCGTGGTTGGTGATGGCCTGGAGATAGTCGCGTTGGCCCTGGGTCTTGGGAACGATTGCGCGGCGGAGTCCGGGGAGGACGATCTTGCCGTCGGAGGTCGGTGGCGGGAGCTCACCCGGCGGCAGCTCGCCCGGCGGGCCCTCGGCCGCGAGACGGGAGACATCGTCGGTCGTCACCGGCTCGCCCATGCGGGCCAGGTCGATGAGGCCCTGCACCACCGGCCCGGCGCGCTCGACCAGCTCGGAGGAGCCGGAGAGGGTTACTGCCTCACCTCGGAACGACACCCGCACGCCCAGCGTGCGCTGCAGCTCCATGAGGTTGCTGTCGTTGACGCCCGCGAAGAGCAGCGGATCGGCGCCCTCCGCGGACATACGGGTGTGGATGTCGTCGGCCATGACTTAGAAGGTAAGAGGTGGCAGGTGAGAGGTAAGAGGTGAGCTCACGACCCACTTCTCACCTCTCACTTCTCACTTTGTCGTCTCCAGGTGAAGGGCCCGCAGATCGTCCGGGTTCACCGGCGTTGGCGCGCCCTCAAACAGCGCCCGGGCCGCGGTGGTCTTGGGAAAGGCGATGACGTCGCGCAGGGAATCCGCGCCCGCGAGGACCATGGCGATGCGGTCCATGCCAAAGGCGAATCCACCGTGCGGCGGCGCGCCGGCCCGCAGTCCCTCCAGCAGAAACCCGAACCGGCGCTGGGCCTCTTCATCCGACAGCCCCAGCAGCCCGAAGACCCGGCGCTGAAGCTCGGGATCGGCAATGCGGAGACTGCCGCCACCCAACTCGGTGCCGTTGAGGACCATGTCGTACGCCAGGGCCCGGACCCGCTCCGGCGCCGTGTCCAGCAACGCCAGATCGTCGGGGTGGGGTGCCGTAAACGGGTGATTCACCGACCCCAACGCCCCGGTCTGTGGGTTTCGTTCGAACAGAGGGAAATCGAGAATCCATACGAAGCGATTGACACCCGGCGGGATCAGGTCAAGCCGCCGTGCCACCTCCTGCCGTACCCGGTCCAGCGCCGGACTGGAAACGCGGTCCGGCCCCGCCACCAGCAGACCCAGGTCGCCGTCATTCAAGCCCAGCGCGGCCGCGCCATCGGCGCCGAGAAATTTGGCCGCCGGCCCTTCGAGCGTGTCCCCGGTGCGTTTGAGTCTCAGCAGCCCGGCCGCCCCGAGCGACTTGGCGGCCGCCTCGATCTCGTCCACCTGTTTCCGGCTGAGGGCGGCACCACCCGGCACCCGTATGCCCCGGACCCGGCCGCCGGCTTCGATGGCCGCCCGGGTGATGCCGAACTCCCGGCCGCGAAAAACTGCGGTCGCATCGAAGATCTCCAAGTCATAGCGCAGGTCTGGCTTGTCGCTGCCGAAGCGTTCCATCGCATCCGGATACGACAGCCGAGCCAGGGGAGTCGAAATGGGCTGGCCCGCCTCACTCCACAGGGTGGCGACGAGACCTTCGCCAAAGCCCAGCACATCTTCCACCCCGATGAACGAGGCCTCGACATCGATCTGGGTGAACTCGGGCTGGCGGTCCGCCCGCAGATCCTCGTCGCGAAAGCAGCGGGCGATCTGCACGTAGCGGTCGAAGCCCGCCATCATCAGGAGCTGCTTGTACAGCTGGGGAGACTGCGGTAGCGCGTAGAACTCCGCGGGGTGGACCCGGCTCGGCACCAGGTAGTCGCGCGCGCCTTCCGGGGTTGGCTTGGTCAGGATGGGCGTTTCGATTTCCAGGAAGCCCAGCCCGTCGAAGTAGCGGCGGGCCGCCTGCATGAGCCGGTGGCGAAGCACGATGTTGCGTTGCAGCTCCGGGCGCCTGAGGTCGAGCACCCGGTGGCGCAGCCTCAGCTCCTCAGCCGGCAGTTCTTCCTTTTCCTTGCGTGCCACCGGAATGGCAGGAGTCTGCGCCGGCCCCACCACCTCCAGGGTGGTGACGTGGATCTCCACTTCGCGTGAGGTGAGCGTGAGGTCGCGCGCGGGTTCAGGCCGCAACTGCACCGTTCCAGTGGCGAGAACTACCGTTTCGGCACCCAGCCCGGCCGCCCGCTCCATGACGGCAGCCGGCGTCCAGGCGGGATTGCAGGAGAGTTGCACCAGCCCGTCGCGGTCGCGCAGGTCAACGAAGACCAGCCCGCCCAGGTCTCTGCGGCGGTGTACCCACCCACCGAGACGCACCTGCTGTCCGACCTCGGCTCGGGTGAGAGCGCCACAGCGGTGGGTGCGGAACATCGTGGCCGTCATGCTGCTGAAGCCTTGCCACCAGCGACGGGGTGGTTCAACGAGCCTCGGCGTCGTGCAGGACTTCATAGAACTCGCTCGGCGTGGCCGCCGTCAGCAATCGGTGCCGAACGTCTTCGTGCCGCACCAGCTTCGCAATATGTCCGAGGAGCCTGACATGTTGTCCGGCGGAAGCCGGGGGGCCGACGATCAGGAAAAAGAGTCGGGCTGGCTCGCCGTCGATCGAGTCAAATGGCACCGGTGTCGGGCTGACACCGCAGACCAGACTCAGCTCGGGGACACCCTCCGAGCGAGCATGCGGCACCGCCACGCCGAAACCGATCCCCGTACTTCCGCCCGCCTCCCGTTCCTCGACGGCACCGAGCACCGCGGCATAGTCACATCCCCAGCGATTCGCCATATGGCGACACAGCTCGGCAATGACGCCACCCTTGTCGCGCGCGGCGACCGGCATGACGACCTGCTCCGGCGTGAGGATCTCGGTCAGGAGCACGGTGTTATATGGACTAACATGGACCCAAAGCTAATCCGTTCACGGGGTCACGGTAGTATTTTTCGACGATGGCCAACTCACCTTCCACAGCCACCGCAGCCCTCAACCTGCTCGACCTCGCCCCCAACCGCGCCCGCGCGGTGCTGGGAGACTGGGTAGCGGAGCGTGCACTGCCGTCGTACCGGGCGGGGCAGATTCACCGCCGGTTGTGGCTGGCGCCAGTGGAGGATTGGGACCGCGCCACCGAGCTTCCCTCGGCCCTCCGAGCCGACCTGCGGGAGGCCTTTCCCCTGCCCCGGCTGATCCCAGACACCATCCAGCAGTCGTCGGACGGCACCCGCAAGTATCTCTGGCGATTAAACGACGGGGAGGCCATCGAGTCGGTGCTGATTCCTTCGGGCAACCGCCGCACCCTGTGCATTTCATCTCAGGCCGGCTGTGCGCTCCGCTGCTCTTTCTGCGCCACCGGCCGGATGGGGTTTCGCCGGAATCTCACGCCGTTCGAAATTGCGGGGCAGGTGCGGGAAATCGTGCTGGCGCAGCCCGAGGAGAAGCCCAGCAACATCGTATTCATGGGAATGGGCGAGCCGCTGCTCAACTGGTCGTCGGTCGACACGACGCTGAGCATCCTGAATCAGCCGGAGGGGTTGGGTATCGGAGCACGGCACATCACCGTGTCCACCGTGGGGATTCTCCCCGGCATGGCGGAGTTTGCCAAGCGCCCGGAGCAGTTCCGACTGGCCATCTCGCTGCACGCCCCCACCTCGGCTCAGCGGCTCAGCATGATGCCGATCGAGAAGAAGTACGACCTGGCGTCGGTCCTGAAGGCCGCGGAGGCGTTCCGGAAGCGAATCACATTCGAGTACGTGATGATTCAGGGCTTCAACGACAGCGACGCGGATGCCACGCAGCTGGCCAAGCTGGCTCGACGCGCCGGGGCTCTGGTCAATATCCTGCCGCTGCACCCCGGGGGCGCCCCGGACCTGAGCCCGACCACGCTGGCACGGATCCGTGCCTTCAGCGAGCAGCTCCGGAACCAGGGAGTGGAGGCGGTGGTGCGGCGCAGCCGGGGGCTGGACATCAACGCGGCGTGCGGGCAGCTCAAAGTCGAGGTGGAGAGGAAGAGGCGGTTCTAACCAGTGGCCCCGAATCCTGCCGCAATACAATTGATTGACAGCAGCAGCGCGGAGAGCTGCTCCTCCTGGGTTTTGTCTCCACCGGACTCGCGGAAGCGCCGGAGGAGCTCGATCTGCTGACGGCTCACCTGATTGATCGTGGGCAGGCGGCGGGCAAGGCGCCGTCGGAAACGGGGGTACCGCTCGACCAGCTCTTTGCCGCCGCTGATCCGCAGCACCGCTTCGACCGTCCGCTGGTACTCCTCCTCCACCAGCGTCAGGATGCTGGCGCGCACCGACCCGTCAGGCACCAGCTCGGCGTACTCTCGCGCAATGTCGAGGTCCACGTACGTCAGCGTCTTTTCGACCTCATCCACGATCAGCCGGAACAGCCGCGACTCGCTGAACATTCGCTCCAGCAGCGCCCCGCCTCGCTGCCCCCGCACCTGGAGGAAGGTCAGGATGCCGCTACCTACCCCATACCACCCGGGGATGAAATGCCGGTTCTGGGACCAGGCAAATACCCAGGGAATTGCCCGCAGGTCGCTGAGCGAGCGGGCCCCGAAACGGCGGGCGGGCCGGGACCCCATGTTGAGCAGCGAGATCTCCTCCAGCGGACTGGCAGCCTGGTAATACGCAAAGAGATCCTGATGGTCCACCAGCTGCCGGTAGGCAGCTTGGGCCGCGCCGGAAAGCGCCTCCATTGCCTCGTCGAATTCGGAGGTAGGCAGCAGGGCCTTTTCCCGTTCGGACTTCAGGGAATGCTCGACCACGCTCGCGGCTAACAGCTCGATCTGATACTGCGCGGTGCCGCGGTTGGCGTACTTGAATGACACCACCTCGCCCTGCTCGGTGATCCGCATGCGGCCGTTGATGGAGCCGGCCGGCTGCGCCGCAATCGCCCGGCCGGTAGGGGCCCCGCCCCGGCTGACGGATCCACCCCGCCCATGAAAGAAGGCAATGGGCACTCCGCTCTCCTTCCCCACCCGGGTCAGCTTGATCTGCGCCTTGCTCAGCTCCCAGTTGGAGGTGAGGAACCCGCCGTCCTTGTTGGAGTCGGAATAGCCGATCATCACCTCCTGCACTCCACCTTGCGCCCGCACGCTGCGGCGAACCAGCGGCACGGCCAGCAGCTCCTTCATGATGGCGGGTGCGCGCTGGAGGTCCTCGATGGTCTCGAAGAGCGGCACGATCGGCAGGGTAGAGCTTTCCACCCCGGCCGTATCGCCGAAGAGGCCGGCCGTCTTAGCCATAAGATATGCGCCCAGCACGTCGCTCACGCTGCGCGTCATGCTGAGGACGAAGGCGCCGAACGCCTCACGGTCCACATCCCCGCGAAGCTGGCGAACCAGCTGGAACATGCCCAGGGTCTCGGCCGAGTCCGGCGGCAGCGTCGGGGACGGGCTGTCCGCTGTCAGTGGGCGAGCCAGCTCTGTCGCGATCCACCGCCTCCAGGCGTCAGAGTCATCTTGCGGCGGTTGTTCCCCAGTCCGGCCGTCCGCCTGCTTCCAGAGATCGCCCAGCGCCGCGTTGAGCTTGGTGGTGTTCTCCCGCACGTCGAGCCGCACGGTGGAGAATCGGAAGGATTCCACCTCGCGCCGCACTGGACGCACCAGCGTGGTGGCGAGTGATCGGCTCCCGCCGAATGCCAGCGCCTCCTCGATCAGCCGCAAATCGGTGATCAGCGCCTCCGCGGTGACATATCCTCCGGGCTCGGGCGACGTCTGCCCCCGCTCAGAGGCCGCGATCATCACGTCCAGCCGGCGCCCCATACACCCCAGGTACTGACGGAAAATCTCACCGGGATTGCGGGTGGTGATCTCGTCGCCTTCTCCCGTTCCCGCCAGCTCGCGGGCGAGCGCCTGCCGGAAGCCCTCGGGAACCGCTACCGCCCGCTCGGTAATGCTCAGCGCGCGCATCAGCTCCGAGAGCCGCCGGCGATAACGGCGCAACGCCGTGACCCGGTTCTCCAGGATGGTGCTCCGGGTGACCTCGTTGGTGACGAACGGATTTCCGTCCCGGTCACCGCCGACCCAGGAGCCGAACTGGAAGAAGGGCGGCACCGTGAACTGGGCATCGGGATAGGCGTGCGCCAGCGCTCGCTCGAGCTTATCGAGCAGATCCGGTACCGCCTCGAACAGCGTCTCGTTGAAGAAGTGCAGTCCCCAGAAGACCTCCTGCGGCACGGTCGGCTTGGCCAGGCGGAGCTCGCCCGTGGTCCAGAGCAGTTCGATCTCGTTCTGGAGACCGTCGATTAGCGCCTGGCGTTCGCGTGGGGTCCACCGGGGCGACTCCAGGTCGACCAGGCGGCGGTAGACTCGCCGGTGTTTTTCCAGGACGGTGACCCTGCGAGCTTCGGTGGGATGGGCGGTGATGACGGGCCGGATCCGCAGGACGGTGAGCAGCTCCCGCATTTCCTCGGCTGAGGTGCCGCTGGCTGCCGCACCACTGGCGACCTGGGCGAAAGTCCCCCGCAGCTGGTCATAGCCCCGCTCGATCTCGGTTTGCCGGCGGCGGCGCATGGCGGCATTCTGCTCGGCGATGCTGAGCAGCTGGAACCAGATTCCCTGCACCTGGAGCGTACGCGCCAGCAGCTCGGGGCTCAGGCTGGCGGCGTTGCGCTCGCCCCGGAGCACCGACTCCACTTCGGGCTGGCGCTGACGGACCAGCTCGAGGAGCAGCCCCGACAGCAGCTCGACGACCTCCTGGGCGTACGCCGCCGCGCTGGCTGCCGCCGGATCGGCCGACTCGGGCAGCGCATCGGTGGAAAACGGCTCCAGTGCCGTGTGCGTCATACGACGCGATCGCGGAGTGGGGCTCCGCTGAAGAAGAGGCGCAGATTTTCGAGGGCGCGCATCCCCATGGCCACCCGGGTCTCCCGGGTTGCGCTGCCGAGGTGAGGAAGCAGCACCACGTTTTCCATAGACACGAGGGCGGGCGAGACCTGGGGCTCGTTCTCGAATACGTCGAGGCCGGCTCCGCCAATGGTTCCATCCGACAGCGCCTGCACCAGTGCCGCCTCGTCCACCACGTCCCCTCGTGCGGTATTGATGAGGAAGGCGCTGCGCCGCATCCGCGCGAGGCGCTCGCGGTTCATCAGGTGGCGGGTCTCCGCGCTAGCCGGACAGTGCAGTGACACGAAGTCCGCCTCCGCGAGCACCTGATCCAGGCTGTCTCGAGGCTCGGCCCCCAGCGCTGCCGCCTCCGCCGGTGAGGGCGGATAGGGATCGTGAAAGATCACGCGCATGCCGAAACCGTGACTGGCGCGCCGGGCCACCGCCCGGGCGATCCGGCCCATGCCGATGAGGCCCAGCACCTTGCCGCTCACCTGCGAGCCGAGCATGTGGGTGGGGCGCCAGCCGGTCCAAGCTCCACTCCGCACGTGCCGCTCGCCTTCACCCGTGCGGCGGCTCACCATCAGCAACAGCGTCATGGCAATGTCGGCCGTGGCCTCGGTGAGGACGTCGGGCGTGTTCGAGACGGCCAGCCCGCGATCCTTGGCCGCCTGGGTATCGATGTGATTGAAGCCGACGCCGAAGTTGGCCAGCATCCGCGCCCGCCGCGGCTCGGCGCTCAGGACGTCCGCGCTCAGCCGGTCGGTCACGGTGCAGAGCAGCGCGTCAGCGCTCCGAAGCGCGTCCTTCAGGCCGTCGGGCCCCAGGGGACGGTCGTCCTGGTTGAGACGCGCATCGAAGTCGCGACTCAGCTTCTGCTCGACCGGCTCCGGCAGGCGGCGGGTGACGACAACGATGGGCCGCGAGCTCACGTCGTGGCGACTCGCTTGCGCGATGGCTTCTTGGCCAGAGCCGCGGCGATCGTGGAGCCGAGCTCCGCGGGGCTGGGTGCGACGGTCAGCCCGGCGGAGCGCATGATCTCCGCCTTCTCGGCTGCTGTGTCGCCGAACGCAGAGATGATCGCGCCGGCGTGCCCCATACGCCGGCCCTTGGGCGCGGTCAATCCCGCCACGTACCCGATGACCGGCTTGCTCATGTTCTCCTTGACGAAGAGCGCCGCCTCC
>Ga0180121_10000156_pt1 | contig 25438 bp, 19 predicted proteins | sample AntDrymUQ5402106_2_FD_129676 | JGI IMG/M metagenome (GOLD analysis project Ga0180121, IMG submission 129676) | Polar desert sand microbial communities from Dry Valleys, Antarctica - metaG UQ540 (21.06) (version 2) (version 2) | ecosystem: Environmental > Terrestrial > Soil > Desert | place...
GATCGCAAGCAACGCCGGGCGGGCCCTCGAATCCAAACGAGTTCGCGCCATCCAACCTCGCGTGGAGTCAGCGGTAGCGGCACTCGACCACGAGCGCGGGGCAGCCAAGCACAACCAACAGGTGCGGTGCAGGCGCCGCAAATGTGCGATGCGGAGAGCGAAGACCGGGCGGGGCACCCCGGCAGTCCCGGCGCGGCTACGGCGCCAGGACGGGCACCTGGTCGAAGCTCTTGATCGAGTCTCCGTTCTCGCGCGCATGGTGGAGCGCTGTCGTCGCACGAAGGAGCATCTCGACCGCGTCCACCTGTGATTCCGCAAAATTCATCACCGCACAGTATCCAACGCGGATCTTGACCGTCTGCGGCTCGTCGTCAACCAGGAAGGGGGTGCTCTCGACGACAGACCGCAGCCGCTGCGCGAGTCGTACGGCTCCGGCCGGCGACGTAGATGGCGCAATGACGGCGAATTCCAGTGGCCCGAGCCGCCCTACGGCATCGGAGAGACGGCCGCATTTCCTGTGGATCTCCGCGAAGTACTCTACGAGTCGCGCCGCTCGACCTCCGTGCCGCGCATCCTCGGTCGCCCACGGCGATGGCGCAATGACCACGCACGCGAGCGGTGTTTGTCGTCGAAACGCGTCCGCGCCCATTTCACGGGCACGCTGGGCGAGGCCGCGGTAGCTGTAGAGGCCCGTCTGATCGTCGACGAGGCTCACCTCGCGGAGTCGATCGGCTTCACGACGCGCCTGGATGAACGTACGCAGCTGGATGATGAGCGCCTCGACATCGAGGGGCTGCGAGCAGAAGAGCCACGCCCCGGCGTTGTACGCGTCGAGGCGCTGGCTTCGCCCGCCGGCCTCGGATGACGTAACAATGATGGGCGTTGCGAGCGGAAACTCCGGCATGCGTTGGAGCGCGCGACAGACCTGCACGCCCCCGATGTCCGGGAGCTTCCAGTCGAGGATCACGGCATCCGGGCGCGCGTTTCGCGCCATGTCGATCGCTTGGCGGCCCGTCGCCACTCGAACCACCGCGAAGCCGTTCGGCTTGAGGATGCTTTCCAGCGACCGTGAGGACCAGTCGTGCTCACTCGCCACCAGAACGAGCGGCGGCCGAGCCGGTTTTTCCATCAAACGAATGCGGTGGTTGAAGACGACGACTGTGTGGCCGACGACGACCGATCGGACATTCCACACGCTGATGCACCTGCAACCGCGGCGGATGCAGGACTCGTGCGTCGCCCATCAGGATTTTTTTCGATCCACAAGCTGTTACGCTTGCAGCACTTACAGTCCTGACTCCGCCACTGTACTGCCCGGTATGACGGAGTTGAGCCACACCCTGTTGCGAAAGTGAGGCGTGCCGCTGACCAGGTCGAACGACGAGCAGTAAAGACCGAAGCGGCCGTGACACCCGTCACATCGATGCATCGTGCCTGTTGCGGGAGTGCGGCAGTCCGCCGCAATCAAGGGGAAGATGATTTTCCGAAGTTGCTTGCTACGAAGACGTTACGTAATCGTTGCCTCAATGCATGACTTCTGCACTGGGCGGGTGCCGTTCGGAGCTGGTACCTGAAGAAACGTCCAGAATAAGAGGATCCGCACGCATGATGCTGCTCGCATCGGACCAGGTCGTACAATTTCGCCGCCCCCTCATTATTGCGACGCACCTGGCTCTCGTGCCGCTCGCCTACTATCTGGCGTTCGCACTCAGGTTCGACTTCGCGATGCCCGCGAAGGAGGTGGATCTGTTCTGGACGACAGTGCCATTCCTGATTGCCATCAAGCTGCTCGCCTTTCATCAGATGGGGCTCTACCGGGGATACTGGAAGCACGTGAGCCTCACTGACCTGGTGAGCCTGTCCACCGCGGTGACGTTCAGCTCGGCCGTTTTCGTCGCGTTACTGTACATGCTGGACCACCTTGGCTCGATGCCTCGGTCAGTGCTCGTTCTGGACTGGCTCGTCACGATCTTCCTCGCCGGCGGCATGCGCTTCGCCGCGCGTTGCATCCGTGAGGGCGTCCTCCCTGTCGTCTCCAAGCCCGGCCGACGCGCTCTCATCATTGGAGCGGGCGGTGGTGGCGAGCGCCTCATCCGCCAGTGTCTGCATGACCGCCGCAACGTGTTGCATCTCGTCGGTCTCGTCGACGATGACAGGAACACTCACGGGGGTTCGCTGCACGGGATTCCAGTGATGGGCTCGACGGCCGACCTCAAACGCCTCACGGAGAAGCACGGCATCGACGTGCTCGTCATCGCCATCACCTCGGCCAGCGGCGAGCAGATGCGGTGTGTCCTCGAGCGCTGCCGCGAGACGACGGCGGAAGTGAAGATTCTTCCCTCGCTCGAGGACATTCTGAACGGACGGGCTCAGCGCGGTCAGCTTCGCGATGTCCAGATCGACGACCTCCTCGGTCGGGAGCCCGTGCGGCTCGACCTCCAGCAGGTCGAGCAGGACATCGCCGGACGGGTTGTCCTGGTGACGGGAGGGGCCGGCTCCATAGGCTCTGAGCTCGCCCGACAGGTCGCGCGGTATGGCCCGGCCAAGCTGATCTTGTTCGAGCAGGCTGAGAGCCCGCTGTACTTCGTCCACCTCGAGATTTGCGCGGCATACCCCAACGTCGAGGTGGTACCCATCATCGGCGACGTGACCGATGCCGAGCGCCTCGATGACGTATTCGCGATACATCAGCCGGACTACGTGTTCCACGCGGCCGCGTACAAGCACGTTCCGATGATGGAGATCAACATTACGGAAGCGGTGCGCAACAACGTCATCGGCACGCTCCAGGTCGCGGAGTGCGCGGCGCGCCACGGCGCGTCGAAGTTTCTCCTGATCTCCACCGACAAGGCGGTCAACCCGTCGAGCGTGATGGGTGCGACGAAGCGGATTGCCGAGCGCATCGTTCTGGGCTGGCCCAGCCTCCGCGCATCGAGCACGGACTTCCGTGCCGTGCGCTTCGGGAACGTTCTCGGTTCGGACGGGAGCGTGGTTCCGCTGTTCAAGCGTCAACTCGCCGCGGGCGGACCGCTCACAGTGACGCACCGTGACGTGACCCGGTACTTCATGACGATCCCGGAAGCGGTCCAGCTCGTCCTGCAAGCCGCTGCTCTCCCCGAAGCTGGTGGCCACATTTCAATGCTGGAGATGGGCGAGCCCGTCCGCATCGTCGACCTCGCGGAACAGCTCATTCGCCTGTCCGGACTCGTCCCCTATCGCGACATCCAGATCGCCTTCACGGGGTTGCGTCCGGGCGAGAAGCTCACGGAGGAGCTGATGTCGGACGTCGAGGGCACGGTGCCGACCGCGATCGAGAAGATTCGGGTCGTGCAGCGCGATGACGCCGATGCCGCCGCAATCGAGCGCGGGGTGCGACGTCTCGCCACGGCCGTGCGTCACGGAGAGAGCGAGGCGCACGTCCTCGCGGCCATCACGACGCTCGTGCCGGAGTACCTCCCGCAGCGCGCACAGCTCAACGACATCGAGCTTGTACGGTCGCGCGTCGACGAGCGCCGGCGCCGCGGGGTGACGATCTCGGCGGATGTGGCGCGCCTCCCGGCGCTCGAAGCCGCACGACCGGCGGCACCCGCCGCCAAGGCATAGCCGCGATGAGCAACTTCCGGCGCGAGCCACTCCCGTGCCGCGTAGTACCGCCTCCAGCTCCCCACACCCGAGGGATTCACTGATGGTTCCGCCCGACCTGCTCGCAGCCCCGCAACCCTTCGCCCCCCCAGCCTGGCGCACGGAGTTCCTCCAGTTCGCGCTGCACTCCATCGGTGAAGAGGAGATCGCTGAAGTCGTGGACACCCTGCGGTCGCAGTGGATCACGACCGGGCCCAAGACGAAGCGGTTCGAGCAGGAATTCACGAAATTCGTCGGGGCGCCCGGAGCGCTGGCACTAAACTCATGCACGGCGGCCTTGCACGCCGCGCTCGCGAGCCTCGGCGTCGGTCCCGGCGATGAGGTCATCACAACGCCGATAACGTTCACCGCAACGGCAAATGTCATTGAGCACCTCGGCGCCCGGCCGGTGTTCGCCGACGTCGAGCCAGACACGCTGAACATTTCCCCAGCAGCCGTCGAGGCGGCGGTCACGGATCGCACCAAGGTCATCATGCCGGTCCACTTCGCGGGACATCCTGTGGAGCTCGATGCGATTGCCGAGATCGCGGATCGCCACGGCGCGACGATCGTCGAGGACGCGGCGCATTCGCTGCCTGCGAAATACAAGGGCCGCCCTATCGGAAGCGGCACCAACCCGACGGCCTTCAGCTTCTACGCGACCAAGAACCTCACGACCGGTGAGGGCGGAATGCTGACAGGGACGCCCGAGTTTCTCGACCGCGCGCGCGTGTTCTGTCTTCACGGCCTGAGCCGGGATGCGTGGAACCGCTACGCCAAGGGTGGCTCCTGGTTCTACGAGGTCCTGCAGCCCGGCTTCAAGTACAACATGCCGGACATCCAGGCAGCGATCGGCCTCTGTCAGCTCAAGAAGCTCGGCATCTTCGACGAGCGTCGGCGTGACATCGTCGCACGATACAACGCCGCGTTCGCCACGACGGAGGCGCTCGAGATTCCGGTGGAACGTTCGGAGGTGGAGCATGCGTGGCACCTCTACGTGCTTCGCCTGCAGCCCGAACTGCTGACCATCGGCCGAGACCAGTTCATCGATGAGCTGACGAAGCGCAACATCGGCACATCCGTGCACTTCATCCCGCTGCATCTGCACCCATTCTACCGTGACACATACGGGTACCAGCCGCAGGATTTCCCGGTGGCGTACTCGAACTACACCCGGATGTTCAGTCTCCCGCTGTATCCGGCGATGACCGATGCGGACGTCACGGATGTCATTTCAGCCGTGATGGACATTGTTCGCACAAATCGCCGCTGAGGATCGGCGCCTGGCGGGGGGTCGTGTCGCCGCGGCGCATGATGACGGTCGGAACGGGACCAGGATTCGGCGCCTGCTCGATGTCGTAGGGTCCGTCGTCGGGCTCGTCGCGTCGGCTCCTTTTCTGGCAATCGCGGTGCTCGGCATCCGTGTCAGCAGTCCGGGTCCCCTGATCTACCGCGCTCTCCGCGTGGGGCGCCATGGCCGGCCGTTCACGATGTACAAGCTCCGGACAATGCACGTCGGGAACGCCAGCGGCCGGAGCGCCATCACAGCCGCGAACGACCGGCGGGTCTTCCCCTTCGGGAAGCTTCTGCGGCAGCTAAAAATCGACGAGCTCCCGCAGTTGCTGAATGTTCTGCGGGGCGACATGGCGATCGTCGGCCCTCGCCCCGAAGATCCACGGATCGTCGAATTTCACTATGGTGAGCTGGGGCGAGAGTCGCTCACGGTGCGGCCGGGTCTTGCGAGCCCGGGAAGCCTGTACTACTACACGCACCACGCAGCCAGCGGTGAGGAGGACGACTACGTTCGCAGGCTGCTCGAGCTGAAACTCGCGATCGAGGTCATCTACGTTCGTCAGGCTTCCCTGGGTTACGACATCAGAATCGTCGGGCGGACACTCAGCACCCTCGTCGCTGTGCTCCTCGGTCGCAGGCGATTCGACGACCCACCCGAGCTGGCTGCGGCCGAGCGCCTTGTCGCCGACCGGTCATCGACTACCCCTGAGCACGCGACCGCACAGATCGCCTGACAGGGGCGAAGGCTCGCCCTCGCCCGACCTCGCCTTCAGCTGACGGTGAGGAGAGTGCGCATTCCACGCTTTGCGTGAGCGCCCTCAGGCCCGGCTAGGGGGCAATAGATCTCGTACTGACCCCGCTCCAGCCTCGCCTTCACGTCGACGTGGGCTCCCGGCTGAATCTCCCCCGCCTCGAATTCCTCGTTCTCGTTCTCCGCTTCGAACTCATGGGGGGAGGCGGCCTTGTTCACGACTCGAAACACCATTGCGCCGGCCGGTATCGTGTCGCGAGATAGCTTGATGCTCCACTCGGTCAGCTCCACAAAGACGGTGTCGGCCCTCGCCACGGTGGACCGCGGCTGCGCGGCGGCTACTCCAGTGTCGGTAGTCCCTGCACCTTTGTCGCAGGCGGCGGCTCCGACCACCAGCAGTGCAGCCAGGAGAAACAACGGACGGTGAGACATGGAGGCTCCTGAGGTTTTGTGCGTTCGTTCGAGGTGTGCCGAAAGACCAGCCGCTCCCGCGAATGGCAGTACGTGGGCCAAGCTACCTGCCGACGCCGATCCGTGGCAATGCATGCGAGGGAAGCACCCGCTTGCCGGTCGGTGAGTCCGGCGTCTGGAGCCAACCTGCAAAGCGCTCGAGGCCCTGGCGAAGGGGAGTTGCTGGCGAGTAGCCGAGCAGCCGCCGTGCCTTGTCAATGTTTGCCCAGGTCTGGGGCACGTCGCCCGGTTGATCAGGAAGCATGGTCAGGTTGGCCTTGACGCCAAGCACATCCTCCAGCATGCCGACCAGCCCCGCGAGACTCACCGCTCGGTTGTTTCCCAGGTTGATCACCTCGTAGGGCGTCTCGTCGTAGGTCATCGCCCCGATGATTCCGGAAACCGTGTCCTCGACAAATGTGAAGTCGCGCTGTGCAGTGCCCTCGCCGTAGAACGGAATCGGCTCACCCCGGAGCATCAGTTCCGAGAACTTCCGGATCGCTAGGTCGGGACGTTGCCGAGGGCCGTAGACTGTGAAAAAGCGGAGCGCGAGGAATCGAACGCCGAACAGCTGGCTGTACACGTGCCCGAGAAGCTCGCCACTCACCTTGGTGCTCGCGTACGGACTGATTGGGAGGAGCACACTGTCCTCCTCGCACCACGGGACGCGCGGGTTGACGCCATATACGCTGCTCGACGAAGCAAAGACGAACTGGCGAATCTTCCGGTGGCGACAGAACTCGAGCAGGTTCTGCGTTCCCTTGACGTTCACATCCTGGTAAAGCAGAGGGTCCTGAATCGAGGGTCGCACGCCCGCGCGCGCCGCAAGGTGGACCACGACGTCGTAGTGGTCATCGAGCAGGGAGTCGAGCGCCTCGGCGCTGCGGATGTCCGCCTCGATGAGCGAATACGTGCAGTAGTCCCTGTGAGCCGCGATGTTCGCCGCCTTCAGGGAGCGGTCGTAGAACGGATCGAAGTTGTCGAGTACCGTGACTGTCCATCCCTCTGCGAGAAGGCGGTCGACGAGGTGACTTCCGATGAAGCCCGCTCCGCCCGTGACGAGCACGTTCTTGGACACTCGCGACCTCGCGCGGCCTGGTGGCCGCTGAAAGAAATGGTGGGATCCCAACCCGCGCACCGGGCTGCTGTCACCGGCGCGGACGCAAGATCGGGGCGCTCGCACGACGCTCGAGCGCGGCGTGCGCAAGTCTTGCGAGGGCACAGCGATGGGCCCTGCCGGGGCGGCGGCCAACGAATGGGGACCAGTCTCCGTTGTTGTGCCCGCGCTACAACCATGCCTCGACGATTCGGTGGCTGCGTCGCCGCAGGGTTTCCGCACGGGAGGAGGGGTGGGGGGGGTCGCCACCAGTCTGCTTGACATTGACGACCGGAGGGCGAGTGATGCACGCCGGCGTCAGGTGCTGCAGATACGCCACACTGAACCCCGGCCCGATCAAGGACCTCGGTGCAACAGACCGTCGCATGTGGCTTGCCTACTGTGACTTAGGGCGGTCCAGCGCGAAGGTCGTCAGTGGGCCGACGCGGCACGCGACGTGACTGACAGTCACTGTTCTACACGGAATGCCAGGCGACTCAGGGGTCACGAGAGAGTCGTCGAATCCGCCAGTACGGCGTCGCATGCATCGATCGAAACCAGCTTCCCACTTTCCCGGATGAGTCTCCGCATCTCTCGCCTGTACTGGCATCTGCTGGCCTTGGTGCCGTTCGGCCTCCAGGCGCAAGGGATGGCGGCGAGTCCCATCGATGAAACGTTGCGCCCGGGCGACGCCGTCAGGGTCACCGTGTGGCGCAAGCCGGAGATGAGTGGGGAGTTCGTCATCGCCCCCGACGGCGGTCTGCGGCATCCGCTCTATCGTGGGGTCACCGTCGGGGGAGTCTCAGTTTCAGTGGCGGAATCCCGCCTCCGAGCATTTCTGGCGACGCTCGAACAGAGTCCGCAGTTCGTGTTCGAGCCGCTCTTTCGCGTTCTCGTCGCAGGAGAGGTCGACAAGCCGGGAATCCTCCTGATCGATCAGGGAACCCTCGTGGTGCAGGCGGTCGCCGTGGCGGGCGGCACTACGGACCGTGCGCGCACCGATCGCGTCCGGCTGCTGCGCGGAAGGGACGTCATTACCATCGATTTGACAAAGCCGGAACAGGGTACCGCGCAGATGCCGATTCGGTCCGGCGATCAGATTTTCGTCGACCGCCGATCGACCGTTTTTCGCGACTACATCCTCCCGTTGATCAGCATCGCCGGTGCAACGGCAGCGATTCTCAATGTCTTTCTCCGCAACTAGGCACGCATCGGCGATGACTGGTCTCAGATCGAATGGCCGCCCCCCCGCCTCCCTCGCGCGATCGCCCGGGGATCAGGACGGGCGCGACGACGTTCCGGCGCTCCCGCTGCCCGGCATCGGTGCGGCCAGCATCGGCCGCACTCTGCGACGGAGGGCACTCACGATCGGCATCTGCGGAGTCGCAGGAGCGATCCTCGCTGCGTACATCGTGCACAGATCCGAGCCTTTCTATCGCGCCACGGCAGTCATCCGCCTGGCGGACGAGCGGAGCTCGCTCGTCGGGAACATGGAGCGCGCTGATCCCGAGCGCAGCCGCATCATCAACCCCTTGCTGTCGCAGATCGAGATCCTGCAAAGCCGCGCACTGCTCGAACAGGTGGTCGATGCCGAAGGGCTTCGGCTGGCACCCACCTTCCGTGGCTTCGCGGCGCGCCTGCTGACGGATGTTCACGTCGCTCCGGACGCTCCGGTCGATACCCTCCGGCTCGTGTTCAGCGACAGCCAGTACACCGCGAGGACGAGTGCTGCGGAAGTTCAGGCCAGGTATGGTGAGCCCGCGAGCATCGGCGGGGTCACCTTCACGATTACCGGCCGCCCGCGATCCGAAAAGGCAACGTGGCCCATCATGGCGCGTAGCGCGAGGGCCGCCCTGCTCAACGACAACCTGCGCGTCCACGTGCGGCCGCAGACCGACATCATCGATGTCAGCTATCAGGCCCACCGACCGTTCCTCGCGCGCCGCGTCGCCAATTCGATCGTCGAGAGATACCGCACCCTCAACGCACGCACGGCGCAGGAGCAGTCGCGGCGGCGGCGAATCTTTCTCGCCGAGCAGCTTCGGCTGACCGACTCCCTGCTCGGTCGGGCGCAGCAGGCGCTCGGCTCCCAGCGAAGCCGCACGACGGTCTATAGCTCGCGGTCGAAGATGGAGGCCCAGCAGCAGGCACTGACCGATCTCGAGCTCAGGATTCACGAGCTGGACTCCGACCGACGTGTCTTCCAGAATCTGCTGGCGCAGGTCGAGACGGCAACCGCCGCCGGCAGCAACGCGAGCCTGCGTGCACTTGTCTCCTCGGCGAGCGCCGCAGGCAGTCCAGTGGTTGCCGAGTATTTTCGGCAGCTCCTTCAGCATCAGGGCGTCCGCGATTCGCTCACGACGGGACCGTGGAGGAGCGCGTCGACCAATCCGGACGTCCAGCGTCTGGACGCGCTGATCGCCAGCACCCGTCAGAACCTGACCGAGGCGCTCCAGAGTCATCTCGCCGCACTCGACGGGCGCAGCGCCTCCCTCGCCGACGCCCGAAACCGAACGGCGGCCTCCATCCTGCGCCTTCCCGGCATGGAGGCTGAGGAGATTCGCCTCACTGAGGACGTCGAGACGACGCGGCGGACCGCCGAGCAGCTTCGCTCGGACTATCAGCGGGCGCGGGTTGCCGAAGCGGTCGAGGCGGGTCAGGTCGAGATCGTGGACCTGGCTGGGCTTCCGGCCTCGCCAGTCGGCATGCCGCGGCCATTGCGCGTGGTGGTGGGACTGCTGCTGGGCGTCTTCCTCGGCGTCGTCTATGCGCTGCTTCGTGAAGGCCTGGACAAGACCGTGCGACGTCAATCCGATCTTGCGAACTATCTCGGCATTGCAAGCCTGGGTGTCATTCCGAAGCTCGAGTCGCCGGGCGTGGCGAAGCGGGATCGGCTCGCGATGCTCCGCAGCTCGATGTGGAGCGACAAGTCCCCGCCAAGGCGGACGGACGTTCTCGTGACGGCGAGCGATGAGCCGTCTCCGGGCGTGGAGGCTTATCGGCTGCTCCGCACCAATATCCTTTTCGCCGCGCAGCTTCACGCCCGTAAGACGATCGTCGTCACCAGCGCCGCGCCGGGCGAGGGAAAGACGACCACTGTCGCAAACCTCGGTGTGACGTTTGCCCGCGACGGGAAGCGCGTCCTTCTGGTCGACTGCGATCTTCGACGTGCGCGCCTGCATCGTGTCTTTCGCTTGCCAATCGCGCCCGGTCTCCTCGACATGCTCCCGGAATCGGGGCGCCTGCCCGCCATTCGCAGCACGCAGATCGAAGGGCTGTTCCTCCTGACCCGCGGCACGGCACCGGAGAACGGCGCCGAGGTGCTCCGTAGCGGGCGAATGCTCGCGCTTCTCGAGGAGCTCTCTGATCACTTCGACCTGATCATCATCGATACTCCGCCCGTTCTTGCCGTCGCCGACGCCGTGATGCTCGGAGCTGTTGCCGATGCGGTGGTGCTGGTGATACGCGCCGGTCGCACGGAGCGGGGCGAGGTCCAGCACGTCGTGCAGCAGTTCACCGCCGTGGGCGCGCCGCTCGCCGGCGCCGTTCTCAACGATCCGAGCGGGGCCACGGAGGAACAGGGGGAATACACCTACCGAACCTACGAGTACGCTGGTATCGCACAGTGATCGACGAGCACGACGACGACGAAGCCGCACCAGCCTCTCGCACGCTGCCGCGGGAGGCGACTAGCCGCCGAACCGAGCACGCCATGGAGGGGTGGCTCTTCATGGCCTTCGGCGCCGGCGTCCAGGGTATTCTTTCGGTGGCTGTGCTGCTGGTGCTCGCGCGACTGCTGTCGCCTGCGGAATTCGGCACCGTATCGGCGGCCCTGCTCGTCATCAACTTCTCGCTCGTGTTCGCGCAGGCAGGAGTGGGTCCGGCAATCGTGCAGCATCCAGACCTGCGCACCGAGCACATTCGATCCGCCTTCGCGCTCTCACTCTACGGGGGGCTGGTACTACTCGCACTGCTGCTGGGCTTTGCGCGTCCGCTGGCGAGCATGTTGACTGCGGACGGCGTGGTCCCTGTGCTCCAGGTGCTCGCCTGGCTGCTCCCGGTACAGGGAGTCACGATCGTGGCAGAATCACTGCTCCGCCGTGACCTGGAGTTCGCCGCGCTCGCAAGGGCGAAGTCCATCTCCTTCGTGGTGGGCTACGCGACGGTCGGCATTTCGGTCGCGCTGGCCGGTGGCGGTCTGTGGGCTCTGGCGGCGGCGCACGCAGCGCAGGTCGTTACATACAGCGTGCTCGTCGTTCGTCGCCGCCCGCACGCACGAGGCGTCCTCCTCGACCGCCTCGCCACGCGCGAGCTTCTATCCTTCGGTGGCGGCTTCACCCTCGCGCGCCTCGGCAACTCGCTCGCGCTGTATGGAGACAAGCTGGTTGTGGTTCGGTGGCTCGGTCCGGGTGCGCTGGGTGTGTACGAGCGTGCGTATCAACTCATGGCGATGCCGGCGACCGCGATTGGCCAGGTGCTTGACGAAGTGCTCTTTCCGGCCATGGCCCAGGTCCAGTCCGACACGGCACGCCTCGCACGCGCCTACCGCCGGTGCATCGCTGGTATCGCACTCCTCACGCTTCCACTGAGCATGGTGGTGATGATCCTCGCGCCGGAGATCGTCGATCTGTTGCTCGGGGCTCAGTGGACCATGGCCGTTGGTCCGCTTCGCGTTCTCGCCCTCGGCACGATGCTGAGAACCAGCTATAAAATCAGTGATTCGCTGGCCCGCGCGCTCGGCGCCGTCTACAAGCGGGCCTGGCGGCAATGGGTTTACGCAGCGCTCGCGGTCGGCGGCGGCATTATTGGACAACAGTGGGGAATTGTCGGCGTGGCGGCTGGAGTGCTCGTCGCGCTTCTCACCAACTACATCCTCATGGCGCAGCTCAGCCTCCGGCTGATCGACATGCCGTGGGGCGAGTTCCTGGCGGCGCATGGCGCCGGGATTCGCACTTCAGCGTTCCTCGCACCGCTGGTCTGGCTCGTGGCGCACACTGGCCGCGCAGTCCTGGATCTGCCATCGGCGCTGACACTCATCCTGTCCCTGGGCGCAGCGGGGATGGGCTGTGTCCTGCTGTATGTCGTCAGTCCTGCCCTGCTCCTTGGCGAGGACAGTCAGTGGCTCCTCGACCGACTGGGGCGAGTGGTGTCCAATCGGCTGCGACGATTTCGTCGCGCGCCCCACCCTGCCTGACACGCGTGTGCTCGACCACCGCGCACTGCCCCTGACAATCAGCACACCTGGCCGCAGGCTGGCGCGACCCGCGGTTGCGTGGTCCGTGGCTTCCCGCGCGCGCGCCCTGGGCGGAGCGATGGTCATCGGGGGCCTCATCGCAGTCGTGGGTTGCGAAGCGGCGCCGGCGGTGGCCCGCGGTCGTGCGGCTCCCGTCGCGACGGCGTCCTCAGAAGCCGGACTCCAGGTGATGTTCCCGGTTCGCCCGGCCGAAAGCGACCACATTGTGGCCGCACTCCGGATTTTCGCGGAACGGCGCACGGACCACGATGTGCGGGAGGCAAGGCTGTATCGCTTCTCGATCGACTCCACGGCCGGACGCTATATCCTGCTGGCGCCGATGAGCGGGTCAGACAGCCGGGACATGCGGTCGTGGGGCCTCTCGTTCAGTACGATCGTGAGCGGAGACCCGCCGGAGATCTCGCGCCCATTTGGCTTCGGCGGGCTCGAGTTCATCGATGTTCAGGCTGTACGCGATATCGATCGCGACGGGGCAGCGGACGTTGTATTCTGCACGGGGTATGAGGGCCAGGATGAGCCCAGCCTCCCGCGGGCGCTTGGCTATCGTGGAGGGGCGTGGTATGAAATCTCCCTCCCTGCCGCGACGGATCGTCGGCTTGTCCGCGGAATCGCGTGCGACGCGTCGAACGGGAAAGCGGGCACTTCATCCAGTCCTGACCGCGTTCCTCCGCGTGACCTCCCCGGCGCCCCGCTCCAGCGATGATCGCGAGGACAATCCCCCATCCGGGATCGGGATTCGCGTCCGGCCTCGCCGCTACGACCGCGTTGGATCGTCTGACCACCGTCACACTCTGGCTGCTGGCGGCGCTGTATCCGCTGCACTCATCGGCGATCGGGGTAAACCTCAGCGTTGGTGACGGCATTGTCGGCGCGGTCCTCGTTGGACTTGCGTTCCGCTTCGCGACGGACGAGGTCGTGTTTCCGCGATACGGCCTGCACACCCTGGCGGTGTTTTCGACCATCGTGGTGTCCGTCGGGCTCAACTCCCTGGTGCCGCATGTCTATTACTCGGTCTCGGACGCAGTCATCGAGACGGTGAAGTTCGTCGCTGTCGCGGCCTGGATGGTTGTGATCTTTCGCATGCTGGTGAGGGATTTTGCGCGGCGGTACCTCCAGTTCGCCACTGTCTCGGTCGTCGTGGCGGTCGGCTGGTCGGTGTGGACTGTGTATGACAACCTGATCGTGGGCGTCCAGAGGCCGAGCGGCCCGTTCGAGAACCCCAACATCTACGCCAATTATCTGGTGTTCAACGCGTTTCTCGCCCTCGGCGCAAACGCGCTGCTCGAGGAAACTGGCACACGCTCGCTCATGCCGTGGCTCCGGCGGTATCGTTTGCTCATCCTCTCCGGCGTCTCCGCAGTTCTCGTCCTCGGCCTGCTGTCAACCGGGTCTCGCGGTGGGCTTCTCGCCTTCGCCGCCGGCAATGTCGCCGCGGTTCGCTGCTGGATTCCCAAGCGGCTGACGCCGAAGGCGGGGATCGCCGCCGTGCTCGGAGCGCTGGTCTGCGCCGCAGCCGTGTATTGGTTTCTCCAGAACCATCCTTACATCCTCACGCGAATGGCGCGTACCGGCGCGCAGGACCACAACGTCACCGACCGCCTCGATCTCTGGGGAGCGGCACGTGACGCCTTTTATCAGCAACCCCTGTTCGGCATTGGGTACGGTCAGTTCCCGCACTATGCCGATTACAGCCATGGGCTCGAGCCCAAAGCATCCCACCAGACGTATCTCTCGGCGGCGGCAGAGCTGGGAGTCCTCGGCGTCGCGGCCTGGGCATGGCTCGTCGGCGCGATTCTGAAGGACAGCTGGCTGCTCGGTTTCGCGCGTGGGGGCCGGGTTTCCGCGGCGCTCTTCGGATTCATGGTGGCGGCATGCATGCAGGCCACGCTCGCGAACGTCGACCAGTTCCGGACCGTATGGATCGCGTTCGGAATGATCGCCGCCCTCGGTGTGTCGCTCGCACATCCTGGCGGGTCTCGTAGTGCGGTATCTCCAGTCTCGTTCTTTGCTCACTCGCGGCTACGACAGCGCGCACATTCCTGACAGGATTTTGACGTGTCGATTCTGGTGACTCCTCTCTCTACCGGCAACGTGACACCGTTTCGGCAGGGCCCGGCACGGACCCTCCTGTCGGCGTTCAACGAGGCGGGCGTCAGCTACTGCCATTGGAAGAGCAACCAGCATTTGCTGGATGGGCTTTCCGGAGCGACCGACCTCGACATACTCGTCGATCGCGATCACCGAGAGCGCGCGCAGCGACTCCTCGCCGACTGCGGGTTCAAGCGATTCGCACCTACCATCGGAATGGGGTATCCCGCTATCGAGGATTACATCGGGCTGGATCTCTCCGCCGGTCGACTCATTCACTGCCACCTCCATTACCGCCTGGTTGCGGGAGAGGCGCACCTCAAGGGCCATCGCGTTCCCTGGGAGCACGCAGTCCTGGGCACCCGGATATGGAACGACGAGGCGAGCGCGTTCACGACCTGCCCAGAGCTGGAAATGTTGATCCTTCTCGTTCGGTACGCAACGAAGTTGCGGCTCCGGGACCGATTGTTCGAATGGACCGGTCGGCGATACGTCCGCGGAGGTCTGGGCGAGGAATACGCGTGGCTCCGCGCCCGCCTCGATGTCTCTCGAAGCATCGAGCTTTGTCGTGAGCTTCTGGGAGCTGAACCCTGCGCGTCGTATGCCGCGCTGCTCGACGGCGATGTGACGTTCGCGAAGATCTTACGATTCCGGGACGCCTCCAGCGAGGAGCTCAAGCACTACCGGACGTATGGATCGATCGGCGGCCGATTGATCCGATGGATGCGAGAGGGCGCCTGGATCGCCGCGGGAGTCAATCGCCGGTGGCTTCGCAGTGCGCATCCACTTCGGCGAACGGTTCCCGCAGGCGGCATCGTCATCGCGTTCATCGGGCCTGATGGGTCGGGGAAGTCAACCGTGACGAAGGCGGTGGCGTCGATGCTCATGACGAAGCTCGATGTGCTGATGTTGTACTTCGGGAGCGGCGACGGGCCAAGTTCGCTACTGAGGCTTCCACTGCGCTGGATGCGACTGCTGATCGAGCGGCCGGGGAGCACTCCACGTCTGGGCGCGGCCGCCAGCAGTGCGACGGGCTCATCGTCGATCCGGGCGCGGGTGCGCGATGTTGGCCGGCTGGTGTGGGCCATCGCATTATCCCGCGAGAAGCGAAAGACCCTCCAGGTCGCGGCGCGCGCGCGGAATCGTGGAATGGTCGTCATCACGGATCGCTTTCCCCAGACGCAATTCATGGGGTTCAACGACGGGCCGCTGCTCGCGCGCTATGCTGGCCATCCCAGCGCGCTAATGCGGAGGATCGCGCGATGGGAAGCGGAGCCCTATCACCGCGCCGGCCGACAGGCGCCGGACCTCGTGCTCAAGCTCCACACCCGTGTGGAAACGGCGCTCGCGCGAAAACCCGAGACCGGCCGGGCCGAGGTCGAGCGTCGGCTCGATGCACTACGACAGCTGGGCTTTCCAGCCACCACGCGTGTCGTGGACATCGACGCCAACCTGCCTCTGGAGAACGTCGTGCGTCAGGCGAGTCAGGCCGTGTGGATGGCACTCTGATCGCGGAGCACAGTTCACCCGGACTGCTGCTCGAGTTCGTGGGCGTTCCGGGGGTCGGGAAGTCGACCGTATCGCACGCGGTCGCGGAAATCCTCCGTGCTGCAGGCATTCCCTGCAGCGAACCGACGTATGAGATCGATCACGGTCGATCGTCGTCTGAACGCATGAAGCGCAAGCTGAAACTTGCCGGGTTCGGCACGATTCGCCGCAGCGAGCGCGTCGCACCATGGCTGGGAGCGATCGGTGCGTCGGGCCAGGGCAGCCTGTCAGAAGCGGCGAAGGCAACCCTCAACTGGTGTTATCTCATCGAGACTGCGCGACGTGCCGCGCTCCTGCCCGGCGTCCACGTCTTCGATCAGGGACTGTGCCAGGCGTGGTGGAGTCTCGAGTACGGCGCGCTCACGCCTCGAGGCCTGCCACACGAGCTCGCACGGAAGCTTTTCCTGCCGCCCGAAGGCTCCACGGTCGTCGTGGCATTGAGGGCCAGCGTTGCCGCGGCACTCGAACGCCTGGGCGGGCGCACAGGGGGAGCGAGCCGGGTCGATCGCGACCTCCGGATTGCCCGCTCGCCCGACCCGGCCCTACACGCGGCTGCCATATTCGAGGAGCTTGTCGAGGCGGTCACCGGGATCAGCGCAACCGGGAGCCTCCGCTTGATCTCGGTCGACAACGAGCGGTCCGACGACATCGCCGCAACAGCGCTGACGATCGCAGCACTGATCGAGGAAGAGTACCGCTCGAGGGCAGGCTCGCCGTCGATTCGGCGCGGTGCGCCGGTCCGATCGGGTTACCCCGCCAACGCATAAGGTCGCCGACGGCGAAGGCTCGTGCGTTGTGCCACACTCCAACGAGCCCGGGTCGTGAGCTGCTGGGGCACGATGACTTCGGGACGAGCTATCGCAGAGCAGCCAGCACCGTGACCGTCACGATGCTGGCTGCTCTACATTTTCCAACGCTGGGGCGCAGTCAGAGTGGAGTCGACGAAGCAGGCCGGCTCCGACCCATCACTGGCGACCTAGTGGCAAAGCTCCCGGCCCGTGTCGCGGAACGTACCACCAGGGATCGGCACGAACTCCCAGGAGTATGCATCCGGCTCGAGCGTGAACTTGACGACACCATAGGTCTTGCTGGGATCCTGCATCTCGGTGTTCCACATCTTCAGGGTTGGCAGGCCGATGCTCTTGCCGCCCATCCCGACGAGGAACTGCCGGATTCCGCTAACCGGGTCCGCAACGCCGGCCGGGGTATTCTTGGCATAGCGCTCGTAGTAATGCGTATGCGCGCCGAGGATGACCTCGACGCCTGCTTCGTAGAGCGGGGTCCACAGGTCCATCTGGCTCGGGCGGGTTCCGCTCCCTCCATTATAGAAGCGCGGGGTGTGCCACATGGCCATCGTGCACCGGGTCGGGTTCGCGGCGAGATCGGCTCGCAGCCACAGATTCTGCGGCGACCCGGTGCGGTAGTTGATATTGTCGTTCAGGACAATGATGTGCCACGCGCCAAGATCGTAGCTGTAGTAACCCTTGCTCGGGTCGCCTGCCGCCACGCCGAAGTAATCGAAGTAGGCGGCGGCGCCGGGAACGACGTATTCGCGATTGCCCACCACGGGCTTCGTCCGAGACTTGATCGCCGGAATGCCCCACGTGGGAGTATAGCAGTTCGCGTAGTCGATGGCGTTGCCGTCGGGGTACGCATTGTCCCCGAGGACCGAGACAACCGCGTCCGGGTGCACTGCAATGATGTCGTTGGCGAGCACGGCGGTCATATCGTCGTGGAACTTGTAGGTGCTACAGTGGGCGATGTCGCCCGCCGCAATGAGCGTCGCAGGTTCGATCAGACTCGACGCGATCGAGAGACCAACCGACGTTGGGGCCTCATCGCCCGCCTTGCGAAACTCCGAACTACAGGCAGCCAGGACAGCGAGAACTCCAATTGGCAGTACTACTCGGCCTACGGTGAAGTGAAAGCTCATCTTGGTCTCCAGGAAGGCCGTGATTGACGGATTGCGCGACATAGGACTGAGGGGGTTCGTGCACCGCTGAACGCGCGGCCCGACTGTTGGCGAACAGCAAGGCTCCATGACGGCGGCGTCGCCATCGAGGCAGAAACCTTATGCTGCGTTACATCGCCGATGCCAGATGCGGTGTCGCCCCCGAGCCCAGTGCATGCCGCGTGCTCGCAAGGGAACCGAACCGATCGTGGCATAAGACGTTGCAAACCAAAGGATTGCAGCGCGGGTGGGTGCGCGCCTTTTGAGCGTAATGGCATTTCGTGTTGTTTTGGCACCACACTTCGTATCACCAATGCACCATCGCATGATGCAGCTCGTTGAATTTGCTCCCCAGAACTTGGGGGTGGGCTTGCCGCCAGTGATGGCATGCATTGTCCGGATGACGCGCTCGCCGGATCCGTCGGCCAACCCGGTTCGACTTCGCCGGGGTCGGTATTCCAGGCCTTCGAGTCAACGGCGTCTCTGTAGAACCCGTCAAGCGTGAGAGGCCTGAATTGAACAAGCGGATCGCCGCCCGCCGTTCAGCAGGGCGCGTCCTTGGAGTTCTCGTCGTCGCGGCGTGCGCTGCGGGAGATGCCGACAATCTCCAGGATGAAGGGCCCGCACCCCGATCGACAGGATCCGTGGAGGGCGCCTCAGGCCTCCCGCCTGTAACGGACCCAATGATTCTCGCGCCCGTCGAGGCCACGAGGGAAGGCCCTGCAGACGTCGTGAACGGAAAAGCGCTCAATATTCCTCCCGGCGCCTTGCCGGGGGTGCCAGACGTGGCGGCGATCGTTCGAGGAGCCTCTGAGGGGAGCAGCCAGGCGGCGGGGATACTTCTGGCGGCTGGCGATATTGCAACATGCAGTTCGCCAGGCGACGAGGCGACAGCGTCGCTCCTGGATGCGAACGCCGGATTCATCGCGGCGCTCGGCGACCTTACCTACCCGGATGGCAGCACCCGGGAGTTCGCCGAGTGCTTCCACCCATCGTGGGGGCGCCATAAAAGCCGAATGTATCCCACCCCCGGCAACCATGAATATCACCAGCGGGGCGCCGCCCCCTATTTTGCCTACTTCGGCGTCCGGGCGGGACGGCCCGGCGAGGGTTACTACAGCTACAACATCGGGGCCTGGCACCTCATCGTGCTGAACAGCTACTCGAGCACGAGCACCACGTCGCCCCAGATGGGGTGGCTACGTCGGGACCTTGCGGCGAACCGAATGAAGTGCACGCTGGCATACTTTCATCGCCCGCGCTTCAGCTCTGGTCGCCACCGTTCCTCGACATCTGCCCAGCGATTCTGGCAGGCGCTCTATGATGCGGGTGCGGATGTGATCCTGTCCGCCCACGATCATCACTACGAGCGCTTTGCCCCCCAGACCCCGACCGGCGTGCTCGACAACGAGCGCGGCATCCAGCAGTGGGTCGTCGGGACCGGGGGCGCGGGCTTCTCGGAGCTCGGCGCGGTCGAGCCGAACAGCGAGGTCCGCAACAACACGACGCATGGGCTGCTGAAGCTCACCCTGAAACCCGCGAGCTACGACTGGGAGTTCGTCCCGATCGCGGGGGGTACGTTCACCGACGCTGGTACCCGCACCTGTCATTAGTGGGGAGCGAGGGCGCCCGATGTGCATGGGCGGGCTGTCGTTCGGCGGGCCGCGGCAGCAATCGCCGCCGTGGCATCGATGACATCGCCGCGTTCGAAATAGCGCGGGTCCTCATCGTCCCACTTCCACATCCCCAGCGCGCACGCGTACGGTTCGGAGGCCAGCACAACGCCGAACGTGCGTAGTTGCTCACCGGTGAGAGGGCGCCCGTCATTCCCCTCCAGCACCTGGAGGCTCAGCACGAGTCCGTATCCGAGAGTTTTCGCCGCGGCAACCTCCTGATCACGCCATGCCGTGACCTCGCCCTTCCTCGGGCGATACTGTGCGAGCGCAAAATCGAGCGAGCCGCGCGACGTTTGGCCCCGCAGAATACGCAGTGCCGTTGGAGGTGAGCCAACGCCTGTCGGAAGCGTTGGCCAGAGCTCCCTGCTGTGGGACGCCGCGGCTACGACGTCCGCATACGAAACGGGCTTTCCGTCCCAGTTTGTGGGGTCGTGCGGCTCGTCGAAGAGGAAATGACCGAGTAGCGTTCCGTCGGCGACGTATGGGGCGAGGTCGAGACCACGGTAACGGTCGATTTCACGCTTCCATCCATCGAGGCTGAACGAGCCGTCCGCATTCTCGAACCGCGACGATCCCCGAGCCAGGCGAAGCACGATGCGCGCACCGGTTCTGCGCGCGGTCTCGAGGGTCGCGATGGCGGCGTCCGGAGAGTTCGCGCCCCTGATCGTGAACGAGAAGGACCCTCGTCCGAGCAGTGAATCCGGAAGATGCCATGGCCCGAAGGTCAGAGTGGTGCGTCGCGTCGTTTCGAGCGCTGTGCGGGTTGCTGTCGCGGGCGCGATGACGGGAGGCGGAGCCGCCGCGCGGGTGCTCTCCGCAGCGGCGTCGCCACCGGTTTCCCGGTGCAGGCAGGAGGTGGCGACTTGCGGGAAACTCGCGACTGCGAGTATCGCGAAGCAACGGTCGAGTCGAAGCATGTCATTTCTCCCCTGCGATGCATGCGCTGCAATCCTTTCGAGGGCGCCGTGAGTGGGCGCTCCAACTGCCCATCGCTCCACCTATGCCTCTCGTTGCGACACGGCAGCCCCGGCACTCATCCATACTCGATGGGAGCATGCCAGCCTGCAACTCCGACCTGATCAGGGGAAGTACCCCCGCCGCGACGCGGGGTTGTTCTCCCCAGGCGACGCTCCTAGCTTTGGGCGTCTTGAACAGGGTTCCCTCACCAACCTCGCACTGCTCCGGCGGCAAACCAAGTGTCGAAGCGATCGGCTGCTGAACGGTCTTTTGCATACCTCGGCGGCGTGTCGGAGGGGCAGGACGTTCTCCGGAGTCTCGTGCGCGGCGGCTGGCGCCCCACCGTCATTCTCGCCCTTCGCGACGACGTCCTGAAGGGAGCAGCCGGTGGAATTCCCTGGCCCAACGATGATTGGGAGGGAATCCCGCTGGTGAAGGTCGGGTCGTTTCAATCGCAGGAAGCGTGGCGTGCGCTTGGCGCCGCCGGGGCGGACGGCGCGCTGTGCGTCGGCATCTCGGAGGTTCTGCGAGAGCCATTTCTCAGCGCATTTCCACTTGGCGTCTACGGATTCCATGGAAGCCTCCTCCCAGCACTCGCGGGCCCGGCCCCCGTCAATTGGGCCATCATCAACGGGCTCACGGAGACCGGCACGACACTACTTCGCTATACCAAAGACATTGATGGGGGCACGGTCGTCGGTCAGTCGTCTCGACCTATTGCCGCCCGGGAAACACCAGCGACCTTGTACCAGAAGCTTGCCGGAGCATCTGCGGTGCTGTGGTCGGAGCATTGGCCACGAATTGCGCGCGGCGAAATTCCGCAGCGGCCGCTTGGCCGACTCGACCTGAATTTTCGCAGGCGTCCCGAGGATGGACTCATCAGGTGGGCGGACCATTCAGCCGTGAGTCTCGATCGCTGGGTGCGTGGGCTGTCACGCCCGTATCCCGGGGCCTATTTCTGGTATGCCGGACGCCGGGTCTGGGTTCACACCGCTGAACCGACTGGTTCCCCAACCGAATCGCCGCAGGCCACGCTCGAATCCGCGAGCGGCGATTCCATGACCGTATCATTCCCGGACGGAAAGATTCGCCTGGGGGACCTGCGACTGGACGGAGATGCGGATCTGCCGGACCATGTTCGCGCGGGAATCAGCGCCTCCGCGGGGCAGACAATGGCCTCACTGCATCGCGGGAAACGCGTCCTGGTGATTGCGGCACATCCGGACGACGAAGTGCTCGGCGTCGGTGGAACGCTCATTCGTCATTTCAAGGCGGGCGATGAGGTTCGCGTCCTCATGGTCTGTTCGGCGAAGTCAATCCGCTATGCAGAAGGCGAGCACCAACAGCCGGCGGACTCGCAGCGAGCAGCGTATTACCTCGGTGCACGCACGATCGGGATGGGCTTCCCGGATCAACGACTCGATGCGGGGAGCAACCTCGAGCTGATCCAGGCCATCGAGAAAGAGATGAGGGCGTTTCAGCCCACCGTCGTTTATGCGCACCACTGGGGCGACGTGAACGCCGATCATGTGAAGATCGCTGAAGCAGTCGATGTCGCGACGCGACCCTATTCGGCGCCCTATCTCGAGCGGGTCTACGCGTTCCACACCCCGTCGAGCAGCGAGTGGACCGCGAGCCGGCGCGACCGACCTTTCGTGCCGAACGCGTTCTCCGACATTTCCGGAGAACTGGAGCGGAAGCTGGACGCCATGCGGTGCTATAGAAGTGAGCTACGACCATACCCGCACCCTCGTTCCCTTCGTGCCTTGCGGGAACTCGCAGGAGTGTGGGGAGGCGTCGCCAACTTTCAGGCCGCCGAGCCGTTGCTGTTACTGCGGGCGCGAGAATAGGCGCGGGAAACGGAGGCATGCCTGCGCCTGTCGCGGTGCCAACCGCGACATCACGCGTCCGCGGGGGCACAGCGCGCAGGGCTCGGTGTGCGGACTATCGAACACCGAATACGTGGCGTCGGCGCAACACTGTTCAGGTATTCCGCAGACCATTGCATCTCAAGTTGACCCCGGTCAACGGGTTACATGGCTGTCGCTCGCCGCACGACATCTGCATCTGGCCGCCAGGTCTCTCAATGGCGTGTCGTCCTGATTGGAGGTGTCCGTGCGCATCGTGTATGTCATTACGCGTTCCGATGAAATTGGTGGGGCACATATCCACGTGCGCGACTTCTCCCTTGCGCTCCTTGCTCAGGGCCACGAAGTCACGGTGCTTGCCGGGGGGAGCGGAACGTTCACCGACGAACTCCAGCGGCACTCCATTCCGTTCGTTCCTCTCCGGCATCTGCAGCGAAGCATCCACCCCGTTCGGGATGTCCTGGCACTCGCCGAGATGCGTGCGACTCTCGCGCGAATAAAGCCGGATCTCGTTTCGACCCATTCAGCGAAGGCAGGCTGGATCGGCCGAGTTGCGGCCTGGTCTCTCAGGATCCCGGTGATCTACACAGCACACGGCTGGGCATTCACGGATGGCGTTCCGGCACGGCAGGCGCGGCTGTATCGGTGGGCGGAGCGCGCGGCGTCGGCGTTCGGCGATCGGACGATCACTGTCTGCGAGCATGACCGCGCATTGGCCCTCAAGCATTCGGTGGCGACAGCCGCAAAGATGATCGCTGTTCATAACGGGATGCCCGACGTCGCTCCCAGTCTCCAGAGTGATGCCGGGAAGGCGCCTCCACGCGTCGTCATGGTCGCACGCTTCGAGCAACAGAAGGATCACGCTACGGCCCTGCGCGCACTTGCCGGACTTGTTCATCTGGAGTGGGAACTCGATCTGGTCGGTGACGGACCGAACATGGGCGACGTGCAGCGACTTGCGGCGGAGCTAGGTGTCGCCGACCGGGTTCATTTCCTCGGCCGGCGGCGCGATGTCGCACAGATTCTTTCCGCTTCCCAGATTTTTATACTGATAACGAACTGGGAGGGATTCCCGCGCAGCATTCTCGAGGCCATGCGTGCACGGCTGCCCGTCATTGCGACGGCCGTCGCGGGATCCGGCGAGTCAGTGGCGGAAGGGTCGACAGGGTTTCTCGTTCCGCGCGCCGACGTCGATGCGCTCCGAGGCCGCCTGGCCCTGCTGCTCGGTGATGCGGAGCTTCGTGCCGCCATGGGTAGCGCTGGCAGGCGAAGGTACGAGGAGCGCTTCCTGTTCGGGCGAACGCTGGAGCGTACCGTCGCCGTGTACCGCGAAGTGCTCGCCGCGAGATCGCGTAACCCGCGGACCGCCACGAGCGAAAGAGGCGCGGGTCGCGCCTACCCGATTTCGGAGTCTCCGTAACGACACAGGGGACGCAGGCTGCCACTTCTCATTCGTGAGGCTCCGCACAGTCACCTCCGCGGGTCCGCCGAGAAGGTGGGCAACTTCGGTCAGTTCGATCCCACTAAATCGCAGCCGTCGCACTCCTGTATAGCTGCGATTCGCTATAGGACAAAGCTGGATTCCACAGCGCTGAACCACGGAACAATCAAACGTTCAATCGAAGCCGAGGTGCATCACTTCCCGAGTTGATTTAGTCGTTGCGATCCATGATTGTGCGCCGTCTCTTGGATAGAGATTCATCTGCAAGGAGACAATCATGAACCGGACCCTTTCGACCCGTCCAATGCCGTGGCGGATCGCTACTCTCGCGGTCGTGGCTGCGTGCACTGCTGGTACTGCGCTCGAGAACGGCGAGGAGACCCCGCTGCCGGTGCGCCCGGTCGCTTCGGTTGAGGTGACGCCGACCACCACGACCCTGACCCAGATCGGGGCGGCCGTCCAACTCAATGCGACCATTCGAGATGATGCGGGTGCCGTCGTCTCGGGACGTTCCGTTGCATGGAACAGCTCGAACACCGCCGTAGCAAGCGTGAACGCGAGCGGCCTCGTGACGGCGTCCGCGGCAGGTAGTGCGACGTTGTCCGGAACGGTCGACACGCGCGTCGGTAGTGCGACTGTAAACGTCACGATCGCACCTCGCCCCGTGGCGTCCGTCACGCTCACGCCCAATAGCGGCACGTTGACTCAGATTGGTGCCACCCTTCAGCTCGGCGCGACGGTACGCGACGACGCCGGGGCCGTGGTCACCGGACGCACGATTGCCTGGAGCAGCTCAAACAGTGCGATTGTGACCGTGAACAGTAGCGGGCTCGTGACCGCGGTCGCCGCCGGAACCGCGACCATTTCAGGGACGGTCGACTCGAAGGTCGGCACCGCGGCAATCACGGTGGCCATCGCGCCGCGTCCGATCGCGTCGGTCGAAGTCACTCCACCTACCGCTACTCTGACACAGGTGGGAGCGACGGTTCAACTCAGCGCGACGGTGCGCGATGATGCCGGGGCCGTGGTCACCGACCGCACGATTACCTGGAGCAGCTCCAACACGGCCGTTGCCACGGTCAGCACGGGTGGCCTGGTGACCGCCATGGCGGCGGGGACTGCAACGGTATCCGCCACGGTGGACACGAAATCCGGGAATGCAGGCATTGTCGTGAGCATCGCGACAGCGGGCAACTCGGCAATTCTTCTCGCCGCCGGTGATATCGCGTCCTGCAGCAAGACGGGCGATGAAGCGACAGGCAAGATGCTCGACGACATGCCCGGTTGGCCGATCGCCGGGCTTGGCGACAACGTCTATCCAGATGGGACCGCCGCGGAATTCACCAACTGCTATGAACCGTCGTGGGGCCGGCACAAGAACCGCACCTGGCCCTCACCGGGAAACCACGATTACCACCAGCCCAATGCCGGGCCCTACTACGAC
>Ga0180121_10000157_pt1 | contig 25363 bp, 19 predicted proteins | sample AntDrymUQ5402106_2_FD_129676 | JGI IMG/M metagenome (GOLD analysis project Ga0180121, IMG submission 129676) | Polar desert sand microbial communities from Dry Valleys, Antarctica - metaG UQ540 (21.06) (version 2) (version 2) | ecosystem: Environmental > Terrestrial > Soil > Desert | place...
CAGGGAGAAACAGGCCCTGAACCTCCTGGGCGGCGAGCTGGTACGACGCTCGCACATCATGGAAGAATTCGAACCGGGTGGACTCAGGCCACACCATCAAAAGGGCGCTGCGGCCTCCCGCCGCCTTGATGTAGGGATCCAGCAAGCGGGTGGCCAGCACCAGGGTGTCACGCGACAGGTCGAGACTGGAAGGCCCCTGCTGGAGGACCACGTAATCCCAGCCACCAGTCTGGATGACCTCGACTGCATTGCTCTTGCCGCTCACGTGGTCGATCAGCGCGAAATTAGGTCGCGCTACCGAGGTCACTTCGACTGTCTGGCCCGCGGACAAGGCGAGCCGAGCGACCGTGGCGGGAAGGTCATTGAAGTAGGTCAGGCTGTTGCCGATGAAGAGGACGCGGTAGCTCGGACCCGATGTGGGCTGAGGTACCGGGGCCGCGTTCTCTCCGCTACAGTTGGCCAGAGCCAGACAGAGGACGAGCGCCCGCACGAGCCACCTCCAGGGATTATCGACGTGTGACTTCGAACATCCATGGACGCCGGTAGCCGTGCCGGTCGCACAGACGTTCCGAAACCCTACACCTGACTGAATCGTCCTGATTTCATGATCAAGCACATCGCTCGAAACGCTCCCCTGCTCCTCCTCCTTGCCTGCTTCACCGCCGATGCCGGCCCACCGGCGGTGATGTTCCGCGGAAACTCGGAGCACACCGGTGTCTTCGCCGCCCGATTCTTCGCTGGACAAGGCGGCGTGAAGTGGCGGGTGCGAACCGGTGGCGCGGTGCGATCCTCGCCGGCAGTCACCAGCAGCAGGGTAGTCGTCCTGCTTCGAAAGGTGAGACCATGATGCGTCCCACTCGCCGACTCTCCTGCGGTGTGGTCGTTTCTCCTTGATGCATCTGCTGCTGGTCGCAACCCTCGTCAACGGTGCGGTAGCGCGGGACTCGCTCTGCACCGCCCACATCCGGGACGCCGACCCGTCGATCTATTGTCTTCCGCTGTTTTCGACGGCCAAGGCACCGCTGGCGTCCGGCACCGCGGTGCTGCGGCCGGAGCCAAGCCCGTTCGGTCTCGCGGTTACGCGGGATGGGAGACTCATCTCCCGGGTTGTGCTTACGCTGTCGGGTCTCCCTCAGCCAGAAACGCTCGGCCCCTACCATAGCTTCGTGGCCTGGGCCACGACGCCGGATCTGGATCCGGTCATCCGGCTCGGTGCCGTAGCAAATGGTCGCACGGTGACCCGGCCGATCGCGCTCGAGCGGTTCATCATCATGGTGACCGCCGAGCGCTCAGCCGGGGCAAGCAAGAGAAGCGGCCCACTGGTCCTCCGGGGAAGCTCCCCCAGCCAGTTCATGGCTCCCCACGGGGTCACCACCCTTCCGCCGGCCAGCCGGCCGGAACACGAGCATCGGAGGACAGGATGGACCATGCCGCCCATGCATCCCACGGCCAGCAGAATGCCATTTGGCCTGGAGCGCTTCGTTCCCGATGTAACGCCCTTCCTTCCGGCCTACCTGGGAAAGGCGTTGCCGGACGCGGTGCCCAGCAGGACGTACCAACTCGCCGATGGCGACACCCTTACCCTTACCGCAGCCATGGCAGGCCGGACGCTTCGCGGACACGCGCTCGTCATGTACGCCTATGACGGCCAGATCCCCGGGCCGCGGCTGGAGATTCCTCAGGGTGCCACGGTCACCGTGCGATTTCGGAACCTGACAGATCTTCCCAGCTCGATCCACTGGCATGGGCTCCGTCTCGCCAACGCAGATGACGGTGTGCCCGGACTTACCCAGCCACCGGTGCCTTCAGGCGGGGACTTCGTGTATCGGGTGCATGCGCCGGATGCCGGGCTGTTCTGGTATCACCCGCACAGCCGCGAGGACGCCGCCCAGGATCTCGGGCTCGCGGGCAATATCGTCGTGCGTGCGCGAGCGGACCGACGGACGGGCGGACAGGCGGATAGCTTGCCCGGGGCGCGCGAGGCCTTCTTGATGTTGGATGACCTTCTCATCGGTGAGGGGGGCCTGGTTCCCTATGGGCGGGAGGCCGCGACCCATGCGCTCATGGGCCGCTTCGGCAACACGCTGCTGGTGAATGGGTCGGAGGACTGGCGCCTCGAGGCTCGGCCGGGCGAGCGGGTGCGGCTGAACCTCACTAATTCTGCGGGTGCGCGCCCCTTCAACCTGTCTCTTGCCGGCGCACAATTGCGCGTCATCGCAGGTGATGCCGGCCCATTTGCCACTCCCCGAATGGTAGAGAGCGTCGTCATCGCCCCGGCCGAGCGGTACGTGGTAGAAGCCCTGATGCCCGGTGCGGGGGCCTTTCCGCTCGTCAATCAGGTACGCGGTATCGACCGGGTGACCGGCCGCTTCTTTTCTGAGGTGGATACGCTCGGGATGGTGACCGTACGCGGCAAGCCGCTTCACACCCGGTCTCCGAAGATCGGGTCGGCTGAGGATCCACTGCGGGCACTGGCGCGCAGCGTGGCCGGCGTGGCCCCCGACCGGGTTCTCAAGCTCTCGCTCCGGACCGGTACGCTGCCCTTCGCGTTGGTCCAGGCGCTCCGCCTGGATACGGCCTATGTCCATCCGGTGGAGTGGACCAGCACGATGCCGATGATGGACTGGCTCAGCACGGGCCGCGAGGTTCATTGGATCATTCGCGACAGCCTGACTGGCGCCGAAGGAATGGCGTTAGATTGGCGGGTGCCCCGAGGCAAGCGGCTTGTAGTCAGGCTGGTGAACGACAAACACGTGCTGCACCCGATGGGGCATCCGATCCATCTTCACGGACAACGCTTCCTGGTGCTCGCCCGAAACGGCGTACCTAACGAGGATCCAGTCTGGAAGGACACCGTCCTGGTCCCTGCGGGTGGCACGGTGGATCTGCTGGTGGATACGAGCAATCCCGGCCGGTGGATGTGGCACTGCCACATCGCCGAGCACCTGGAGTCAGGCATGCATACCGTCATGACCGTCGAGTGACCACGTCTCTCCTCAGGACTCATCGCATGCGCAAGGCCATGTCGCTCTCGCTCCTCTCTGTCCTCTCCGCCTTCTCCGCCCACGCCCAAACTCCCTCCCCAAACGTCCAGCGCTTCATCAGCGTTGACGGTCCCACGATTGCGCTGACCCACGTACGGGTGGTGGACGGCACCGGGGCGGAGCCGACGGAGGACCGCACCGTGGTGATCTCGGGAGGCAGGATCAGCGCCGTCGGACCCTCCGGCTCGACTCAGGTCCCCAGCGGCGCGAAGGTGATCGACCTGAACGGTCACACCGTCATCCCCGGAATCGTGGGGCTGCACGACCACACGTTCTACACCACCAACCTTCGCTCGGTGCAGAGCAACGCGACCGCTCCCCTGCTCTACCTGGGGAGCGGCGTCACCACCATTCGGACCACCGGGTCACACTCCCCCTACGCCGAGCTCAACCTCCGGCGGCTGATTGATTCTCGTCAGATTGCCGGACCGCGGATGCACATAGCCGGGCCCTACCTCACCGGTGGACAGGGCACCGGTAGCATGCACAAGGTGAACAGCGCAGACGCGGTGCGGCGGGTGGTGGACTACTGGGCATCCGAAGGCGTGACCTGGCTCAAGTTCTACACCGACGTGAGCCGCGAGGTCCTGGGCGCCGCCATCAAGCAGGCGCACAAGCGTGGGGTGAAGGTGACGGGACATCTCTGCTCGGTGAGCTTTCGCGAGGCAGTGGCGCTCGGCATCGATAATCTGGAGCACGGGTTGTTCGTGAATACCGACTTCGATCCGGAGAAGAAGCCGGACTTCTGCCCGCCCGATGCCCTCGCCAAGCTCGCCAGCCTCGATGTCGGGGGCGACTCGGCTAAAGCCACAATTCGGGAGATGGTCCGGCACAAGGTGCCGATGACCTCCACCCTGGCCGTGTTCGAGCTCTTCGTCCCCAACCGGCCACCGCTGGAGCCCAGGGTGCTCGACGCCATGGCTCCCGACGTCAAGGCCGAATACCTGACCAGCCGTGCGCGCATGAGCGAGCCCGGCTCGTTCGGAGTCTCCCCCGAAGTCTTCCGTAATGCGCAGCGGTTCGAGCTGGAGTTTGTCCGGGCAGGCGGCCTGCTCGCTGCCGGTGTCGATCCGACCGGGAACGGCGGGGCGCTCCCCGGTTTCGGCGATCAGCGCAATTACGAGTTGCTGATCGAGGCCGGCTTCACCCCGGTGGAGGCCATTCGTATCATGACCCTCAATGGCGCCATCATCCTGGGCGAAGACAAGCGGCTGGGAAGCATTGCCCCGGGCAAGCTCGCCGACCTGGTCGTCATCAAGGGAGACCCGATTGCCCGGCCGGCCGAGATCCGGAACGTGGCCATCGTGTTCAAGGACGGCGTGGGATACGATCCGGCCAAGCTGATCGAGGCCTGCCGCGGACTGGTGGGAATCCGATGAGCCCGGCGCCCCGCTACGGGGACGGCACGGCACTGTCCGCCTTCGTCCTGGCCGTGGGCCTTGCGCTGGGCGGCTGGTTCGTCGGACACGGCTTCCTCCGGGGACGGACGGCAAGCCGCTACGTGGAGGTGAAGGGCCTGGCTGAGCGTCAGGTGGCGGCGGACCTGGCGCTCTGGCCTTTGCGCTTCGTGAGTACCGGGAATGATCTGAGCGTGGCCCAGGCTGAGATCACCAAAGACACCCGGGCGGTGTACACCTTTCTCTCCCGGCACGGCATCGATACGGCCGCGGTTCAGCTGCTGGCGCTGGAGGTTTCCGATGCCGAGGCCAACCGCTTTCAGGGCGAGCGCGGCGGCACTCGTTTCGTCATTCAGCAGACGGTGATGGTCCGGTCGGACAAGCCTGACGTAGTACTGGCCGCCAGCCAGCGGGTGAGTGAGCTGGTGTCGGCCGGCGTGATTCTCTCCTCCAGCGGAGAGTACGGAGTCGGGGGCCCCACGTTTGTATTTACCAAGCTCAATCAGCTGAAGCCCGCCATGGTCGCGGAAGCAACTGCCAACGCGCGCGCCGCCGCTCAGCAATTCGCCGCCGACTCACGCACTTCGCTGGGGGATATCCGCTATGCGAACCAGGGCATTTTCGTGATTCTGCCGCGGGATCAGGCGCCTGGCGTTAACGAGGGTGGTCAGCTCCAGAAGATCGTGCGAGTGGTGTCGACCGTGCAGTATCTCCTGGAGTGAGCGGAAGACCGCGCCGGCCAGTTGACTCACCACAATTACGGTGACAGTATGGTTCAGCACTTCCTGCCAGCGAGACGTTCGACACCAACCCCACGAGCCTGAGTCTTCGGAACGGAGCGACATGCCGGCCACTCCGATTACCAATCTTACGAGCGTCGACTACGCCATCATGGCGATCTACTTTGTCGTCGTGCTGGGTGTGGGTTGGATTCTTCGGCGCGTCATGCGCACCAGCACCGACTTCTTCCTGTCCGGTCGCTCGCTGCCGGCGTGGATTACTGGGATCGCCTTCATCTCGGCCAATCTCGGCGCCCAGGAGGTCATCGGGATGGGGGCCTCGGGCGCCAAGTATGGCATCGCGACCAGCCATTTCTACTGGGTCGGTGCCATCCCCGCCATGGTGTTCGTGGGACTCTTCATGATGCCGTTTTACTACGGCTCGCGCGCCCGCTCAGTTCCCGAGTACCTTCGGCTTCGATTTGATGAGAAGACCCGGACGTTGAACGCGGTCTCGTTTGCCGCCATGACCATTTTTTCCTCAGGCGTCTCGATGTACGCCATGGGCAAACTCTTCAATCTCCTCCTGGGGTGGAGCTTCGACGTCAGTATCCTGGTTTCGGCGGTGATCGTGCTCTCCTATGTCCTGCTGGGTGGGCTCACCAGTGCCATCTACAACGAAGTCCTTCAGTTCTTCCTCATCGTGTTCGGGTTCATCCCCCTGGTCTGGCTTGGCCTCAATGCGGTCGGCGGATGGGAGGGACTGACTGCCCGTCTGGCAGAGGTGTCCACCGCTCGCGGGTATCCAGCCAATGCCTACACCTCGGCGTGGTCCAACCTGGGCGACTCGGCCAGCAACCCGATCGGGGTCGAGTGGTTCGGGCTGGTCATGGGGCTCGGGTTCGTGCTCTCATTCGGGTATTGGTGCACCGATTTCCTGGTGGTGCAGCGCGCCATGGCGGCCGATTCGATGACCGCCGCGCGGCGCACCCCGCTGATCGCCGCCGTACCCAAGATGCTCTTCCCATTTCTGGTCATCCTCCCCGGCATGATAGCTCTGGTGCTCGGTGCGGAGTACGCCGCATCCGGACAAGGGCTCGTCCCCGCCAAGCTAGCCGCCGATGGGGCTCCGCTGTTGGATGCGACCGGACGAGTGGTGCTCGACTACGACCTGGCCACGCCGATGATGCTGGTGCACCTTTTCCCGTCCGGCATGCTCGGCCTCGGACTCACCGCGCTCCTGGCCTCGTTCATGTCCGGCATGGCGGGAAACGTGACGGCATTCAACACCGTCTGGACCTACGACATCTATCAGAGTCACATCCGGCGCGGCGCCTCCGACGTGCATTACCTGATGATGGGGCGGATCGCGACTGTGGGCGGGATCCTGCTCTCCATCGCCGCGGCCTACCTGGCGAGTGCCTTCAATAACATCATGGACCTGCTTCAGCTGGTCTTCGCCTTCGTGAATGCCCCGCTATTTGCCACCTTCGCGCTCGGCATGTTCTGGCGCAGGAGCACCGGGCACGGTGCGTTCGCCGGCCTTCTTTCCGGGACCATCGCCGCTGCGATCCATCACGGGCTCACGCTTCCTGCCGGAGCCCAGCCCGGCGTCAAAGGCGGCTTCTTCGGTGTGCTGCACACCTACCCCAGCGAGCTGGCCCAGACGTTCTGGACTGCGATCATCGCCTGGAGCACGTGCTTCGTGGTGACGATCCTCGTCAGCCTCGCCACAAGACCGAGACCCGCGGAGGAGCTCCGGGGCCTGGTGTATTCGCTGACCCCGCGATCGACCGATAAAGACCTGCCATGGATCCGGCGCCCGTGGGTTCTTGGCGTGGCGGTCCTCGCGCTTACAGTGGCACTCAACTTCGTATTCTTCTAGGAGCTACAGTGAGCACCTCAAGTGGTTTGGATGTACGGCTCCCCATCGGTGGCCTGTTCGCCTCCCTGGGGCTCGTGCTGACCGTCTACGGATTAGCCACGGCCGGCGATCCCACCCACTATGCCCGCTCCATGTCGGTAAACATCAATCTGTGGTGGGGGCTGATCATGCTCGCCTTTGGTCTATTGCTGCTGCTGGCTACCTGGCTGGGGCGGAGAGATACATCTGGCCCGCACCCTATACCGGCCGCGAATGGTAAGAAAGGGAGCTGAGAGAGCGCCGACTCGGCGGGGAGAACTGAAACGGAGGCGGTTGACGGGCTCCCCGAAAAGTGGCACTATGGCTCTGGGATTCCTGCCTGGCATCCCCCCCCAGTCTATGTCCCACTGGTGGCGCAGGCCCCCCGAGCAGGACTACAGGTACTTCCGGTACTCGACTTCCCCGAGGCCGGTCTCGATGACACCGCTTCGTATCAGGGATACCAGACCCGGTTCTATCGCGACTCAAAGCAGAACGCCGTCCAGGTGTACCTCGAGCCGCGGGGCGGGCGGGTCGTCACCCTGTGGGCCGACGCTGCCAACGAAAGCGCCGGATTCACCGTGCGTGACGCGGCTGGTCGTGCGGCCCGATTGAACTGGGAAGCCGTGGGAGCAGAAGTCGCGGAGGGAACCACCAGCCGAAGCATCGAGTACCGCCTGACAGCGGATGCATCACACATCGAGGTGGGTGGCTTTCTCCTGGGCTCCATGCGACTCGAGCGCGACTACCAATACGCCAAGCGCCATCTGCAGCCGTTAACGCTCCCACCGTTTCGGGTGACCGAGGAATCACTGCTGGTGGCGGATGTAGCCCGGCTTCCTGCCCCGGAACGCAACCGGCATCTCGCCTTGCTGCGCGCGCCCGATAGCGAGACGCTGCGGTCGCGGCTCGGGCCCGCTGTCATGCTCCGGTGCGCTGTTAGCTCCTGCACCGTGCGCGTCGACCGGGCCTCACTCGATGGGCGCAACCGGCTCGGCCTGGAGCTGGGGGTGGATTCCCGCCGAGCCAAGGTTCAGGTAAGCGGCGAAAGGATTTCGATTCGCACACGACCGGGGGCCCGGATCAGCTTCGCTGTGAAGGTTACGACCGATGCCCCGCCGCTTACCCCGCTCCAGCGCAACGAGATCTTCAATCCGGCTTTCCTGGCATTCCTGGCCCAGGCTGCGGCTGCCACCGATGATCCCGGCAAAGTTCGCTATCGCCGGATGGAGCGCCAGGTGCGGGCGGTCGAGCTGCTGAGTTCCAAAGAGAAGCTCATGGCCGGCCTGCCCAACTTCGCCACCTATTTCGGCCGGGACATGATGATGACCGCCCTCATGATGCGGCCCATCTGGACGGCTGGAATGTCGGAGCATGTCCTGGCGAGCGTCCTGCGGAAGCTGGGACCCGGGGGCGACGTGAGCCACGAGGAGGCGCTCGGCGGCCAGGCGATCCGGGAGAACGCCGTGGTCTACGACTCCCTCATCACCGGGTACCGCCGTGCGTCGCGGGCCGGGCATCGGCCGAAAGCGGATAGTCTGCTCCAGCAAGCCCGGTCCGTCCTCGGCGAGCTGCAGAAGACTCGCGAGAATTATCATATGATCGATGACGAGTTCCAGCTGCCGGTGCTCACTGCCCGATACCTCGGCGACACCACTGTGCCCGCCGGACAGAAGCGCGCCTTTCTCTACGACAGCTCCGATGGACGCGGCCCCCGGGTGGCGTTACTGCTCCGCGAGATGGCGTTGCTGGCCGCGTGGACTCGTCCTTACGTGGACGATCCTCGAGCCACCAACCTGGTCAGCTTTCCCAGGCGCGACGCCGCCCACTGGCGGTCCGCCAGCTGGCGTGACAGCGATGCCGGCTATGCCGGCGGCCGCTTCGCGATGGACGTCAACGCCATCTGGGCCCCGCAGGCACTGGAATCCATCCGGTTGATTCTGGTCGCCCTACCGCAGTTGGGGCTCGGCAAGGAAGACATCCGCTCCTTTTCACCCACGACCGGCGGAGCGCAGCTCGCGGCGTACCTGGCCGACCCCGCGGCCCTGGACCGGGCAATCGAGACCTGGAAGGGCGCACGCCGGCACTTCGAAGTGACGCTGGGACCGGAGGAGCTGCAACAACGGGTGAGTGCCAAGCTGGCCTGGCTACCCCAGGCAGAGGGAAGCTACTGGAGGGGGCTCCTGGCCAAACGGGGAGCGATCAGAGACTCCCTCTCCTTTCTCGCGCTTTCGCTCGACGCGGCCGGGATGCCGATTCCGGTGGTCAACACCGATCCGGCGACTGGTCTCTTCCTGGGAACCACACGAGACCCGAAAACGGTGCTTCGCGATCTGGCGCCCTTTACGGCTCACTATCCGGTGGGTCTCCTGGTCGATGGCCTGGGTCCGGTCGTGGCCAACGACGGGTATGCCTCACCTCGGATTTGGAACCGCTTCCGGGCCGACACCTACCACTCACCCAGAGTGGTCTGGGGACGCGAGATGAATCTCCTCTTCCTCGGTCTCGCCAACGGGATCGCAGCAACTTCCGACCAGGACGGAGCACCGGGCGACGCAGCGCGCGATTCATACGTCAGTGCCCTTCAGCGCGCAGTCGAACGCACCACCAGAGCGGTCGACGCGTCCGGCCTGGGGCACAATGAGCTCTGGAGCTATAGGATCGCAGGAGACAGGCTGCTGCCGATCAGGTACGGCACCAGCTCGGATGTGCAGCTCTGGAACACCACCGACCTGGCTGTAGAGTTCGTGCTCTCACAGTTGCCACACTAATCAGCGGCCCGGTCCGGAGGCGCATCCTCCCGCCGTGCCAGAAGCAGGAACGGCACCGCCGCCATCTGGATGACGGCACTCGCGACATAGGCCTCGGGATAGCCTCGGACATCCGCCAGCCGTCCCAGCCCAGGCTGCGCCACCACGCCACCGGCTGACGCCATCAGGTTGTCGAATGACAGCACGGTGGCGCGTTGTTGGGAGGGAATGATCCCGTTCAGGTACGCTTGTCGTATGGGGACGGTCATGGAGAAGGTCAGACCCCAGACAAACAGCAGGACGATCGCGCTCCAGAAGCTCGAGGTGAGGCCGAGCAGGGCCAGCGAGCCGGTGCCCAGCACGGAGGCCAGAATCAGCGCGTGGGTTCTTCGGCCAACCAGCCGGCGCACTCGAGGCGCGATGACGCCGGCGAGCATCTGCGTGCCCGCGAATATGGCCGCCGCCAGCCCGGCAACGCCGAACGCCTTGGGGTCGCCATAGAGCTGGAGCAGGTACGGCTGGAGAGCGTAGAAGGCGAAGATATTTACCCCTCCGGCGAACAGGGCGGCCAGCATAAGCCAGCGCACCGGGGGGTTTCGCCATCCGTTGTCGACCGAGGCTTGCAACACCTTCCGGATCTCTTCCCATGGTCGCTGTCCCCGGGCAGGCGAAAACCCGATGTCCCTCATGAGGAAGAACGCTGTTACCAGCGTTGCGGCGAGCACCACCGAGCGGAGCACATACGGGACGCCCAGGTTGGTTGACTGAGCGATGAGTCCACCGGCAACCGAGCCGGCCAGCATGGCTGCGCCCCCGACGATCTGGCCTCTGGCCAGCACCGATTCGAGGCCTTCCTTGAAGCCGCTGAAGGCCAGAGCATCGACCAGCCAGGCCTCGGTAGCCCCGGAGAAGAACGTGAAGCCGAGCCCGATGAGCACGGAGGCGACCGCCCATCCCCAGAGGGGTGCGTGCGTGCGCCACATGACGAGATACAGGAGCGTGGAGACCAGGAGGGTAGCCGCGCCGAGCAGATAGGAGGCCCGTCTGCCCCAGGTATCAGCCAGCACTCCCGTCGGGACCTCGAAGATCACCATCCCCGCGGTGAAGAATGCATTGGCCCCGAAGGCCTGGGCGTTGTTGAGGCCGGCATCGAGCAGGAAGAGAGTGTTGATGCCCCATATGAAGGACGCCGCGAGGGTGGAGAGCAGCGTCAGCAGCAGATAAATGCGCTGCACCCTCCTGGCTTGTTCGGTCATTGCGAGCCGCTCACCCTACCCTTCGTCCCGTCTCCACCTCGAACCAATGGAGGCGGGTGCGGTCGAACCTCACGCCGACCGTCCGTTCCTCCTCGATCTGAGGCTCCGGCGGGGCCACCACCCGCAACTCCGCCCCGTCACCGGTGGCGCCCATGCGCAGGTAGACCAGCAGCTCGCTGCCTCTCGACTCCACCACGTCCACCCAGGCGTCAGCATCCCCTGCTCCCGGCGCAACGATGGTGAGGTCGTGCGGCCGGACACCGAGTGTCGTGCCCGATGGTGTCTGACCTATACCCGCCACCGCGTTTCCCGGCAGGAAGTTCATTCCCGGCGATCCGACGAACTCCGCAACGAACCGGTTGGCCGGGCCGCGATACAGCTCCATGGGTGGCGCCACCTGCTGAAGGAACCCATCCCGCATAACAGCCACCCGCCAGCCCAGAGTCATGGCCTCTTCCTGGTCGTGGGTAACGTAGACGACTGTAGCACCGAGCCGGCGATGCAAGCGCGCCAGCTCGGCCCGGGTCTCTACCCGGAGCTTTGCGTCGAGGTTGGAGAGCGGCTCATCGAACAGGAAGACCTTGGGCTCGCGGACGATGGCGCGGCCGAGCGCCACTCGCTGGCGTTGCCCGCCCGAGAGCTGCGCCGGCCGGCGGCCCAGCACCGGGTCCAGCCCAAGTGCGCGCGATGCTTCCTGCACCCGCTTCTCGATGACCTCGGGAGCCGTCCCGCGCATACGAAGGCCGAACGCGAGATTTTCCCGCACTGTCATATGGGGGTAGAGCGCATAAGTCTGAAAGACCATCGCGATGTCCCGATCCTGCGGCGGCACCGACGTCACATCGCGATCGCCGATCATGATCCGGCCTGAGGTGGGTGTCTCCAGGCCCGCGATCATCCGCAGCGCCGTGCTCTTCCCGCAGCCCGATGGTCCCACCAGCACCATGAACTCGCCGTCGCGGATCTCCAGGTCGAGCCCCTTCGCGGCCACATGACCGTTGGGGTAGGTCTTGCCCACCCCCTCCAGGCGAACCAAAGCCATGGTTACCCTTTCACCGCGCCGGCAGTGAGTCCCTGCACTATCCGGCGTTGGAAGGCGAGCACCAGTAGAGTCACCGGCAATGTGGCGATGACGGCGGCAGCGAGAATCTGGCCCCAGGGGACCTGATATTGCCCCCGGAAGAGCGCGATGGCGACCGGCACTGTCTGCCGCTCCGGCCCAAGCGTGAACGAGAGCGCAAAGAGAAACTCGTTCCAGCTGTACACGAACGTAAGGATGGCCGTGGTTGCGATGCCAGGCACCGCCAGGGGTACGATCACCTCCCAGAACGCCCTTAACCGGCCGGCCCCGTCCACCATTGCCGCCTCTTCCAGCTCTCCCGGAAGCTGGCGAAAGAACCCTACCAGCAGCCACACGGTCAGCGGCATGGCGAAAGTCAGGTACGGCAGCACCAGACCGGGATAGGTGTTGATGAGATGGAGCTCACGCAGCAGCAGATAGAGCGGGGAGACCACAGAGATCTGGGGAAACATGCCCACGGCCAGTATCGCCCCGAGAAGCGGGGCCTTTCCCTTAAACTCGAGCCGAGCCAGCGCGTAAGCGCAGAGCGCGCCAAGCGATACGCAGAAGATCGTCGTGGCACCGGCCACGATGAGCGAGTTGCGGATCGGCAGCCAGAAGCTTCGCTCGGTGAACAGCGCCCGGTAGTGGTCGAGCACGAGGTTGCTCGGCAGCAGCGACGGCGGTTGAAACAGCCTGGACTCGGGCGTGAATGACGACAGGATGGTCCAGTAAAAGGGGAAGGCGCTGGCCCCAACCAGCAGGGCGAGCACAATCACCGGCCACCAGCTTCGCTCCCTCACCGCTTTCCTCCCGTCAGCTCCGCGCCCAGCAGCTTGATGTAAACCATCGCGAGGCAGAAGGTGATGAGAAAGACGATCACCGAGAGGGCCGAGCCATAGCCGAACTGGAGATTCTGCAGGAGCGCGTTGAAGGTATACAGCGCGATCGGCTCCGTGGAGGTCCCGGGCCCTCCGCCAGTCAGAGCATAGATGAGATCGAATACCCGAAAGGCATCCAGCGTGCGGAATATGAGAGCGACCAGAATGGCTGGCTTCAGGAGCGGCAGCGTCACGTGGCGGAACTGGCGCCAGGCAGTGGCGCCGTCGATGCGCGCCGCTTCATAGAGCGAGGCGTCGATGTTCTGCAGCCCGGCCAGGAGCAGCAATGCCACGAACGGAGTGGTCTTCCAGACGTCGGCCAGGACGACCGGCACCCAGGCCGCCGCCGGGTGAATGAACCACACCACCGGCTCTTTCAGCACTCCAACACCCACCAGTACGCTGTTCACGATTCCGGTTTGGCCCTCGAACATGAAGCGCCAGAGCAGGGCCGACACCACGGTCGGAATGGCCCAGGGCACCAGCACCGCTGCTCGCACCAGACCACGGCCGCGGAAGGCGCGGTTCAGGGCCAGCGCCAGCCAGAGTCCGATGATCAGCTCCAGTCCCACGCTGGTCACAGCGAAGAACGCCGTATGCCCGAGCGCGGCCCAGAACCGTGGATCGCCGAACGCCTCGACATAGTTGTCGATGCCGACGAACGGCTTCCCCAGCCAGGGCATTCGGAGGTCGTGGAGGTGAAGCGATTCCCACACCGTCCAGAGGAGAGGGAACAACGCAACGAGCAGGATGGTGAGGACCGCGGGGAGAACGAGCGTCCAGGCTACGCGAGCCTCCTGGCGCTCCATGCTGGACCGGGGATTAGCGGCCGGCAACCGGCTCTCCCGTGCCGAGTCCGGCCCGGTTCAGCACCCGCTGCATCTCGGCCTGAGCACGGGCCAGTGCCGCGGCCGGCTCCGCCTGCCGGGTGAGGGCCCGGTGGATGTTGATTTGAAGGATTTCCGAAAGCTGGGTATAAATCGGTGTAACCGGCCGGGGAATAGCGTACTCGATGATGCGGCGGACCATTGCCGGTGGGATGGCGAGCCCGGATGCAAGATCTGGGTCATCGTAGAGGGCTGTGCGGGTGGGGAACTGACCTACGACCTCCGCGCGCTCGCGCATCTGCTCCGGTTGAGTGAGATAGTCGATCACCGCCCAGGCCGCCTCGGGATGCTCAGTCCGCCGATTGATGGCCAGCTGCGCGCCGCCTATTGCCGCCGTATGGGTGCCGCCCGGTCCGGCCGGCATCGGCGCCACCGCGAACTTCCCGGCCACACGGGACTCGGCGCTGTCCTGCATCAGGGGATAGGCGTAGGGCCAGTTCCGCATGAAGGTTGCCTCGCCATTCTGGAAAGCGAACCGGGTCTCTTCCTCGTGCCAGGTGAGCACGGTCGTTGGCACCACCCCAAACCGATAAATCTCATCCCGCATTTCGGTCAGGGCCCGCAGCCCAGCCTCCGAGCTGACCAGGACTCGGCCACCGTCTAGGATGCGGCCGCCGTATGCTCCGAGATACTCGAGGAAAGTCGTAATCAGTCCCTCGTACCGCGCCCCCTGCCAGACAAAGCCGTAGCGGGGGCCGCCCTTCTGCCGGGCCCGCTGAGCCTGCTGGATCAGCTCGTCGAACGTGGCAGGCGGGTGATTCATCAGGTCCGTGCGCCAGTACAGCATGCCCACGTCGGCAAACCAGGGCAGCGCATAGAGGCTGTCCCGCCACCGATTGGCCGTAATGGTCGAGGGGAAGAAGGCGGCGGTGTCCGGCATGAACCGGTCGAGCGGGAGGATCCACCCTGCCGCGGCGAACTCGGGCGTCCAGATCACATCCAACTGGAGAATGTCGGGATCGCTGGCGCCGGCGTTGAGCCACTGCACATAGAGCTGGTGCTTCTGGTCAGCCCCGTCCGGCGTTACCCGCTGCACCACCTTGATTGCGGGGTTCTCTTGCATGAATCGCGCGAGCTGCCGTACCAGGACCTGGCCCTCCGCTCCGAGCGCGCTGACCGGAAAGGTGACCACGGCCGGTCCTGGGAGCGAGGTCCCGCCCCCACAGGCGGTAGCCAGAAGGACCGTGGCGAGCACGCAGGTCACCCAGCGGCCAGGCAAATCGGGGAACTCCTGAATGGAATTCGTGCTGCGGGAAGGCTCTGAGCAACTGCTTGTATAGTGGTGCAGGACTGGCCGGTACGCCAGCGGGCGGCGGACACCCGGTGGCGCCCTAGGATGCTATCCGGCCAGCGCGTGGGGTGCCGGGCTTCACTGCACGGGTTTCCTCCTAGGGGGACTCGGGTATGTCGGCCGGCTTCGAGGTCGGCCGGATCACCCGCCTCCACACCTTCTCGGTCATCCATGAGCGGAAGTTGTCCAGGATCTCGTAGACCGTTGGGATGACCAGCAGCGTCAGCAGAGTGGACGTGATCACGCCGCCGATGACCGCCCGGCCCAGGGGGGCGCGGAAATCGGCTCCCTCTCCGCGGCCCAGTGCCACCGGAATCATGCCGGCAATCAGAGCGATGGTCGTCATCATGATGGGCCGGAGCCGGATCCTGCCGGCCTCGATCAGCGCCTCGCGCAACGGTGTCCCGCGCTCGTGCTCCCACTTCGCAAAGTCGATCAACAGGATCGCGTTCTTGGCCACGATCCCCATCAGGAGGATCACCCCGATCAGGCTCATGATGTTGAGCGTGTCGCCGGTGATGATCAACGCCAGCACCACTCCGATCAGCGAGAGTGGTAATGAGATCAGGATGGCCAGTGGATCGAGGAACGATCCGAACTGGATCACCAGGATCAGATACATCAACAGCACGGCCGCGCCGAGGGCGGTGAAGATACGGGTGAACACCTCCTGCTGGTCTCGCGCTTCCCCACCCTGGGTGATGCGATATCCCGGTGGAAGCTGGAGACGCTCCAGCGTTGCGTTGATGTCCCGGGTAACCTCGGTGAGCGAGCGTCCCTGCACGTTGGCCTGGACGTTGACCACGGTTTCCCGATTGAGATGGTTGATCTGTGCCGGGCCGATTGCCTCGCTGATCCTGGCCACCTGACCGAGCGGCAAAGTTACCGGCCTCCCGTCCGCGCCGGTGATCGCCAGCGGCAGGCGCTCCAGGTCGATCGTCCGCCGCCGGGCCTCGGGCGCCAGCCGCACGGTCACGTCGCGCGTCTCACCGGTGGGGTCGACCCAGTCACCCGCGTCGATACCGGCGAAAGCAGGGCGCAGCGACTGCGCAACCTGCGCCACGGTCACCCCAAGCGAGCCCGCGAGCCCTCGGTTGAGCTCCACCACCAGCTCCGGCCGCTCGCCGCGGGTCGACAGCCCCACATCCACCGCACCGGGAACCTTCCGCACCAACTCCGCGGCCCGCGAGGCCAGACGGGTCAGGACGGTTGGATCCTGACCCCGCATCTCGATCTGGATCTGCTTCATGGCACCACCGAAGCCGCTGGTGAACACCGAGACGCTGGCACCGCCTATCCGTCCCAGCTCCCGACGCAGGATGCTGCCCAGCTCATCCTGGCTGATGTTTCGCTCGGACTTCGGGATGAGCCGCACGTAGATCAGCGACTGGTCCACGCCCGGAGCACGCAGCGGAATCGGCGTGCCGACCGCGGTGTAGGTGTAGGCAACCTCTTTGTGTGCCCGCGCGATTCTCGCGACCTCTTCGGACTTGAGCCTGGTGTACTCCAGGTTCGATCCCGGCGGTGTCTCGACGATGAGGCTCACTTCGCTGCGATCGCTCACCGGAATGAATCCGGCACCGCCGACGGTGGCCTGAAGCGCGATGGCGCCCACGAACGACCCCACCGCGATGAGCACCATGGCGAGCCGGTGATCGAGCGCCCAGGCGATCAACCTCTGGTACCGCTCGGCCTGGCGGTCGAACCACTGATTGAACCGGTCGAGCGCCCGCGCAATGGGATTCCGCCGCTCGTGGGCTTCTGTCTGGGGATCGGCCCAATAGGCCGAGAGCATCGGGTCCAGCGAGAAGGAAACGAAGAGGGAGACCAGCACGGCGCATGCGATGGTCAACGCAAACGGCTTGAACCACTGCCCCGCGATGCCGTACATGAATGCCACCGGCACGAACACGGCGACGATCGAGAATGTGGTGGCGGCCACCGCAAGTCCGATCTCGTCGGTTCCCTCGATCGAGGCTCGCATGTGATCCTTGCCCATCTCGATGTGCCGCACGATGTTCTCGCGCACCACAATGGCGTCGTCGATCAGAATCCCGATCGAGAGCGACAGGCCGAGCAGAGACATGGTGTTCAGGGTAAATCCAAAGGCCCAGATGGCGATGAAGCTGGCCAGCGCCGAGACCGGCAGTGCCAGGCCGGTGATGACGGTCGAGCGCCAGGAGTTCAAGAAGAGAAAGACCACCAGCACCGTCAGCAGGGCGCCTTCGATCAGCGCCTCCTGCACGTTGGCCACCGCCCGGCTGACTCGCTCGCCTGCGTCCTGAACGATCTCCAGCTTCACACCCGCGGGCATGGTGCTCTGCAGGCCGGCTAGTCTGCCCCGGATCTGGTCGCTGACCTGGGTCGTGCTGTAGCCCTTCGACTTGATAACCTCGAGGCCCACGGCCTGCCGGTCGTTGTAGAGCGCCAGCGTGCGAGGCTCTTCGGTGCCGTCGTACACCTTGGCCACCTGACCCAGCCGGATAGTCTGTCCCTGCCGCTCAGCCACGACCAGCTTGGAGAAATCGGCAGGGCCTTCCGCCCGACCCAGCAGCCGGATGGTGCGCTCCTCCAGCTCGCCGTTTAGCCGTCCGACTGGCGCCGCCAGGTTCTGCGACTGAAGCGCCTGCACCACCTCAGAGATGCTGACGCCAGATGCCTCCAGCGCATGGGGCTGGACCTCGACCGTCATCTCCCGTTCGATGTTGCCCACGACGCTCACCTGGGCCACGCCCGGGATCGCTCGAAGAGCTCGAGCCACGCCGGGATCGGCCAGCCGGCTCAGCGTCGTGGCCGGCACCGATGCCGAGGTGAGCGTCATGGTGATGATCGGCTGCTCGGAGGGATCGAACCGGGTGAGCACCGGCTCCTCCATCTCGACCGGTAGATCATCCCGCTTAGTGGAGATGGCGTCCCGGATATCCTGCGATGCCTGCTGGATCGGCTTCTCGAAGTCGAAGAAAATGGCGCAGGAGGCCAGGCCGTCGGTGCCGAAGCAGGTGGACTTCTCGCCGTCCACGCCGCTGATGCCGAAGATCGCGTCTTCGATCGGGTCGATGATCTCCCGAGTGACTTCCGAGGGAGATGCACCGGGGTAGACGATATTGAGCCCGATAACCGGCTGCTGGATATCGGGAAACTCATCGGTGTGCAGGTTCAGGAGGGCGAAGATACCGAAGACCACCAGCGCCACCATGGCGGTGATGGTAACGATGGGCCGCTTGATGGCAAAGTCGGAGATAAACATCAGCGGCTGGCCTCCTCCTCGTCGGTAATCCGGACGGCGGCCCCTTCGGTCACCCCCTGGGCCGAGCCCAGCAGTACGGTGTCGCCGGGCGTGATCCCGGAGAGGATCTCGACCAGCTCGGTGGCCTCATCCCGCACACCCAGGCGTACGGGGACGACTTCGACCTTGCCCGCCTTGAGGCGGTGAACCACCGGCGCCGTTCCGCGGCGATCCACTGCGGAGGTGGGCACCGCGACCGACCGGCGCGCATCGGTGGCTACCCGGCCCTCGGCGTAGAGGCCGGAGACGAGCGACTGGTCGGCGTTAGGGATCGCGACGTAGATCCGCACCTGGCGGGTAGCCGGATCTACCGCCGGATTGATCCGCTCGATCCGCCCGGTGAACCGGCGGTCGTAACCGTTGACGCTGAATTCCACCGGCGAGCCGACCTTGAGACGATCGATCTCCTCCACCGGCACGGTGGCCTCGAGACGCAGGCTGCTGAGATCGACGAGCGAAAACAGGGCCGCGCCTACCTGGACCACGTCGCCCGGATCGACTGCCCGCTCACTGACGGCGCCACTGATCGGTGCCCGAATTACCGTGTTGGCCAGCTGCTTCCCCGCCAGGGCCAGTCTGGCCTGCGCATCCGCCAGGGCGCCTTCGGCGTTGGTGGCGTTCAGCTGCGCGGTTTCCAGATCTCGCTCCGGCAGGGCTCCCGCCTGGGCGAGCCGGGAGGCCCGTTCGGCGTTGCGTCGAGCGTTCTGCAGCGCGGACTCGGCGCTCCGTACCGCCGACTTCGCCGAGAGGTATGCGTCACGCACTACGGTGTCATCCAGGCGGGCGAGTAGCGCCCCCACCCGCACTCGCTGGCCCTCGTCCGCAAAGGTGCGCTTCACCGGCCCGGCGAGCTCCGCGCGCACTCTCGCTTCCGTCTTTGCCTCCAGCGTTCCCGTGATGGAGGGGCCACTGCGCAGCTCCTCCAGCTTTGCGACCGCGATGTTCTCTCGGCCGATCAGCACCACCGGATCGGCGGCTGCCATGGCAGTGTCCGTCGCCTTGTTCTTGCACGAGATCAGAGCAAGGCCAAGCACAGCCAGCAGGACCCACGAACGTTGCTGCCCGAAGTGACACCGCCACTGGTCCATCATTGGCCTGCAGCTCCCGGTGGGTTTGTTCCTGTGAAGTCGTTGTCTGTCGTCGGTGGCGGCGGCGGCTGATAAGCTGGAGACCTGACCGTAGACGAAGTGGCCGCCGAGGGAGATGCGCCTGGGGCAGACACGGCCGCGCCTGTCAGGGGGAGCGCCGGCAGCAGTACGAGGCGCACCCGGGCCACTTGGAGATCCCGGGCGGCGCGGGCCCGGCTGGCCTGAGCCTGCTGAAGCTGAATCCGTGAGTCGAGCAGCTCTGTCTGGGTGGACAGGCCTTCCCGGTACCGTAGCTCTGCGATCTGATAGGCTCGTGCGGCCTGCTCGACTGTGCCGGCGCTGGCCTGCCACGCGGCATCAGCGGCCTCGAGCTGCGTAGCCGCGTTGCGGGCATCGACCTCAGCCAGCTCGTGGGTCTGCTGCAGCCGGAGCTCTGCCTCACTCACTTTGGCCCGGGCGACGTCCTCCTCACCGCCGATGCGTCCTCCGGTGAAGATGGGAATCTGAAGACCGAGTGCTACTACCCAGTCATCCACAAACCGTGCCCCGAATGGCGACACCTTCTCGGGATATCCGAGCTGGGCGTACTGGGAAGTGAGCGCGACCTGAGGGAAGCGCTGCCCCCGCGCCACTCGGAGCAGGCCTCGCTGCGCCACAACTGCTTCTGCTGCCTGGCGTACCGGAGCCCGAGCCGACGTCCCTGTGTCGCCCGACGCCCTGGCTATCGCCTCCAGACGGCCAGAATCGGCCAGAGCAGTGTCACCCAGCTCGGTGGTGAGGACCAGCGGGTCGTCCAGCGGAACGTCGAGCAATGATTTGAGGCGGAAATACGCCAGGTCGCGGTCGGCACGCCGCTGGATCACGACGGGACGCTGATTGTCGCGCGTCACCCGCGCGCGAAGCAGGTCGAACTCGGAAAGATTGCCGACCTCCCGAGCCAATTGAGTCTGGCTCAGCGTGGTGTCCGCCTGTTCCAGCGTCGCTTGAGCGATGGTGAACAACCGATCGGCCAGCGTGGCGTCGTAGTACGCTCCCGTCACATCGAGCAGCAGCTGCGCCCGTGCTGAAGTCAGGCCAATGGCCGCGCTGCGAACGCCGGCGCCCGCAGCCTGCCCCTGCCCTCGCACCCGGCCGCCGCTGAACAGTGTTTGCGAAAAGGACAAGCCGAACCGGTAGGTGTTCTCCCGTCCGAATGGAAGATTGCTGAAGCTGGCGAATGGATCCGCCGCGCTGGCGCACTCGACCGCGTTCTCCAGCGAGTCGAGCCGCTGATCGATCGGCAAACCGGGCTGGGCCACGAATCGGTTGCAGGCGGGCGCCGGCGTGGAAGTGGTATCACTGCCGGCCTCGAGGGCTGAGAACTGACTCTGGAGGGTCCGCTGATAGGACGCGGAGCCGTTGAGCTGGGGGAAGTACGCGCTGCGAGCGCGCCGTCGGTCTCCCTCGGCTCGCGCCAGCCCGGCCCGGGCAATGCCGATCGATTCACTGCGCTTCTCGGCCAGCTCGAGCGCCTCGGAGAGCGTCAGTGCACGGCCTTGAGGACTTTGCTGCGCAGCAAGATTCGGCACAACCACCGCAAACAACAAACACGCAAACACGATCTTCATCAGGGGCTCACATTGCGGCGGCGTCCAACGCCGATCGAGCGGAGAAAGAGCCGCACGTACTCGTCGAGGGCCTGTTCCGGCTCGTTGCGGTACAGCTCCGGCATAATGTCGCGGCCCATGGCATCCGCGAAGAGGGCACCCATCAGCATGGCGGAGGCCGCAGTCTCATCGAACTGAGCCTTGGCCAGACCGGCTTCCCGGAGACGACGGAGATATTGGCAGAGCGCCTTCGCGGCCACCGTGGGCGGGCTGTTTTGCTCGGAGAAGATTCCCGGGTGCTCTTCGATCTCTCCCATGCAGGTGCGGATCAACGATCTGCGCTCTCGTAGCTCGGTGATGTGAGCTTTGGCCCAATCGCGCACCTCGCGAAGGGGATCGCGAGGAACCTGCGGCAGCAACTCGGTGACGGACGAGAGCCCCGCACGAGTGATCGCTTCGCGAATGAGGGCGTCCTTGGAACCGAAGTGCCGGAACAGGGTGACTTCGTTCACGCCGGCCTCACCCGCAATCCGGCGCGTGGTGGCGCCACGATACCCCGCTTCGGCATACAGGCGGGCGGCGGCATCCAGGAGCTGGTTTCGGACGGTCATAAGGCCAGTATACTGCAAGAAGTTGCTGTAAGCAAGTGGCTGCTTGCAGCCCCCCTTGCGCGGGCTGCAACCGCTGGTTAGCGTCCCATCGTCGCCCGTAAGGGCGGCGCCGATAAAGGCAAACCCGTCGTGAGGCGGGGACGCAAAGCCAGGAGTCCCGAGCGCAGCCTGCGCGGGATGGTCCAGCTGCCGAAGCCGAGCCCCTCTGCTCTCCCTTCGGCCTATCCTTTCCGGGATGGGCGTTTCCGTTTAAAAGCCCTGCTCCCTTCCAGCGATCGACTCGATCGCGCAGGGCGCGTCCACACTCTTTATCACGGAGACACGAATGCGCCGCACGCTCGTCGTTTCGATGGCCCTGCTCGCCGTAGCTAACGCACCGGCAGCGGCCCAGACCTGCTTAGGGCTTCCCTCGCACTCCAATGGCCAGATGCAGGTGGCCGGCAATGCAGCGTTCACCGATCTGTCCAACAGCTACGGCGCCAGCTTCGGTTACGGGCAGGCGGCTGGGGTGTTCGGCAAGGCTAATCTCGGCCGGACCTCATACGATGGCTTCGATGGGTCGGCCATGGACCTCGGTGCCCAGGTCGGTTACCAGCTGACCGTCGGCCGGGTGGCGCAGGCGCAGGTGTGTCCCGTGGCCAGCTTGTCGTTCGGCATGGGCCCGAAGGACATCGATGCCGGCGGCACCGATTTGTCGGGTCGGCAGGGCACCTTGGGCTTCGCGGTTGGTAAGGTGATGAGCTCGAGCCCGAAGATGCAGATTGTCCCCAACGCCGGCCTCGGGCTGGCGTACCGCAAGGACAAGCTGGACGACGGGACCAACCCCGCGCTGGAGAGCTCCGAGACCTACGGCCTGGCCTCGCTCGGCGTTGGCCTCATTTTCAATTCCAACATCGCAGTCCGCCCGAGCGTCAGCATCCCGCTCGGCTCGGATTTGAGCAACGATCCGACGTTCGGGCTGACCGTAGCCTATAACTTCGGCACCAAGGCAACCCCGGCTCGTAAGCGCTAGTCGCTTGGGGGGTCGCAGCTTAGGACGGAACGGGGGCGGCTCAGGCTGCCCCCGTTTCGCTTGCCCTCCCTTCCGCCCCGCCATGACTCGTTAATGGTCCATGTTTTGCGAATACGCGGGTGCCCGAACGTGGGCATCACGAAAAAGGCAAACCCGTCGTGAGACGGGGACGCAAAGCCAGGAGTCCCGAGTGCCATACGCACGAGGGATGGTCCAGCTGCCGAAGCCCGAGCCCCGCGCTCACCTCTTCGGCCTATCCCACCGGGATAGGCGTTCTCATCTCCGACCCCTGGCCCAGATCGAGATCGCAGTCGCCGCCCCTGGCGCTGCGTTATCCATCGACCTCGATCGGCAGGGTGCATCCACACTCTTCTCGGAGACCAGCATGCGCCGCACCCTCGTTGCTTCACTCGCCCTGTTCGTGGCTGTTAGCGCGCCAGCGGCGGCCCAGACCTGTCTTGGCCTTGCCTCGCACTCGGCCGGCCCGATGCAGGTCACCGGAAACGCTTCGTTCACGGACTTGGCCAACAGCGTCGGCGGGACCTTCGGTTATGGTCTCCCGTCCGGGGTGTTCGGCAAGGCCGGGGTAGCCACGACCTCGTACGACGCCGTTGGCTCCGCCATCGACCTCGGCGCCCAGGCCGGCTACGAGATGTCGCTGGGCAAGGCCTCCCAGGTTTCAGTGTGCCCGGTCGCCAGCTTCGCAATCGGAATGGGCCCGAAGGATATCGATGCTGTAGGGACCGATTTCTCCAGCCGCCAGGGCACCGTCGGCGTGTCTGTGGGCACTTCGATGAACGCGAGCCCCCGGATGCGGATCGTCCCGAATGCTGGCATGGCGCTGGCGTATCGCCGGGACAAGCTTCAACAGTCTGCCGGTTACGTTGACTTCTCGGACACGTACGCACTGGCCTCGGTCGGCGTCGGGCTCGTCGTCAATTCCAACATCTCGCTGCGGCCGAGCGTCAGCATCCCACTCGGGTCCGATTTCAGCAACGACCCGACGTTCGGTCTGACGGTAGGCATGAACTTCGGCAGCAAGCGCTAAATTTTACCTGAAGTTTGTAGCGTGACGGGGGCGGCTTCGGCCGCCCCCGTTTCGCTTTGTATCTCGAGGCCTCGGCCGTCTCAAATGGTCCACGTTTTGCTTAACCGCGCGTACCCGAATGGGCATTACGAAAAGGCAAACCCGTCGTGAGGCGGGGACGCAAAGCCAGGAGTCCCGAGCGAAGCAACCGAACGCGAGGGATCGTCCAGCTGCCGAAGTGAGCTCACGCTCTCCCGGCCTTCCCATCTCCGACCCGAAGACGGTTTTACCTGCACGCGCCGACCTTCGGCGCCCAGGCGGCTTCGGCACACTTCTCTCCAAATGAAGAGGCGACATGGGTTCACTCCGGGCAATTGGGTTCAGTGCGGTTCTCGCGGTTGTGCTCGCCGGCTCGGCTTCGGCTCAGCAGGCGCAGACGCGGCAGGGGTTCTGGATCGGCGGCGGATTGGGCTACGGCTCGATGGGCATCAGCTGCGACGGGTGCGGCAATACCGACCGTTCGGGTGCACCGAGCGCTTACCTGGCCCTGGGCGGCACCCTCCGGCAGAACATTCTGCTGGGTGTCGAGACCAATGCATGGACGAAGAGCGAGCTGGGCGCGCGGCTGACCATGACCAACATCTCCGGTGCAGTGTACTGGTATCCGATGACCAGCAACGGGATGTTCGTGAAGGCCGGCGCGGGCTTCTCTGCGCTCGACAGTGGCTTCGGCGGCGGCTCCTCCGGCTTCGGGGTGCTCGGCGGCGTGGGCTACGACGTCCGCGTTGGTCGTAACCTGTCGATCACTCCGGTGGCGAACTGGTTCCGCGGCGGCTTTAGCGGTGGCTCCGCCAACGTCCTCCAGATTGGTCTGGGCGTAACCAGCCACTAGTTCCAGCAGGTAGGTGTTAGCAAGACGGGGGCGGCCTGGCCGCTCCCGTTTTGCTTTGTCCGTTACTACGGTTCGGTAACCTCTACGAGGATCGACGATGGAAGCCGAGGACCTCCGCGCCCTTCAAGCTCCACTCAAACAGCGGTACCGGGAACAGCCAGCTACAGCGGTGATCACCCTTCGGGCGTCAGGTAGCCTGGACAGTCCCGAGGTCACCTGCCGGGTCGAGACCGGACGCGCGCTGGTCGAGGCCGGCCTGCATCCCGCGACCGGCGGGACCGGCCTTCAGGCTTGTTCCGGTGACATGCTGCTCGAGGCCCTCGCCGCCTGCGCCGGCGTGACCCTGCGCGCGGTGGCGACGGCGCTGGAGATCCCGATTCGGGGCGGAACAGTGGAGGTCGAAGGCGACCTGGACTTCAGAGGGACGCTGGGGGTGAGCAAAGAGGTTCCCGTTGGATTTCTGGCGATCCGCTTGCGGCTGAACTTGGACAGTGATGCAACAGCCGAGCAGCTCGCCACACTCCTAAAGCTCACCGAGCGCTACTGCGTGGTGCTTCAGACCCTCCGGACTCCGCCAATAGTGAGCATCTCGGAAACAGACAAAACGGCTTAGCCACGGATGAACACGGATGGGAATGGATCGCTCCGTGACCGTTCTGGGCTCCTTTTGCGA
>Ga0180121_10000158_pt1 | contig 25356 bp, 16 predicted proteins | sample AntDrymUQ5402106_2_FD_129676 | JGI IMG/M metagenome (GOLD analysis project Ga0180121, IMG submission 129676) | Polar desert sand microbial communities from Dry Valleys, Antarctica - metaG UQ540 (21.06) (version 2) (version 2) | ecosystem: Environmental > Terrestrial > Soil > Desert | place...
ATTTCCCTGACCACTTTTTGTTTAAAGCTAATACTATACCGAATGATTGTTCTTTGTCCTGTTGACATACTTTCCTAATTTAATTGTTGAAAATATGTGTCAACCTATATCAGGACAAGACAGGGATAGCTGACAGCTGATAGCTGACACCTGATACCTGAGCTACTTTGCTCCTTACCTCAAATCAACGAATACATCTTTCCCGCACCCGCTCTCACTACATTCTGCAATTCCAAATTTAGCAACGCTGCCGCAACTGCACTGCTGGATAATTCACTTGAAAGGTTGATTTCATCAATGGATACAAGATCTTTTTCCTGCAGGATATTAAGGATTTTCCGTTCTGAATCGGTTAATTCAATGAATAAGGCTGTTTGCTTTTTCCGTGTAACCTTTTTTGATTCTTCCCATCCCATGATATCTAATAATTCCTTTGCCTCCGTCAGCAATATTGCCTTATTATTTCTGATCAGGTAATTGCACCCTGCACTTTTTGCATCGGTTGAACGACCCGGAATCGCAAATACATCCCGGTTATAACTATTTGCAAGTTCTGCAGTAATCATACTTCCTCCTTTGATTCCGGTTTCAATTAATACCACTGCGTCGCACATACCAGCAACAAGCCTGTTTCTTGAAGGGAAATTGTGTTTGTCTGGTTTGGTTTTACTGAAAAATTCCGTGAGCAGTCCTCCCTGCTTCACCATTTCTTTTGCAATAAGGGTGTGTTCGGACGGATAGATCGTATCCAGTCCATGTCCCAACGCAGCTACTGTGTGAAGGGATTGCTTCAATGCACTTTTATGGGCTATGATATCTATACCGAATGCAAGTCCGCTAACTATGAGGATATTCAGATGTGAGAGATCCTTTACAAGTTTTTCTGTAAACTGTTTCCCATAATCTGAATTGGTACGGGTGCCAACGATAGCAAGAACTTTCGAAGCATTCAAATCCGCATTGCCTTTGTAAAACAAGACCGTAGGAGGGTCATAACAATGTAATAATCTTTGAGGATAGTTCGCCTCCTTCAGGAATAATGACTGGATATTATATTTTTCAATGAAATCAATCTCTTTCAGTGCGTTGTCGAAGTCTTTATAAGCTTTAATACCTTTTGCCCGAACCGTTCCGATACCCTCCATCTTTTCCAGGTCGGTGATCCTTGCAGCAAATATTTGTTGTGCCGTTTCGAAATGTTGTATCAGTATTTTCGCATGCACATAACCGATATGCGGAACCTGACTGAGGGCAAGCTGGTATACCAGGTCTTTCTTCAATAGCAGAAATGTAGGTAATACACGTGAAAAATAAAAGGGAAAAAAATCCGGTATGTACTGTTTTAATTCCTCAAAGCGCGCTCGCGCTAAGGAAAAACATACTTTGCAAAGTAGATTTCTCTCATTGCGCCTTTGCTTTCTTTGCCCCTTTGCGTGAAACTCCATGAAATTTCTACAACACCGTCAATTCCGTTCGCCTGTTACGCGCCCTTCCGGATTCTGAAGTATTATCAGCTACAGGTTTTTGGGCACCATACCCACGAAACACTAACCGTTTAATTTCAATTCCTTTCGATGAAACATATTTTACTACCGCCTGGGCGCGGTTATTCGAAAGTTTACTGTTTTCTGCTGCCTTACCAACATTATCGGTGTGTCCGGAAATTAATATTCGTAAGGTTGGATTTTCTTTCATCAATGCTACCAGTTTATCCAGCTCGAGGGTTGAAGAGGGTTTTAATTCAAACTGTTTTACATCGAAAAAAATGTTGTGAAGTACAGTCGTTGCATTTTTTTCAATTGGCTGCAGAGGTATATCCAGATGGTACGTAGAGTCAGACACAGTCCGGGTAAAAGTGAAATTTTCAGAAAAAAACAAATATCCACGCCTGTTCACGTTAAATGCATAGTCTTTTCCAACAGGTAAGGTTAACAAATAAGCTCCAGTTGCATCTGTTTGAACTTTGCTTAACAATTCCTGCGATGAGAGATCGGTTAATTCTACGGCTGAAGGCAAACCTTTGCCGGTCTTTTTATCAAAGACCTTTCCTTTCACCCACAAGGTTCTGGCAGGCCGTACATCTGATCTTAATTCGAAACTGTATAAGTCAAGTCCTCCTTTACTATCACTCCTGTCGCTTGCATAATAAGCTGTCTTTCCATCGGCAGCTACTACCAGACTACCTTCATTTTCAATCGTATTGATCGGGTATCCCAGGTTTTCAGCTTTAGTCCAGTTTCCTCCAGGCTGTTTTCTTACTAGAAACAAATCATCATTCCCAAAACCCAGATGTCCGTTCGAAGTAAAATAAAGCGTTTGATTATCGGCATGTATAAACGGATAAATTTCATTTCCTGCAGTGTTGACTAAGGGTCCCAGATTCTCTGGATCACTCCATACACCATTGGATAAGCGTCTGCTTACATATATATCGCTGCCTCCATATCCACCGGTTTTGGTGCTGGCAAAATAAAGGTCACGCTTGTCGGGTGATAAACTTGGAGAAGATTCCCAATCACTGCTATTGATACGGGTACCCAGATTTTCAGGAGAACTCCATCCATCCGGAGTCAGGTACGAAATATACAGATCACAACTTCCTACTCCTTGAGGAAACAGGCAACCAGTGAAGATCAACCATTCCCCATCTTGTGAAATACTCTGTGCACCTTCACTGCGTTCAGTATTGATATTACCATACAAACCGTTCGATTTCGACCAGCCACCTTGAAGCATTTGTGAGCCATAAAAATCTTCATTGATATTTCCCACTCTTCGGGTATATATTAACTGCTTACCATCCAGGGTGATGGTCGGAAAATATTCAGATACCGGGCTATTAATGCTATCACCTAAATTTTTTGGTTCAAACTTATAAGCCATTGCAGCCTTTTGCTTTATGAAGTCTATTGCAAACTGAAAGCTTTTTTTTCTGTATTCACCTGCGTTTCGACTTCCCGGATTCAAATTTTCTATAGCCAGAAAATCATTCACAGCTCCGAGCGCTTTCTCAAAATCTCCGGCTCCTGCAAGATTGATAGCATATGGAAGATTGTAGTCCTGGAAATAAACAGGATCTATTATTTTGGCTTTTTCATAAAAAACAATTGCCTGTCCATAATTTTTTAGTTCGCCATTCATTCCCGCGATAGAAAGATGAGCATCGAGATATCGGGGTTCTTTTTTTACAGCATCCTGAAGCATCCTGATACCTTCTGTGAAGTTTCCCTCCTGTGTAATATTGAGTGCTCTTTCGTATTGAGCAACTACTTTTTTATTTATTTTACCAGGATCATATTGGGACATCCCGGGTAAACTTATTAAAAACTGCAGGCACAGACCTGATAACCAGATCCCGCCCTTTAAATAAGAATTTATCATCTGTTAGTTAGACGCTTTTGACCCTCAAAACAGGTGCAAGGGAAAATAGTTTATAGTTCCTGGTTCCAAGTTCTTAGTTCCAAGTTCCTCCGACTATGCAAAATTTATAAAGTATACAAGTTCGCAACCAGCAACCAGCAACCAGCAACTATGAACTATGAACTTAGAACTAAGAACTAAAAAGAATCAGGTAATGATGCTTTTTGCCTTTTTGCACCATAATGTATTGTTGATGCAGGAGCAGTTTGTTGGTGATCTTCATACTGACGTCTTCTACCTTTTTCCGATTAATGCTCACCCCTCCGTTTTGTACCATTTTTCGTGCTTCCCCTTTGCTGGGGAATACGCCTGTTTCGGCAAGAAAACTTACCACATCGACGCCTTCATTTATTTTCACAAGATCGTATTGAAATAATTGAACACCTTCCATCGATTCCAGGTCTTCAATGCTTAATGATTCTGCTGCTGCATGATCGTTGACGAATAGTTTGGAGGTTGTTTCCACTGCCTTTTCATAAGCCTCTTTGCCATGTACAAAAATGGTTACTTCTTTTGCAAGTTCCTTCTGCAGCGTACGCTCCTGTGGATTTTCAGCATGCTTTGCAAGTAAAGCGTGGATGATATCAGTATTAAGAAAAGTAAATATCCGAATCCATTTTGCAGCATCTTCGTCAGATGCATTCAGCCAGAACTGATAGAACTGGTAAGAAGTAGTTTTTGCAGGATCCAGCCATACATTTCCTTTTTCGGTCTTTCCGAATTTACCTCCATCCACTTTTGTGATCAGCGGGCAGGTGAAGGCAAATGCTTCTCCATTTTCTCTCCGTCTGATCAGTTCTGTACCAGTGGTAATATTCCCCCATTGGTCACTCCCACCCATTTGAAGAGTACAGTTTTTGTTTTTGTACAACCAATAAAAATCATAACCCTGCATAAGTTGATAAGCAAATTCTGTATAACTGATGCCGGTGTCGCCTTCAATCCTTTTTCGCACACTGTCTTTTGCCATCATATAATTCACGGTAATATGTTTACCGGTATCCCTGAGAAAATCAATAAATGAAAGATCTTTAAACCAATCATAGTTATTGACCATTTCAGCAGCATTGCTTTTTGATTGATCAAAATCAAGATACCTGGCTAACTGGGTGCGAATTCCTTCCAGGTTATGCATTAACTGTTCTTCGCTAAGCAGATTTCGTTCTTCATTTTTTAGCGATGGATCGCCTACCATGCCTGTTGCTCCTCCTACCAGTGCAATGGGTTTATGACCAGCTTTTTGAAGGTGTACCAGCAATAAGATCGGAACAAGGCTTCCAATGTGAAGGGAATCCGCAGTTGGGTCAAACCCAATGTACCCCGTCGTCTTTTCTTTCTTCAATTGTTCTTCAGTTCCCGGCATAATGTCCTGTACCATTCCCCGCCATCGTAATTCTTCGATCAGGTTCATAAAAACGAGTTCAAAATTTGAGTTCCGGTTGAGCTTTTACAGGAGTAAATATTCTTTCAATAATCATCCACATCTAATAGTCTATCAATGGTTTGTACAAATGTAGGAAATACCCCATCCAAAGCGGGATTTATGCAATATTTTTGTTCAAATTCCGTTTTGCAATTTACTGTATGTCATGTTGAATCACTTCATATTCAAAGTTGACCCAATGTTTAAGAAAAAAAGATTCAACAAGTTAGCCAACAGCTTTTGCTTATCCTGAAATTTGCTTCAATGAAAAGAGTGTACTTACTGGTTAGTATGGCAGTGATGATTTTGTCTCAACAGGCCTCCTATAGTCAGTTTCGGAAGTATTCGAATGAGTTTCTGAATATCGGAGCGGGCGCCAGGGGACTTGCTATGGGTAGTGCCCAGATCGCGTCGGTCAGTGATGGATCTTCAGGTTATTGGAATCCCGCCGGGTTGGTGAACATAATAGACAAACCTCAGGTAAACCTGATGCATGCAGAATATTTTGCAGGTATAGGTAAGTACGACTATGCTAATCTTGCTATTCCGCTGAAAGATAATAAACGTGTAATTGGGTTATCTATATTACGATTTGCCGTGGATGATATTCCAAATACTATTTTTCTGGTTGAACCGGACGGCACAATCAACTTTAGTAATATTCAAACCTTTTCTTCTGCGGATTACGCCTTCCTTTTTTCAATGGCACAACAGGTGAAACTCCGCAATAATAAAAAGATCAATGCCGGGATAAATGCTAAGATCATTCACCGCAAGGCGGGGGATTTTGCGTCCGCATGGGGATTTGGTTTCGATGCAGGGGTACAGTATACGGATAAGAAATGGCGGTTCGGGATTATGGCCAGAGACGTTACCACCACTTTTAATGCATGGTCTTTCAATCTGAATGAGAAAATGCGCGAGGTGTTTTATGTTACCCAAAATGAAATACCGGTTAAATCAACTGAACTTACCGCTCCCAAATTGATTTTGGGTTCTGCATATGATTTCAAGTTGAATAAGACTCTGTCACTTTTGGCGGAAGCCAACCTCGATTTCACATTTGATGGAAGGCGGAACACCGTATTCGGCTCAGATGTGTTTAGCATCGATCCTAAATTAGGATTAGAATTATCCTGGAAGCAGGTGTTTCATGTACGGGCAGGGATCAATAATTTTCAAAAAGCACTTGATGATGACGATTCAACCAATTCTAAAAAGGTTTGGATCTATCAGCCGGCAGTAGGTGCAGGCTTTCGCATTTCTAATGTGCAGATCGATTATGCATTCACAAACCTGGCAAACCAGTCGAATCCTTTATATACACACGTTTTTTCGCTAAAAGTAGACCTTAAGAAAAAGGAATCGAAATAATCCATGACCCTTTGAAACTGAAAAAAGACACTATGAAGAAGTTTTTTACGTGGTTGTTTTTTATCACACTCAGTGTTACTGCAATTTCGCAGCAATACAATAATGAGTGGATAAAACACAGTCAGACTTATTATAAATTACGAATAGGAAGCACAGGATTATACAGGATCCCCAAAACTGTATTGAACAATGCAGGAATAGGGAATACGCCGGTTGAATTTTTTGAATTGTGGAGAAACGGTCAGCAGGTATCTTTTTATCCTTCAGTTCCATCCGGTACACTTCCGGCTAATGGATATATTGAATTTTGGGGAGAGCCCAACGACGGCACAGCTGACCGGCCACTGTACCGCGATACGGCCCATCAGCATAGTACTAAAATCAGCTTACTTACCGATACCGCTGTATACTTTTTAAGTATCAATACAGATCAAACAGGTTTTAAGATAAATGATCAACCAAATGAGGTGGCGGCCAGCGTCCTTCCTGTGGAACCATATTTCATGCACACTGTTGGAACCTATTTCAGGAACCGTATAAATATGGGATATGCTGCAGTGGTAGGAGAATATGTTTATTCATCGTCTTATGATAAGGGAGAGTACTGGTCGAGCAATGACATTCGCCCGGCTACACCTTTGAATACCTCTCTTTCCGGTATGTTACGGTATGCTGCAGTTCCGGAATCTGTCATCCGTTTCGGAACTTCAGGAAATGCCCTAAATCCCAGAAGCGTACGAATTAGGGTGAATGGAACCATTATCCGTGATACACTCATGGATTATTTCAATGATGTGCATGCGAGTTATGCATTTCCTACCAGCCTTATCGATTCAGTTAATACAGTTGTTCAGATTGCGAACACTTCACCGGTCCCTTCCGACCGGTTAGTAGCTTCCTATTTTGAAATTGATTATCCCCGTAGATTTCATTTTAAAAATCAGAAAACTTTTGATTTTAAATTACCGGCAAAAGCTGCAGGTTACCTGTTGCATATTACCAATTTTAATTATGGTGCAGTTGCTCCCGTTTTGTATGATCTTACTTCCGGTAATCGATATACCGGTGATATTGCAACTTCGGGAATTGTGAAATTTGCACTTCCGGGTTCTGCAGTTGAAACAAAATTTGTACTTGTAAATGAAGAGCCGGGAAATGTTACGGACATTACCACGCTCACTCAAAAGAATTTTATTCGATTTTCTGACGCGAACCAGCAGGGCGATTTCCTGATGATTACGCATCCCTTCCTTTATACAGGTACAAACGGAAATAATCCCATAGAAGATTACAAGAATTACAGAAAATCTGCATTGGGAGGAAATCACAATGTAATAGTGGTCGATATTAACGAATTGGTTGACCAGTTTGCTTTCGGAATTAAAAAACACCCGCTGTCAATTAAGAATTTTGTCCGTTATGCCAGGAATACTTTCAGCATGCAATTGGAATATATTTTTCTGATTGGTCGTGGAATGGTGTATAATGAATTCCGTACAAATGAAGCTGATCCGATTACAGCAAATCTTAATCTGGTACCAACATTCGGAAGTCCTGCTTCCGATAATATGCTCAGTTCATTAGATGTATTATCTCCAATTGCAGTAACTCCAATCGGGCGTTTGTCGGTAGTAAGTGCTAAGGAGTTAGAAGATTATCTGGAAAAGATGAAAGAATACGACGATGTTCAACAGAATTCTCCGCAAACTCTTGCAGGGCGTGACTGGATGAAAAATGTGGTACACGTTACCGGAGCGAGCGATCCAAATTTGGGGACTGCCTTGTGTAATTATATGCAGGTGTACAAGTCGATCATTGAGGATACTGTATTCGGTGCAAAAGTGTCTACATTTTGCAAAACATCTTCTAATCCGATTCAACAATTGACGAGTGAACGTATTCAGCAACTTTTCGCAGAAGGAATCAGTATTCTTACTTATTTCGGTCACTCTTCTTCCACAACTCTTGAATTTAATATAGATAATCCTCAGACATATAGCAATCAGGGAAAATACCCGGTATTCTTTGTGAATGGTTGTAATGCCGGTAACTTTTTTACATTTTATCCGCAACGATTGATTCTCAACGAAACCATTTCGGAAAAGTTTGTGTTAGCTAAGCAAAGAGGAAGTATTGCATTCGTTGCCAGTACCCATTTCGGTATTGTTAACTACCTGAATCTTTATCTCAATCATTTATATACGGTAATGAGTGGAAGTGAATATGGTCAGTCGTTGGGCGCAACCAATCGTACAGCGCTTGAACGAATGGTTGCCAGCGCAGGGCAGTCCGACTTTTATGCCCGACTGCATGCAGAAGAAATCACCATTCATGGAGATCCTTCCCTGAAACTGAACGTGCAGCCAAAGCCTGATTATGTGGTGGAAGAGTCTTTAATTAATATCAATCCAAGTTTCATTTCAGTTGCGGAAGATGATTTTCAATTGAAGTTGAAAATGATCAATCTTGGTAAGGCTGTCAACGATTCTATAACCGTTGAGATCCGTCGCACGTATCCGGATAACAGTTCTGCCGTCATTTTGCGTCAGCGAATCAAAGGCATACGCTATGCAGACTCGCTGCAGTTGAATGTGCCAATCATTGCCACACGCGATAAAGGCCTGAATAAAATTACTGTGACACTCGATTCAGATTTTGAAGTGAATGAGATGTCTGAAAGCAACAACACCATTACAAAAGAAATCTTCATTTTTGAAGACGAAGCGAGGCCAGCCTTCCCATACATGTATGCGATTGTAAACAATCCAGCGCAGAAGCTGTACGCATCCACTGCAAATCCTTTTAGTCCACAGAAAGATTATATTCTTGAGATCGATACCACGGAATTATTTAATTCTTCTTTTAAAAAATCTGTTACGATTACCCGCAATGGTGGTGTACTCGAATTTAATCCTGGGATAGCCTACGTTGATAGTACCGTTTATTACTGGAGAGTTTCTTTGGTGCCTCCTGCAGGAGCCCAGTTCAGGTGGAATGCTTCCTCCTTCATATACATTAGTAATAGCACTGCCGGATTTAATCAATCACATTATTATCAGCATCAAAAATCTGTTACTTCAAGAATTCGTTTTGATTCATCCGGAAAATGGTTATTCAACCCGCAAATCAACAATCTTTTTATCAGGAATGCGATCTATCCGACAGCTGCTGATCAGCAAGCCGCATTTATGATGACGGTAAACGGGGATTCATATATCGGACCCGGATGTAATGAAAATGAATTTATTATTAACGTATTTGATAAGCTCACCTTTAAACCCTGGAAGAATAATTATTCCGGTGCTACAGGCTTATATAATAGTTTAAGAGCCGTATGCGGGGGAGCTCGTGAATGGAATTTTCAGTACCTGTATACAAACGCAACAGAGCGGAAAAAGGCAATGGATTTCCTGGATATCATTCCTGTTGGTTCATATGTCGTGATCCGTACCAATGTCAGCCCGAATGATGCTTCGAATGTATATGTTGATAAATGGAAAGCCGATACATCCATTTATGGTTCCGGAAATTCTATCTATCATAAATTTTTCAATGCAGGCTGGACCGCGCTGGATTCATTTACCACCGCAAGAGCAATGATATTTATGTTTAAAAAAGGCGATCCTGCTTACGTGCCAGGTTCAAAAATCTCAGATGGCATATACGACCGTATCAGTTTGTCGGCAGATGCCCCTACACCGGATACACTCGGGTTCATTACATCACCAAAATTCGGTCCTGCGAAAGCATGGAAAGAAGTTATCTGGAGGGGTTATTCCTTAGAAGCACCCACTGAAGACAATCCAAACGTGGATGTGATCGGAGTAGATTCCCTGAACAATGAAGTCACTCTTTATTCGCTCGATAAATTCACGCAGAACTTTGATGTTTCTGCTGTTAATGCTATTCAGTTCCCCTATATGAAATTAAGAATGCGTAATGTTGACTCCATTAAATTGTCACCTTACCAGCTTTCTTACTGGAGAATTTTATATGAATCAATTCCGGAAGGCGCCATTTCGCCTAATATGTTCCTAACAATGAAGGATACACTTGAAATCGGGGAGACATTGCAGTTTGGTGTTGCATTTAAGAATATAAGTAATGTTTCCTTCGACAGCCTTCTTGTGAAGGCTATTGTTTCCGACAGGAATAATGTTCCCAACGTAATTACAATAGGTAAACAAAAAGCATTGATAAGCGGTGATACCGTGCAGGTAAAATTCAATCTTGATACCAGGCTGTTTCCAGGCGTCAATACACTTTATCTGGAAGTAAATCCGGACGGAGCGCAGCCCGAGCAATTTCATTATAACAACTTCCTGTTCCGGAGTTTCTATGTAAGACCAGACCAGGTAAATCCTTTACTGGACGTTACTTTTGACGGTGTTCATATTTTAAATCGCGATCTGGTTTCAGCAAAACCTCATATTCAGATCAAACTAAAAGATGAAGCGAAGTTTCTGCTTCTGAATGACACAGCGCTCAGTTCCGTGCAGATACGTTATCCTAACGGAACTATCAAAACATTCAACTTTGATAACGACACCCTTCGCTTCATTCCTGCAACGAATGGAGGAGATAATACTGCTACAATTGATTTTAATCCACAATTTCCACAACAGACCAGTGAGGAAGGAGATGATTATGAACTCATCATCAAAGGAAAAGACCGCAGTGGCAATAAAGCAGGTGAAATTGAATACAGGGTATCCTTTAAAGTAATCAGCAAGCCGATGATATCGAATCTGCTGAACTATCCGAATCCGTTCAGTACTTCCACTGCATTTGTATTTACGATCACAGGAAGTGAAATTCCTTCAAATATGAAGATCCAGATCCTCACGGTAACCGGTAAGATCGTTCGTGAGATTACCAAAGAAGAATTGGGGTTATTACATATTGGGCGGAATATCACCGAATTTAAATGGGATGGTACGGATCAATATGGACAAAGACTTGGTAATGGAGTTTACCTGTACAGGGTTGTAACCACTTTAAATGGCAGGCAAATGGAAAAGTATAAGGCGGAAGGGGACAATACCGATAAGTTCTTCACGAATGGATATGGTAAGATGTATTTGATGAGATAGACTGTCAGCAGTCAGCTATCGCTCCCTGATTGGCTGAATAAAGGTGTCTAAGCGGGGGTCTGGCGAAGCCGACCCCGATCCTGGAATCATTCCGCAGTATAATGAGCACGCTCAAAATCATTTCCTCTGATCAAAAATCATACGCTGTCTAAGCGGGGTCTGGCGAAGCCGACCCCGATACTGAATCATTCCGCAGTATAATGAGCACGCTCAAAATCATTTCCTCTGATCAAAAATCATACGTTGTCTAAGCGGGGTCTGGCGAAGCCGACCCCGATCCTGAATCATTCCGCAGTATAATGAGCACGCTCAAAATCATTTCCTCTGATCAAAAATCATACGCTGTCTAAGCGGGGTCTGGCGAAGCCGACCCCGATCCATCCTCATTCCATTGTATAACCCCGCTTAGACAAAAGCTGACTGCTCACCGCCCCTCTGCTTATTGCTCCCACCCCATTTCCCGCTACCTTTGCACGCTTTAATAGTGCATATGGCAAAAATCGGAATTAACATTTCAACGGGTAGTTTACAAAAGGAAGAGATGATCGTTGGAATTGACCTGGGAACTACCAATAGCCTTGTTGCTATTATACATCCGGATAGCAGGCAACCGATTGCCTTACAAGAACACAACAGCAGTTCATTGGTGCCTTCAGTGATATATTTCGCCGCCAACAACCAGGTTGTGGTGGGAGAAGAGGCCCGGCAATATCTCATTACAGAACCGCAGAATACAATTTTCTCCATTAAGCGGTTAATGGGAAAATCGTATAATGATGTGCGTGAAAGAAGCAGCTTCTTTACCTACAAAGTCATTGATGATGATACCGAAAGACTCGTTAAGGTGCAGGTGGGTGACCGGTTTTATTCTCCGATAGAATTATCCTCCCTGATCCTGAAAGAACTCCGTGCACGTGCCGAGCATATTTTAAAAACTACGGTTACCAAAGCAGTGATTACTGTTCCTGCATATTTTAATGATTCACAGCGGCAGGCAACAAGAGATGCAGGCCGCCTGGCAGGGCTTGATGTCCTAAGGATCGTCAACGAACCTACAGCTGCAAGCCTTGCTTATGGACTGGGAATGCAAAAGGATACACAGAAAACAATAGCCGTTTACGATCTGGGAGGCGGCACCTTTGATATTTCCATTCTTCGTATCTCCAATGGTATTTTTGAAGTTTTATCCACTCATGGCGATACTTATCTGGGTGGGGATGATTTTGATCATTTGATTGTGAAGAAATGGATGCAGGATCTGAAACTTGACAATCAATTCCTGGAAAACAACAGATCATTTAGTCAGGAAATGCGCTTGAAAGCAGAAGCCGCTAAAAAACAATTAAGTTCAAACAACACATTTCAGGATAAGGTTGGAAGATTTGATGTTACTCTTTCAAAAAAAGAATTTGAAATTCTGATGGAACCGCTTGTTGAAAGAACAATCCTCTCCTGTAAGCAGGCGTTAAGAGACGCAGGTATCGATAAAGAAGGAATTGAGGAAGTAGTGATGGTAGGCGGATCAACCAGAGTGCCGCTTGTGAAAGAAAAAGTAAGTGCTTTTTTTTCCAGAAAATTGCATGACTCATTGAACCCTGATGAAGTGGTAGCATTGGGAGCCGCAATACAGGCGGATATCCTCGCTGGCAACAATAAAGATTTTCTGTTGCTGGACATTACTCCCCTGTCACTTGGGATTGAAACGATGGGTGGATTAATGGATGTACTGATTCCGCGAAATTCAAAAATTCCTTCAAAAATTTCACGACAGTATACCACTCAAAAAGACGGGCAATCAACCATGCGTATTTCTGTTTTTCAAGGCGAAAGAGACCTGGTAAAAGATAATCGCAAGCTTGCCGAATTTTCGTTCACAGGCATTCCCGGAATGCCTGCAGGGTTGGCAAAGGTGGAAGTTTCTTTCCTGGTGAATGCAGACGGAATATTAGTAGTAAAGGCTAATGAATTACGCAGTGGTGTTGAGCAATCAATCGAAGTGAAACCACAATTCGGACTCACTGATGAAGAGGTAGAAAAAATGTTGATGGATTCGATCTCTCATGCAAAAGACGACATGGAAGTCAGGTCCCTGGTGGAAGCGAGAACGGAAGCAGCATTACTGGTGGAAACAGCAGAGAGATTTCTGGCAAAAAATGGCGAATTCTTATCAGCACAGGAAATAGCAGATACACGTAAGGCCATATTAAATGTCAACAAAGTGACCCAAACAACAAATAAAGACCTCATTCATTCAAAAACGGAAGCATTAAATGAATTGACCCGCCCATTTGCAGAAAGGATCATGGATATGGCTGTGAGCAGTGCTATGAAGGGGAAAAAAGTATAATTTTAGCTTCCATCATAAAATTTTCCATCATAAAGTTACCCTTTGCCATATTTATTGCAGGCAGCAGATCATACGAAATGGTATATCTGATCGAAAACAAAAATCAGTGTGTTAGATGACCATCTTAGGAATTTCTGCTTTTTATCATGATGCTGCTGCTGCAATTACCCGGGATGGCGAAGTTATCGCCGCCGCCCAGGAAGAAAGGTTTACGCGCAAAAAACATGATCCCTCTTTTCCTGTTCATGCCTGTAAATTTTGTATTGAATATGCTGGGGTTTCTATCAACGAATTAGATGCAATAGTTTTTTACGACAAACCGCTTTTGAAATTTGAAAGGCTTCTTGAAACATATTATGCTTTTGCTCCGAAGGGATTATTATCTTTCATGACCTCAATGCCGATATGGATACGGGAAAAGTTATTTTTAAAAAAGTTGATCTACGACGGGCTTAATTCAATCGAAAAAGTTGATAAGTCAAAAATAAAATTATTATTTCCGGAGCATCATCTATCTCATGCCGCAAGTGCATTTTTCCCTTCTTCTTATGAAAGGGCAGCCATCCTCACCATCGATGGGGTGGGGGAGTGGGCAACAGCATCCATTTGTCTTGGTGAGAAAAACAGTATCACGATTCTTAAGGAACTCGACTTTCCACATTCGCTTGGCTTGCTATATTCTGCATTTACTTATTATTGTGGCTTCAGGGTAAATTCGGGGGAATACAAATTGATGGGCCTGGCACCTTATGGCGAGCAACATTCTGCACGGGTTAAAAATTTTAAGGAGGTAATCAAAAAAAATCTTGTAGAAATCAGGGACGACGGATCTATTTTTCTTAACCAGAAGTATTTTAATTATGCTACCGGTCTTCGGATGGTAGATGATAATAAGTGGCATCAACTTTTTGGATTTCCAAGAAGACTCTCTGAGTCATTACTAGAGCAACATCACTGCGATCTTGCTTTAGCGATACAGGAAGTGACTGAAGAAGTAGTGCTGAATCTCGGTAAAGAGGCAAAACGACTCACAGGTGCCGAATATTTATGCATGGCAGGTGGTGTAGCACTGAATTGTGTAGCAAACGGAAAACTGGATGATGAAAAGATCTTCAAACAAATTTTTATACAGCCGGCCGCCGGCGATGCAGGAGGAGCGCTGGGGGCTGCGTTCGCGGGACATTTTATTTATTTTAACCAGGAAAGAAAGACAGATCCTTCAAAGTTGGATGCATTAAAGGGTTCTTACCTGGGTACGGAACATTCCGCATCAGATATTCTTAATTCCATTAAAAAGTACAAAGCTGTTTTTGAATTTGTTGAAGAAGAATCCGTTTTGGTAAAAAAGGTTGCCTCATTGATTGCATCAGGAAACGTTATCGGTTGGCACCAGGGAAGAATGGAATTCGGCCCCCGTGCATTGGGTGCAAGAAGTATCCTCGCAGATGCGCGCAATGCAGAGATGCAAAAGAAACTGAATTTGAAGATCAAGTACCGGGAAGGTTTCAGACCTTTCGCGCCCGTAGTACCCATTGAAGAAGTATCGGCTTACTTCGATCACGACGATATCTCTCCTTATATGTTACTTGTAAAGCCGGTAAAAAAAGAACGTCAGATCCCTTATCCACCGGAATATTCAAATAAAGAGTTGTTGGACAAACTCTATTTTCTCAGAAGCGATATCCCTGCAATCACGCACATTGATTATTCTGCCCGCATACAAACTGTTCATAAGGAGACAAATCCACTATTCTGGAAATTACTGCAGGCTTTTAAAAAAGAAACCGGATGTGCAGTCATGGTGAATACAAGTTTTAATGTGCGTGGTGAACCCATTGTCAATACACCGGAAGATTCTTATCGCTGTTTTATGAGAACTGATATGGATTACCTTGTGATCGGAAATTACGTGTTTGATAAAAAGCAACAGCCTGCATGGAAAGAGAAAGAGGACTGGAAATCTGAATTCACACTTGATTGAAAGCAGGCTGTACTAAATTGATATTATGGAGTTTTTAAAGGACTTGTGGAATTTTATCAGAGCAAGAAAAAAATGGTGGCTCGCTCCGGTGATTGTCATTTTACTGCTGATTGGAATACTGCTGGTTTTCGGCGGGAGCTCTGCACTTGCGCCGTTTATATATACATTATTCTGATCTATGAAAAGAGAAAAAAATCTTGAAACAATCCTGGTGTTGGTTGGCGCTCTGCTCGTTTTTTACTTCATATTTCATAAAGATCTCCTGTTAAAAATTGCTTTGTTCCTCGCGGCGATCGGCTTGTTTATTCCATACCTCGCAGAAAAAATCCATTGGGCCTGGATGAAACTTGCACACTTGTTGGGGTATGTTATGAGCAGGGTTCTGTTAACAGTCATCTATTTTATTATTGTAGTGCCGCTGGCATTTTTCAGCCGTCTCGCCGGCAAAAATTCTGTGCAATTGAAAGGTGGGCAAAATAGCTATTTCAAGGAAAGAAATTTCCGGTACAATAAGGAGAGTTTAGAAAATGTATGGTAGCGGAAACCGCGGACCTCATTCATCATTTTTTTTCCAGGAATCCATCTGTTGTGACATCTCCTATGGGGATAACCCTGTTGCACGAATCTACCATACAGGGTGCTGGAATCGAACCGCAAATTGAATCAAGCAGCGGAACATATAATGTCACATTCTGGCAGTTTACCATTTTGTAATCACCCAACTCAACACCTTTGGGGTAAAACACCTGGTCTGGTTCAAAAAAACGGTTAAATCGATATAAAGTATAACCCGTAATGCCAGACAAAATTATCCAACACACAACAATTAACGCGCGTTTAGAAATGACAGATCCAAGCTGTTTATGTTTTACAAGGATATGCGCCAATAAGCTGGCAAGCAGCATCAGGAAACCTGTTCCGAAGCGTGGATCCGGCGCCAAAACGAACCACAGAATTGATCCGGTAATTGAAGTAGCCAGTAACATGATCTCCTCTGATGCTAATATTTTCCTGCTTTTGTGTAGATATCCAAGGTTTGCAATCGCCAGCAGAAAGATGAGAGATAACAAAAGTTTGTCCGCTGTCGCGAGGTAGTTCCACCAGGCAGGTATCCAATTTGAGTGTACGTCGACTGAGGTCGTTACTGCATTTCCATCAACCGGTATGCGGGCATAATTCATGATGTATTGCTGGAAAGCCTCCAGTGCGGGCATACTTAACTTCCATTCAACATTCATGATATTCAAAAATCCTGAAGGATAAAAGGGATAGCCGGAGGCGATGCTATTCCTTGCCAGGATGGGTATCAGAAACAGTAAACAAAAAAAAATGCTCCTGGATGCCAGCATGAATTTCTTTTTTTTAATCCAGGAAATTACCAGCATCAACGGCAATAAAGCCATGGTGAAAGCTGAAAGTTTAATTGAAATGGCAGCCATACTGAATATAATCACCATCCAGTGCGTATAATATTTATCTTTCTTTCCTTCTAAAAAAATAAAACCTGCCCCAAGGATATATAAGGAAACTATGAAATCGGGGCTGGCTGAGGCAGCAGTAAGTCGCACTTGTGTCCAGGATATCAATGTGAAAATCAACACGACCAGGAGTGTAGCTGTTTTTGCATTTGCTTGCCCGTTTACACGAATGGATCCGCAAATAAATAAAAAAAACCACGATAATACTGCTCCGTTCAAATAGAAAGCATAACCCGGTGTATTGAAATTCCAGTGGAAAAGAGCATTCGTGGCGAACCACAAACTTTGAAAAGCGAGTTCAAGATCAATATGCACAGTTCCCGGAACTGCTTTAAAAGTCTCAAACCAGATAATACTTTGTACATGGTAGCTTAAAGTATCGGGGTGAATGATCTTATAAGTTGATATGACCAGCACCATCATGATAGCCATACCAAATATTGCCAATGGTAATCCGGAGAATGAAAAGGCTTTTCTGAATTGGAAAAACATTTTACTTCTTAAAGGAGTGATTAACCAGCATAACAATGCAGGGAGGAGAATAAATAAATGTGTATACAGGTTTAATGGTAGAAAAATAGATACGTACAAAGCAATTGTCCCTGCTACTGCCATACCTGTCAGACAAATCAAACTGAAGTGAGGTAGTTCAATGGGAAAAAAAAGTTTCCGACTTATTAATAATCTGCAGATAATAATACCCCAGGTGAAACACACGCCGGTAATGTAAATCCACATGAATAAAGCAATGAGCATACTTAAATGATCATTTTGTTAATGTATTACTGTGATGTATTGTAAAACCTGCTTGTATTTTGTTACCCCTCGGTCGCAACCGTGGGTCCAGTTCATACAGGCACGGCAAAGTTGTATTGAAACATCTGGGATTCCAATTTCCCGGAATTTTCTCAGGAATGAAAAATTCGATTCCGTCGATTACTATTTTCTTAAGAGGTGGTTCCGGAAGTTTCAGGGGAATTGCCAGATTCCGATATCGCTCATCTTTTAAGGCTTTACTAAAACCAAACCCGACAAGACTGATAACCACTAAAGCGATTGATATTTTTAATGTTCTGGTTACCATACCCACAAACTTTTCATTGATCAAACAGATTGTAGCAGCCGCGATCAAAACTAACAAGGGTCCATATGCAAATCGTGGATCGGGAGAAACAATAAACCATGATAGGAGATGAAACATTGCTATGGTTATGATTACTTGCAGGGCAGGTTGCTCCTTTAACTTTCTTTTCCAAAATATCATAAATATCATGGATGCTCCTGCTATAATAATAAGGAGCTTATCAAAATAGGAAAGATATTTATACCAGAATGTAATCCATTCCGGAAAAGGAATACGACGTGTTTCTTCAATCGGCAGATGCATTTCATTTACCCGGTTGAAAGTCCTTGTAAATTCTACATAGGCAGACATGATTCTGTCATCTGCTTTCCAATCCGTATTGAATAGATCTAATTGATGTAAGGGGTAAAAAACGTATCCTGATAAATAGATATTACGGGCAAGAAAAGGTATTACAATTAGCAAGGCTGAGAATAGGCAGATCGTTGCCAGTTTATTTTGCCGGATACGGTATAAATAAACCAGTACGAGCAAAGAAAGGAGCAGCCAGGGATAATTAATGATCCTCACTGTAAAAAGAAAGCAAGGCCAGATCAAAAGTTCCGGGAATAATGTAAGTTTATTGGCTTCATATGATTCCAGGAATATAACTACGATGATGAAAGTTGTAATAAAATCGTAATTCGCAGTAGCCGGATTTCCCCTAATCATCGGCCAGCAAAAAATCATCAGGCAGAATAGAACAAATGATGCCGCCAATACGCTTGTTTTTTTTTCATCAGGCTTTCGGGTATAAACAATGTATATTTTATTCAATAAATAACTGCCTGCCCATACAGATAACAATCCATTCAACGCGAGATAAGGAGTTATTCCAAAAAAAGGTTGTAAGAGAAAACCAGCTGTTACAAACCAGGATGAATTCAGCCCATATCTCACATGAAGGTTTGCTATTCCCGGAACAGTTCCATATTCCTGTATCCATTTGATCATCTGGATATGATAACTGTCGGTATCATCCATTAAAACAGCTCCGCTATTTATGAGCATTATGAAAATAATGAAAGGAATTACCAGTAAAAGTTTGCGTGGATGCTTTGCTCGGGAAAGTCTTTTTAGAAACATATGAAAGGGCTCTGGCATCCACCTATAACAAATTATACCAAGAAAAGCCATCAGGGTCAGGTAAAGAAGAAAGGAAGGAAGTTTTAGCGGAATAAAAAGTACTGCCACCTGCGCAAAAAGTGCACAACTTATAAATCCGCTCAATACATACACGATCCATGAACGTGGTGTGAGCCGTGCGCCATTCAGTAACCCTAAGCAACCATAAAAAACAAAACCAGACCACAGGCTCACAAATGTGATCAATAAATAATACACAATTAAATAAAGCATGCAAAAGTGTTTCTTCCTGTTTTGCTAAGTATGCGCTTATGGATAACAGTGTGATGGATGCTGTACGAAAATATCTTATTTTGGTCTTTCAACACGAAATATAAAACAACCGGATGAAGTGGCCGAGAATAATAATATACAGTATCATCATAATGCTGATTCTTGAATTGCTTAAGACTTTTGTTTCCCGTCAAACACCTGCCCCTTCATATTTTTTAGCTGTAATTATTTCCTGCATTCAGGTAATTTTTTGTTTAGCCGTTATTTTTTTTTCCCTATCATTTTCTTTGATTGAGAAATTTTTTCGATTTCCCTTTTTTACAGTTGTTATCTGGTTTACCGTTTTCATAAGTTTAATGGAGTGTTTGTTTGTTTATTGGTATAGAAATCCCCATAGAATGCCGGAATCTTTAAAGGAGTCATATGGGTTTTATTATGATTTTTTCGATGCTTCCTTCATTCAATATGAACGAAGCAAAGCAGTTTATGACCCGGATCTTTTTTATAAATTAAAGCCCTCAGTTAAATTTACTTTTTCAAATTGCGAATTCAGTACTTCATTCGTAACTAATCATCAGGGTTTGCGTGATGATCCTATTTCACTGTCGGCTCCTGAAATCATACTGATCGGTGATTCTTATGTGATGGGATGGGGAGTAGAGGAATATGAGGCATTTCCCGCTTTGCTTGAAAAACGCACAAACAAGAATACGCTGAACGCCGGAATTGCATCCTATGGTACTGCCAGACAATTGATGCTTTTGTCTAAACTGGATTCTTCCAATCTTCGCTTCCTGATCATTCAATATTGTGCAAATGATTACACTGAGAATGTTGAATTCATCAAAAATGATTTCAAGCTTCCCATTTCACCACAAAAACAGTACGAAAAAGTGATTGCATCATACGAATGGACCAGAAAATATTTTCCCGGAAAAGTCTTTCTCGTAACCATCCAGGCTTTTCTGAAATCGAAGATCAACCAGATCCTGCCTGTGTTTGCTGTAGCTTCTGAACGTAAAAATGACAATGGTGATGAGCTGGAAAATGCCCTCAATTTTGCAGAGATCCTATACCGGTCAACGATCGATTTCAAGAAGGTGAAAGTGATCATTACAAGACTCAATGCTTATAATTTCATGTCTAATAGTTTCATTCATCAATTAAAAAAAATTAGTAACAGACCTCCCTATTATGAGCGTTTCGGGAAATACATTTCAATCGTTGATCTATTGCCGGTTCTTGATAAGATAGATTATTATGACCTGGATGTTCACCTGCGGCCTTCGGGTCATCGGAAGGTAGCCGAAGCTTTATTTGAATCTTTAAAGACAACTCACTGACCTTTTAGCGAAAGCATTCGCTGAACATATTTTCCAATGATGTCGAATTCAATATTTACCTGATCGCCGGGTTGCAGCATCTTCATGTTGGTGTGCGTATATGTATAAGGGATAATGGCAACTGAAAATTGATTCGCCGTGACTTCAAAAATTGTGAGACTGATTCCATGTAGGCAGATAGAACCTTTTTCAATCACCAATGATGCATAGTCTTCAGAAAATTGAAACCGGAAAACCCAACTACCGTCAGATTCTTTGACTAACAGACACTCAGCTACTGTTTCAATATGCCCCTGGACGATATGACCATCGAAACGCCCGTTTATGGGCATGCAACGCTCCAAATTAACCAGTTTACCCTCCAGAAGGGATCCCAATGTGGTTTTAGTAAGGGTTTCTTTAATAGCCGTCACTTTATACAAGGGCGCATTTATTTCCTCCACGGTAAGGCAAACTCCATCATGAGAAAGGCTTTGATCCACTTTAAGCTCTTCAGCAAGAGCACTTTCAATCCAGAAACTGCGATTACTCCCCTGGTTTAAAATTTGACGAACCGTACCAACGTTTTCTATGATACCTGTGAACATGGTGTAAAAATCGATTATTTTACAATTTCCCTTTTCGAATTTCCGGTTTTCATATTATCTTTGCTGCCCTTACAAGAAAATCAAAGGAGATATTTATTATGCTGATTATTGACTCAAAAGATTGCGAAAATATTGACAAGGCTCTTAAAAAATATAAAAAGAAATTTGAAAAGGCTAAAATTCTCTTGCAATTGAGAGAACGCCAGTCGTTCATCAAACCTTCTGTAAGGCGCCGCGGTCAGGTATTGAAAGCAATTTATAAGCTTAAAGTTTCAAGTGGTCAAATAGAAGAATAAAACTCCTTTAGTATGATATATTGAGATAGCTGCAAAGTTTATATAACTTTGCAGCTATCTTTTTTATGGATAAAACCGGTATCCAGTCATTCATCAATTATCTCCAATTCGAAAAAAGGTATTCCCCGCATACCATCCGTTCGTATCATGATGACCTGATGCAATTTTCCACCTATCTGGATCAACAATACGGCGAGGTTATTTTACCGGAAATATCTTCTGTCTATATCAGGAGCTGGCTGGCAGGATTGAAGGATCAGCATTTTACAGCAAAAAGTATCAATCGGAAGATATCATCACTTAAATCTTTTTTTAAATATCATTTACGTACCGGTGCGCTCCATGAAACACCCATGACGAACATTTCTGCTCCCAAAATCCCCAAAAGGCTCCCTGCCTTCGTGGAAGAAAAGGACATTTCCCAATTATTAAAAAATATTGATTTCGGTACAGGATGGAGAGCAACAACTGACAGAATCGTTTTAAATATTTTTTACCAGACGGGAATGAGACTTTCCGAGCTTATCAATCTGAAAGAAAAAAATGTGAACTCCCAATCGGCAACTTTAAAAGTGCTTGGTAAAGGAAGTAAGGAAAGGATTATTCCGATAAATGCGGAGCTTTCTAAAGAATTACAGGAATATATTAATAGTAAACGATCATTCACTGAAAAATACGATCAAACTCATTTGTTAGTTGATGATAATGGTAAGCAACTCTACTCAAAATATGTGTACCTGATGGTAAAAAAATACCTTTCCCAGGTCACTACGATCGATAAAAAAAGCCCACATATTTTAAGACATACCTTTGCAACTCATCTTACCAATAATGGAGCTGACCTGAATTCTATCAAAGAATTGCTGGGACATGCCAGCCTTGCATCCACCCAGATTTATACTCATAACAGTATTGAAAAATTGAAAGAATCACATAAGAAGGCACACCCCAAGGGTTGATAGGAACCTTATTGAATCACGGGATGAGAAATAAAGATATTATTCAGCTTAGAAATCTTTCAATAAGATCATTTTTTCTGAACCTCAACACCGGACTTATTATTTACTCTTTCCTGTAATGATTTCCTGATATGTATTGCCATTGAATCTGCCATATACCTATATCCACTTGCAGTGGTATGACACTCATCTGTATAATCTAGCCTGCCTGGTTCCATCGAAGTAAGTGACGTGTGGTATGTCCGATCTTTTAATAACTGTTCCATATGATAGTACATGTAAGAAAGTGCCTCGCTGATGGGAGTTTTATTAAGTCCATGATAATTGCTGTCATTCGGATGATAAAACCTGACAGGCTGCAGGAAATTTAAATATTTAATTTCTTTCGCCCTGCAAAAATCATTCAGATCAGCCACGATATTGGCATGTTCTGTTGCATAGCGTTTGATCAATTGTCCAGTTACTCCGGTGGTATCGTATGAGGGAGTTTTTTTTACATTGATCTGTGTAAGAGAGAAATCAAATGCTTTCTGAAGATGATTATAATACCCGTCAAAAATTCCTGCAAACGTATATTTCCTTTTATGATTTTCCACGATCCTGAATATGGGACTATTCCAGCTACCGGCATAAAATATCGGGGAAGGAATGAATTTAGGGTCATCAGATTTATGATTCAGCCGAAAACTTTCCACGTCATTAAATCCGTGTAATGCGACTACAATATCCGGCTGGTAGTATTGCATGTGTTTCTGAAACACTATGAATTCCTGTTCTGAAACATACGCAGCCGCTGCCCCGTTGATCAACCTGATTTTGTGTGCAGGAAAATGTTTTTGGATGATTTCCTGTAGATAGTTGTCAGGGCTGTTGGGTTTGAATTCTTCCTTAGAATACCTCAGGTTTCCGATGTTCGCTGCCACACTTCCACCCAGTAGAAGAATACGTATTTCGCCTTCCGGTTTGTTGATGGCGACCGCTGTCATCCTTCCGTTTTCAAACTGCTGCGGATAATTTTTCTGGTAATAAGTATAAGGTGCGTCCATATGTATCTCAAGCGGTGGCTTATTTATATTTTTAATCCAAAATAAAAATCCAACCATGATATTTATGAAGGAAAACAGCAAAAACACGGAAGTCAGGAGAAGCAATATTTTTTTTATCATGTAGTCAATTTAAGATAGGATTCGAATGTGAAAAAGTGGCTATTGAAGTGCCCCCAGCTGCATATAATTTCTTTTGGATATAGATAGTTCCTGAAGTAACTTCATGAGCAAGCCTCAGGATTCTTGCTGAAGTGATTTTCCGGACCAGCTCTTTCATTTATTGTTCACATAAAATGCGATTCCATGAACGTAAACATTCAGACCGTACGTTTCAGTGCCGATGGCAAACTGACAGATTATGTAAGTAAAAAATTGCAGAAATTAAACACTTTCAATGACCGCATCATTAAGGTAGACGTTTTTCTAAAACTTGACAATGTAGTTCACAACATTAAAGACAAAATCGCAGAGATCAGGGTAAAAGTGCCGCGCCACCAGTTCTTTGTAAAAACCTCCTCAAAATCATTCGAAGAATCTTTTGACAATGCACTGGATTCTTTGGTATCTCAAATTAAAAAAAATAAAGAAAAAAAAGTTGCCTGATAACCAGACCTCCGATGGGAGGTCTTTTTTTATAAATTTTTATTGCCCTGTTTTACCTTCACAAGCCCGCAGTGTATTTTTCATCAATGCTGCAATGGTCATGGGTCCAACCCCCCCGGGAACGGGAGTAATGAAGCTGCATTTCGATGCAACCTGTTCGAAATCAACATCACCCCTGATAGCATAACCATTTTTTTTGGATGTATCCGTTACCCGGCTGATACCCACATCAATTACAACGGCGTTTTCCTTCACCATATCATTCTTTACAAATCCCGGTCTGCCCAATGCAGCAACCAGGATATCTGCGGAACTGCAAATCGCTTCAAGATTTTTTGAGTGTGAATGGCAAAGGGTTACTGTACAATTCCCCTGCGGCGTATTATTGCTTAACAAAATGCTCATTGGCCTGCCTACGATATTACTTCTCCCAATCACAACAGCATTCATTCCTGCTGTCTGAATCTCATAATGTTCCAGTAGCAACAATACACCGTGAGGAGTTGCAGGCAGGAACGTTGGCAGTCCCAGAACCATTCGTCCCGTATTCACAGGATGAAAACCATCCACATCTTTAGATGGATCAATGCGGTTAATTACTTCTTCCTCCCTGATATGGCCCGGTAAAGGCAATTGCACCAGGATGCCATCTACATTCGGATCCGTATTCGACTGGTGAATAATAGAGAAGAGATCCGCGGAAGAAATGCTTTCCGGCATTCTCAATAAAGTGGATTTGAATCCAATTTCTTCGCAGGCCCTGACTTTTGCGTTCACGTACGTTTCACTTGCGCCATTTGTTCCTATGAGCACTGCCACCAGGTGAGGTATTTTTTTTCCGGATTTTTTTCTTTCTTCCACATTCCTCTTTAATTCATTCCTGATTGACTGAGAAACAAACTTGCCATCTAAGATTTGCATTTC
>Ga0180121_10000159_pt1 | contig 25351 bp, 29 predicted proteins | sample AntDrymUQ5402106_2_FD_129676 | JGI IMG/M metagenome (GOLD analysis project Ga0180121, IMG submission 129676) | Polar desert sand microbial communities from Dry Valleys, Antarctica - metaG UQ540 (21.06) (version 2) (version 2) | ecosystem: Environmental > Terrestrial > Soil > Desert | place...
CCGCCGTCGGTTTCCCTGACGAACACCCACACTTTCGCCATCAGATCACCTTCTTTTGCACAAGCAGCTCGACGATCTTTTGAAACGCTTCGCCATCGTCTTCGATCTTCGTCCCACCGCTTCGGGTGGGGGCATTGGTCACTTCGATGACTTTCTCGGCCGGACTAGCTGTGACCCCGAGGTCCCCCGCGGAGTGGTTATCGACTGCCTTCTTCTTGGCGTCCATGATCCCTTTGAAGGTCGGGTAGCGAGGCTCGACGACACCGGCCGTCACCGACACGAGAGCGGGCAGGGCGGCCTCGACGACGTCGTAGCCGCTCGCGGTTTGGCGATGGATTGTCACCTTTCCCGCGGTTGCTTCGACCTGAGTTGCATATGTCAACGCGGGAATATCGAGGAGCTCCGCCACCATCTGCGGTACCACTCCCGAGTAGCCGTCGGTGGACTCGGTTCCCGCGATGACGAGATCGAATCCTTCTTTCTTGATGGCTTCCGCTAGCACGCGGGCGGTTTGCAACGCATCGGAGCCCTTGAGCTCGGCATCGTCGATGACAATCGCTTTCTCCGCGCCCATCGCCAAGGCCTGCCGCAGTCCTTGCATCGATCCTGTCGGCCCCATCGAGACGATCGTCACCGCGCCCCCTGCTTTCTGGGCGAGCTGTAGACCCATCTCGACGCCGTAGCGGTCGGTGTCGTCGAGGACCTGATCGTTGGGCCGAACGAGATAGTTGGTCTGGGGGTCCAGTCGGTAGGGATTGGCAGGGTCGGGGATCTGTTTGGCGCAAACGACGACGCGCATCAAGCTCCTTGAGTGGTCAGAGCCTGATCGTAACTCACTCGTTTTGGTCAGCTAATGGTGAGTGGTTTGCCAAGATAGGCGGCATAGATGTGGGCGGCAGCTTCTGCTCGCGCTTTGAACGATGGCACCACATCGAGACGAATGTTGACCTCGTCGCGACGATTCGACATGCGCCAACCGCCGGGGCATTCGGTGCCGGAGATGAACGCCCCGGCAAATGGGTCGGCGGCCATAAAAGGCCCGGGTTCTTCACCGAGGGGGTGGCCGGGCGTCCGCGGGAAATTGAGCCGGGGATAGGTCAACGTCGCTTCGTCGAAGGTGTGAAGCAGGGAATCGCCGGGTTCATACGCCGCCTCTATCGTTGGATCGTGATAGAGGTCGAAGCCATCGACCTCTATGCGTTCCAGCTTGTCTCCGAGCTCAGCGATTGCGGTTTGCACTTCGGATTTGGTGAGAGCGGCCCACCGGGTGAGGTCACTGATCTCGCCGGGGCCATGGCCGGCGAAGAACCGGTGGACCAGTCTGACCTTGGCCGCTTCCACATCGATTTCGGCTGGGGGAATGAAGTCGTCGACCAGACGGTAAGTGTGAGCCAGACCTTGGAGTGGTCCCGAGCAGACGAGCGCCCGCAGTTCCGCGACCAAGAGCAGATGGCTGACAGCCGACCCGTTGTATTGGGGAAACGCAGCCCTGATCTCGGCTCGGGTCATCGATTTCTTGTCTGCGAGAAGAATTTGCATGCGATCGAGGAAGGCGTCGATGGTGGGGGAATCAAGGCCCAACGCGCGGTGACGGTGGGCAACTGCCCGTTCAACCTTGGGTGAGGTCGCGGCCAGGATCCAGCGCAAGTCCTCGGCTGCCACGAAGTGCCAGGTCGGGCGCAGGATGTGGGTGCGGACGAAAGCGCCTGAGCTGAGCTCGGCCGCCGTCGTCTCAATCGTCTTGTGCCCTGCGCGGATTCCTACTGCGTTAAGCGCTGGAACCAGCTCCTGAGATTGCACACACCCGAGCCGCTTAACTGCCTCAAGTGCCGAGCCAAAAGTCGCCCCGGTTAGCCCTTGGAGCGCGAGCCGGCGTTGGAGCGCCCAGTTGTGAGTAGTCATGACGTTGCTCGTGCGATTCAACCCAGGGTTTAGCGAAACTCGAATGTCCGCCGTGTTTGCGTTGCTTGCTTCGGTGACCTACGGCGTCGCCGATTTCATGGGTGGGGTGGTGGGTCGGCGGGTGTCGACGTTCAGTCTGGTGTTCTGGTCGCAGCTTGTCGGGCTTCTTCTCGGAGTCCTTGTCAGTGTGATGTTTCCGGCCACGGCGATCGAAATTCGCGACCTCGCCTGGGGAGCGGTAGCGGGCACGGTCGGGCTCGTCGGCATTCTTGCTCTCTATCACGGCCTCGCTTGGGGGCGGATGGCAGTGGTGTCGCCCCTCGCCGGCTTGATCAGCGCGGTCATCCCGCTCGGACTGGGTGTGGCTCTCGGCGAACGACCCCAAGGTCTCGAATGGCTTGGGGTCGCCATCGCCCTCCCTGCGATTTGGATCGTAGCGGCTGGCGCCGAAACCGAGAAGGGCCGCGGAGGAGTGGGCATGGGTCTAATCGCTGGTGTTGGGTTTGGGCTGTTCTTCGCGGCTCTCGCTCAGGCTGGCGACGGGGCTGGTTTTTGGCCCCTGGTCGCATCCCGGACGGCTTCCGTGACACTGTTAGCCGTGGTCGTTGCGAAGCGCCGAGAACCGGTTCCCGCGGCCGGATCGCGAGTCGTCATCTTCCTCGTCGGGATTGGAGACGTCTTGGCCAACGTCTTCCTTCTCCTGGCGTACCGGTCCGGCCTGATCAGCCTCGTCTCGGTCCTGGCTTCGCTCTATCCGGCGATCACCGTCCTCCTGGCCGTGAGCATCCTCAAAGAACCACTGGCGCGTCGCCAGATCATCGGCGTCGCCCTTGCCTTGGTCGCCGTTGCCCTGATCGCGCTCTAGTCGATCCGTTCGATCAAGAGCGGCGGAATTTCCGGTTCGTACTCGCTGATTTCAATCGCTCCATCGAGGACGCGAAGCGCTTCGTCAAGGCGTGCTGGGTGGCGATAGTGGAGAGTCAACAGGGGTTGACCTTCTGCGATCTTGTACCCGGGCTTCGCCGCAAGTGTGATCCCAACTGCGGGATCGATCGTGTCCTCTTTTCGCTCACGGCCGGCGCCCAGCCGCATGGCCGCCACCCCGACTTTGTAGGCATCAAGTCGCGAGAGGTAACCAGAGGTGGTGGCGACAAGCTCGCGGTGATGAGGCGCCTTCGGCAAAATCATTTCAGGGTCATCGATCACCCTGCGATCGCCGCCTTGGGCGGCAACGACCCTTCCAAAGAGCTCCAAGGCCGTGCCGTCGTCGATCGTCGCAATGAGCGACTCAGGATTGATCCCGGCCACCGTCAGCATTTCCTCCCCAAGGGCGTTGGTCACTTCGACCAGATCAGCCGGACCTTCGCCCCGCAGAACCGCGATCGACTCCGCAATCTCGTTGGCGTTTCCGACCTCGTTGCCGAGCGGGGTGTCCATCCGGGTGAGCAGGGCGACGGTCTTCACGTTGTAGGACTGGCCAATCCCAACCATCGTCCGGGCAAGCTCGCGCGCCCGTTCCAGGTCTTTCATGAACGCCCCCGACCCGATCTTGACGTCGAGCACCAGACCATCGAGGTCCTCGGCCAGCTTCTTCGACATGATCGAGGACGAGATCAATGGGATGGATTCAACGGTCCCGGTGGCGTCACGCAAGGCATAGAGCTTGCGGTCGGCTGGGACCAGCGTCTCCGACTGTCCGGCCAAAACGATCCCGCATTCAGTCAACACTTCCCGAAACCGAGCCGGATCAAGGGAGGTGGTGAAGCCGGGGATCGATTCGAGCTTGTCGAGGGTGCCCCCGGTATGACCAAGGCCTCGACCCGACATCATCGGAATCGCCACTCCGCACGCACCCACCATCGGCGCCAATGGAATCGAGACTTTGTCGCCAACCCCACCGGTTGAATGCTTGTCGACCTTCGGCCGGTCGATATCGGAGAAGTCGAGCACCTCGCCCGAGCGGAGCATGGCTCCCGTCCAAGCCGCGAGCTCGTTTTGGTCGAGGCCGTTGAGAAACACGGCCATCGCCATCGCCGCCATCTGATAATCGGTCATCGTGCCGTCGGTGTAGGAACTGATCAGCCAGGCGATCTCCTCAGGTTTGAGCGAGCCGCGATCGCGTTTTCGTTGGATCAGCTCGACGGCATTCATCAACGGATGTTTGAGTAGAACGAGATGCCCCGCGCTGGAGCAGTTAGGCCCATGCCCTCGGCGATCGTCGCCGCGACATCGCAGTATTGGTCCCTGGTCCCGAGGTCGACTCCGGCCGCGTTCATCCCGCTGACGAGGAGCGGGACGTACTCGCGGGTGTGATCGGTCGAGCCGTCAGTGGGGTCGTTGCCGTGATCGGCGGAGAGGAACAGAAGATCTTCCGGTCCGAGCAAATCGACCAACGACGGGAGATAGGAGTCGATCAGCTTGAGGCCGGCGGCGTAACCATCCGGGTTCTCGCGGTGCCCGTAGGTCATGTCGAGGTCGACGAGGTTGGTGAAGATGATCCCGGGTTCGGCTCGTGTACCGATGGCGTCCACCGTCTTGTTAAGTCCGTCCTCGTCGCCTTCGGTGTGGACAGCTTCGGTCAGGCCCTGACCGGCGAATAAGTCCTCAATCTTGCCAATACCAAACACCGCCAATCCGGCGTCTTTGGCGTGGTCGAGGAGGGTTAGACCACCAGGGCGCAGCGCGAAGTCGCGCCGGTCGTAGGTGCGCCGAAACCGGCCAATTGCACCGGTGAAAGGTCGGGCGATGACGCGTCCGATCTGAAAGCGATCGCAGTGCTGGCGGGCGATCTCGCAAAGCCGATAAAGGTCGCCAAGTGGGATCACCTCTTCATGGGCGGCGATTTGAAAGACCGAGTCGGCGGAGGTGTAAAGGATCGGCTTGCCGGTGGCGAAATGCTGTTCGCCGAGCTCGTCGAGGATCACCGTTCCCGAGGCGGCGTAATTGCCGATGAACTCGTAGCCCGATTCGGCCTCGATCGGCTCGACCAGCTCTGCGGGAAATCCCGTTTCGGTGAAGGTCGCCTGCGGTTCGGTGGTGATGAGACCCGCAATCTCCCAATGCCCGGTGGTGGAGTCCTTGCCAGCCGAAGCCTCTGCCATCCGGCCAAAGGCCATGGACGGCGACTCGACCGCCGGAACCCCTTGCAGGTCGCCATGAAGGTTGCCAAGCCCGGCCTTTTGGAAGTTCGGTAGTGCAAGCCCACCAACCGCCTTGGCGGTGTGGCCGAGCGTGTCGCTTCCCTCATCGTCGTAATCGGCCGCGTCGGGCGCTTCCCCCACCCCAACCGAATCCATCATGATGATCACCGCCCTACGCATTAGCCCGAGTATGCCAACGAGCGGGTCAATCTGGGGCAATCTGGCAAGGCGGTCACGGCGAAATACCTATGGCCAAAAGGCCGATTTGAAATTGCAAGCGCCTGCAAGGAGACAAGACAAATGAATGCTTCGTTCGCGAAGTCCTGCATCACCGTTGTCGGAGTGGTTCTGATCGTGGGCGGGATCCTGGGTTTCACCAACAACCCACTGTTCGGCACCGACGGCTTGTTCGCCACTGACGCACTTCACAACATCGTCCACGTCGCCACCGGTGCCGTGGCACTGGCGATCGGCTTCGGCCAAAGGGGCGATTCGCTGGCCCGCGGCGTGATCGGCTTCGGTTTGCTCTACATGGTCCTGTTCGTCTTGCTGCTGGTGTTCCCGACCCTCTTTGGGATGTTGAGCGTTGAGGTCAATATCGCCGACCACTTCCTCCATGCCGGCCTCGGCGTCGTCACCCTGCTTGTGGGTCTTGGCGCTTGGCGGGCGGTGGCGAGCCCGGTCGTCGCTTGAGTCGCTCGATCCGGCTCTCCTCGTCCAGAAGCTGGGCTTGGAGAGCCGGATCCGGGGAACGGAGGACGCCGCCTGCGCCAACGACCCGCCACCAGGGAAGATCGTCGGGACTGATCGCCAAGATCCGTCCCACGGCACGCGCCCGACCCGGATAGCCGGCCAGCTCGGCGACCTCGCCATAGGTGACGATTTCACCTTTCGCGAGCGATCTCAGGACTGTCAGCACGGCCTCTTCGAACTCGCTCATGCAGTGCCGAAGAGACGGTCTCCCATGTCACCCAGACCCGGCTGAATGTAAAACGCATCGCTGAGGCTGCGGTCGAGAGCGGCAGTTACGACTCGCACCTCCGGGTGCCGCTCTTCCATCACTTTCAAACCGGCAGGCGCGGAGACGACACAAACGGCAGTGACGTCTGTTGCTCCATTGGCCTTGACCTGATCGCACGCCCAGGCCAGCGAGCCCCCGGTGGCGAGCATCGGTTCGAGGATGAGCACCCGGGCGTCACCCATCGGCGGGAACTTCGTGTAGTACTCCATCGGCTCGGCCGTTTCTTCATTTCTCTGGACGCCGGCGTACCCAATCCGAGCATCGGGGATCAGGTCGAGGGCGGCGTCGATGAGACCGAGCCCGGCGCGGAACACCGCGACTACGACGATGGGCCGGCCGAGGGCGGTCCCGGTGGTGGGTTCGAGAGGAGTCTCGATCGGCTTTTCGATCTCCGGAATATCCGACGTCGCTTCGGCGACGAGAAGGTAGGCGAGACGACGTGCGGTCTCCCGAAAGAGAGGAGTCGCGGTTGTGCGGTCGCGGAGAATCGTGAGGTAGTGGCGGCTGAGCGGATGGTCGACGACGGTCACTGGCATTGCCAGCGAGGGTAGTTCGAGCGAATAGTCTGAAACCCTAATGTCCCAACCTGGCCGCACCACCGTTCTCGGCACCTGTCATCACGATTGCCCGGACAGTTGTGGCTGGGTCGCGACTGTCGAAAATGGGGTGGCGATCAAGTTGCGAGGCAACCCCGACCATCCATACAGCCGGGGTGAGCTCTGCCCCAAGGTGAATCGCTTTCTTAACCGGGTCTATCACCCAGACCGTTTGCTCTATCCCTTGATTCGCACCGGCCCGAAAGGGAACGGCGAGTTTCGGCGGGCCTCATGGGACGAGGCCTTGTCGCTTGTGGCCGATCGCGTGTCGGCTGTGGTGAAAGTTCACGGTGGCGAAGCAGTTCTGCCCTGGTGGGACGCCGGGACCCAGGGCTTGATCCAAATGAGCTCGCTCGACCGGCGCTTCTTCGCCAATCTCGGTGCCAGCCGTCTCACCGGTTCGCTGTGTGGGGGAACTGCAAAAGCCGGCCTCGCTTCCACCTATGGCTCGGGGCTCGGGGCCGATCCGGCGGAGGTTCGCCACGCCAAGCTCATCATCCTGTGGGCGACCAATACCCGGCTCACTAATCGTCACCTGTGGCCGTTTATCGACGAGGCGCGTAAGAACGGGGCCAAGGTGGTGGTGATCGATCCGATCAAGACGATGACGGCCGGCTCGGCGGACTGGTTCATCCAGCCGCTCCCGGGCACGGACATCGCCTTCATGCTGGCGATCATGCACGTGCTGATTCGCGACGGCTTGATCGACCGCGACTACGTGTCGAAACATGCCACCGGTTTCGACGAGTTGAAGGCGCATGTCGCTGACCTGACGCCGGAATGGGCGGCGGACATTTGTGGAGTCGAGGTTTCGGCGATCGAAACGCTGGCTCGTGAGTACGGCACGACCGCTTCGACCTTCATCCGGACCTTGATCGGCGCCGAGCATCGTGAGCAGGGGGCGATGTTCTTCCGCACCTTGGCCATCCTCCCCGTGCTGACCGGTGCGTGGCGTCACCGTGGCGGCGGCCTAGCTCGCTCGGTGGGGTCGTGGTCGGCTGACCAGGTCAAAGAAGAGGTCTTCGATGTCCCCTCCGAAACCCGCCAGGTCTCGATGAACCACCTCGGGCGGGCATTGCTCGAAGACAGGATTCACGCGCTCTTCGTTTGGAACGGGAACCCATTGATCTCGGTGCCGAGCGCCGATCTCACCCGGCGTGGTTTGCAGCGCGAGGACCTCTTCACGGTGGTCAGCGAGCAGTTCCTCACCGATACCGCCCGCTATGCCGATGTGATTTTCCCGGCGACGACCGAGCTTGAGCATTTCGACGTGATCCCTGCCTGGGGTCATCTTTATCTCGGTTGGAACGAGCCGGCCATTGCGCCACTCGGGGAAACGGTGCCTAACACCGAGTTGTGGAGGCGTTTGGCGAAGGCGATGGGGATGGCCGATCCCGAGTTCGACACCGATGACGAGACGCTGATTAAGTCCGCCTTAGTTGACACCGATGTCGCGCAAATGCGCAGCCAGGGATATGTCCGGCTCAACCTCCCCGAGGTGCTGATGCCATACGCCGAAGGCGGTTTCGCTACCGCTGATGGACGGGCCGCTCTGTATTCACCGGGGTTGGAACAGCAGGGCCACGGCGGGTTGCCGGTGTTCAGACCGTCACGGGAAGGGGCGACGAGCGAGGCCCGGGCGCAGTTCCCGTTGATGTTGATGACACCGAAGAACCACACCCGGTTCCTCAACTCGTCTTACTCCCACCATCACGGCGAGAAAGAAGACGGCCCCTACTTCGAGATCGACCCGGCCGACGCGTCGGCGCGTGGGATCGGCGAAGGCGACCACGTCCGCGTCTGGAACGACCGCGCCGAGCTGACCCTGCGTGCGAAGCTCAGTGCTCGTCTCCGTCCTGGGCTGGCGGTGATTCCGTGGGGCTGGTGGATGGACGCCGCCCACGCCAACGCCCTCACCAACGACACCCTCACCGACTGGGGCGGAGGCGTCGCCTACTCCGACACTCTGGTCGAAGCGGCGCGGGTCGAATAGATCAGTTCTGTGGGCTGGGGTCGTTGTTGTACAACGCTACGAACCCTGGGTTCGCAGTTAGCCCGTGTTCCGCATGCCCGCGGCGATGCCGTTAACGGTCAAGAGGAGGGCGCGTTGTAACAATTCGTCTGGGGCGGCGCGGCGGCTGCGTTCGAGGAGCGAGATCTGCAGATAGTTGATCGGGTCGAGATAGATGTTGCGGACCTCGAGGGTCCGGGCCAGTAAAGGGTTGGAGCCGAGGATCCCGCGCCCGGTGAGCTTGGTCACCTCGGCGACAGTTAGCTCGTACTCGGCTTTGATGACACCGAACAGATGCCGGTGCTCGGGCGCGACCAGCCGGTTGACATAACGCTCGGCAATCGAGAGGTCGGTCTTGGCGAGAGTCATCTCCACGTTGGCCAAAAACGTTTCGAGATACAGGAAACGCTCAGCCATGTCAGAAAGCGTGTCGCCGTGGTCGGCGGTCGCGGCGGCCAGGCCGGTCCCGACCCCGAACCAGCCGGGGATGATCTGGCGAGACTGTGTCCAGCCAAACACCCAGGGGATGGCGCGCAAATCGTCTAGCCCCCCCCCGCCCCCAGGACGCCGTGACGGACGAGAACCGAAGTTCATCGCCCCCAGCTCCTCCACCGGAGTCGAGGTCAGGTAGTAAGGGATGAGGTCGGGATGCTCGACGAGCGAGCGATAGCTCTCGTGAGCCGCGGAGGAGAACGCCTCCATCGCCTCGGTCCACCTATCGAGGACGTCTTTGGGCTGGCGCGAGGTCCGATGCAGCAGCGACGCCTCGAGCACCGACGACAAAACCAGCTCGAGATTGCGCGCGGCGAGCCGGGGAAGCCCGTACTTGTCGGAGATCACCTCGCCCTGCTCGGTGACCTTGATGGTGCCGTCGACCGTTCCATATGGTTGCGCCAGGACCGCGGTGTGCGACGGACCGCCCCCGCGCCCGATCGTTCCGCCTCGGCCGTGGAAGAGGCGCAAGTGAACGTCGTGTTGTTCTGCGGCGTTGCGCAGCAACCGTTGCGCCTTGTAGATCTCCCACTGCGAGGTGGTGATGCCTCCTTCTTTGTTCGAGTCGGAGTAGCCGAGCATCACTTCCTGGACATCCCCTCGCAACGCGACGATGCGGCGATAGGGACCGACGGCGAGCAGCCGGTCCAAGAGCTCGCCCGCCTGCCGCAGTTCAGCGATGGTTTCGAAGAGAGGGACGAAGCTGATGCGTGCGAGATCCTGGTCGAGGTCGATGAGCCCCGCCTCGCGTGCCAGCACCGCGGCGGCGAGGACGTCGTCCACCCCTTGGGACATGCTGATGATGTACGACTCAATCACCGGTCCGAACCGATCGAGCGCCTGGCGGATCGTCTCGAAAGTCCGCAGCGTCGTCGCCGATTCGCCTTCGAGGGTGCTCACTGGAGGCGACAGCGGACGAGGGTTGGTGAGCTCGGCAGCGAGGACGGTTTCCCGGCTGTCGCGATCGGACGAGTAGGGGAGCCCGATGCGGGTGTAAAGGTCTGCCACGCATTCGTGCAGCAGGGCGGAGTGCTGGCGAATGTCGAGGGTGGCGAGGTGAAATCCGAACGTGCCGACCCGACGCCGGAGCCGAGCGAGGGCGCCGCTCGCCATCAGCTCTCCGTCGTTTCCACGCAGCGACTCATCCATCAGGTTGAGATCGCTCGTCAAGTCGGTAGGCGATGCATAAACCGGTCCGGGCCGGCCGCTGTGCAAAATCGCCTGCCGGGTGTTGATGAGACGTTGATGGATGTAGGCGCACTTGAGCCGGTAGGGCTCGTTGGCGTTGAGCTCGCGGAATCGCTGCCAGACCATTGGCAGATCCTCCTGATCGACCAGCAGCGACGCCTCTAGCTCGGGGCTGATGGACTTGATCCGAGTCGAGACCGAGGCCTCCTCAGCCAGCTCCTCGACGGCGGCGATGAGGTTGCGGAGGCCGTGATCGTGTGCCAGCTCGAGCGTCTCCATCGTCACCTCGGGCGTCACCGCCGGGTTGCCATCGCGGTCACCACCGACCCAAGTGCCGAAGCGGATGACCGGTCGATCACCGACTCCGAAACGGCCGAGGTGGAGGGCAATGTCCTCGCCGAGCTCGGGAAGGACGCTCGTGAACAGCTGGTCGAGATAGAAGATCACCGCCTTCACCTCGTCCTCGGGGCTGGGACGGGTCGCGCGGAGCTCGTCGGTCTGCCAAATCTGGTCGATCAGCTCCGCTACTCGCCGGTCGATGCGAGCGCGGGCAAGCTCGGTCGTGGTTGGCTCGAGCCGCTCACCCAACAGATCGGCGATGTGCCGCAGTTTGATCAGGATGGAGCGGCGCGCCGCCTCGGTCGGATGGGCGGTGAACACCGGACGGACTTCGAGCCGGTCGATGACGGGCGCGATCTCGTTGGGGGGGACTTTGGCTTCAATGATCCGGTCGACGGTTGAGCCGAGGATGCGCTCGTTGCCGGCCAACTCTTCGACTCGGTGCGTCTGCTCGGCGACATTCGCTAGATAGAAGTACGCCGAGAAGGCTCTGACCGCTTCGATTGTGGTTTCAAGATCGAGCCCGTCCAGCAATTCCGTCAGCCGATCGTCGGCGGTGTCGTCGCCGGCGAGGCGGTTGGCTTTGGTCAACGCCCTGATCTCCTCGATCAGGCTGAGGAGATCGGAGCCGTGCTGGCGGGTCAGCGCCTTTCCGAGCTCGTTACCGAGCCGGCGGATGTCTGCCCGCAGGGCGTCATCGCGCGCATCGTCTGCAAACGTCATGGGCCCCGCAGTGTCATTTATCCAGCGTAGGTAGCCTCCCTCCCGGCATGTTCGAGTCGATATCCGAACGGTTTGAGGGAATCTTTGGTCGTCTGCGCAGCCGCGGCAGGCTTTCCGAAGCAGATGTGGACGCCGCGCTGCGAGAAGTACGGCTGGCCCTGCTCGAAGCCGACGTCAACGTTGGAGTTGTTCGCGAGTTCCTCGAGCGGGTGCGGATTCGCGCGGTCGGTTCGGAGGTTCATCAGAGCCTGTCTCCCGGCCAGCAGGTCGTGAAGATCGTCCACGAAGAGCTGATCGCCACCCTCGGCCAGGCGAACGCGCCTTTGCGGTCGGCGTCGCCGCCATTGACGATCCTCGTCGTTGGCCTGCAAGGCTCGGGAAAGACCACAACGGCCGCCAAGCTCGCCCGTCACCTCAAGAGCAACGGTCGGCGGCCGCTCTTGGTCGCAGCCGATCTTCAGCGGCCGGCAGCCATCGAGCAGCTACAAACCCTGGGGGAGCGCATCGATGTGCCGGTGTTCACCGAGCGCACCAGCCGCCCGCCCCGGCTGGTCAGGTCGGCCTTAAAGGAAGCAACCCGCCTGTCGCTCGACACGGTGATCATCGACACGGCAGGTCGGTTGCAGATCGATCGCGACCTGATGCGGGAGTTGACCGACATCTCGAAGGAGGCGAAGCCACACGAGACCTTGCTTGTCGTCGACGCCATGACGGGCCAGGAAGCCGTGAATGTCGCCCAGGGATTCAAGGACCAGGTCCCGCTTACGGGCCTGATCCTCACCAAGCTCGACGGCGATGCCCGGGGAGGAGCGGCAATCTCGGCGCGCGCCGTCACGGGGGTGCCGATCAAATTCGCCGGAGTCGGCGAGGGGATCGATGGGCTGGAGGCCTTCCATCCCGAGCGGATGGCCGATCGCATCCTCGGCATGGGCGATGTCCTCACGCTCATCGAAAAAGCTGAGCAGAACTTCGACCAGGCCGAGGCCGAAAAGGCCGCGACCAAGATGCAGAAAGGCCAATTCACCCTCGAAGACTTCCTCGAACAATTCCAGGCGCTCAAGCGGATGGGCCCGCTCAAAGACGTGCTTGCTATGCTTCCGGGCGCCGGTTCGCTGCTCAAGCAGGTCAACTTCGAAGATCGCGACCTGGCGAGAGTGGAAGGGATCATCCGTTCGATGACCCCAGAAGAGCGCCGGAACCCCAAACTGATCAGCGGGAGCCGCAAACGACGGATCGCGGCAGGATCGGGTCGAACCCCGACCGACATCAATCAGCTGCTGAAGCAGTTCGGCGATGCACAACGAATGATGAAGATGGTGGCTGGCGGGAAGGGCATGCCCAATCTTGGAGCGATCGCCGGAGGCCGACCTCCGAGACCGCCGGTGGGGCGGCCAACCAAGGCCAAGAAGAAGAGCAAGAGAAGGTGATTTGATGGCAGTGAAGATGAGGCTGATTCGAATCGGGAAGAAAAAGCAGCCCGTCTATCGCGTCGTGGTCATAGACGGTCGCTCGCCCCGCGATGGGCGCTACCTCGATCAGATCGGCCGCTACGACCCGCGCCAGGAGCCGTCGCTAATCGAGATCGACAACGACAAAGCGGTGGAGTGGATGCGCAACGGCGCCCAGCCGACCGACACAGTGCGGAAGCTGCTCGAGATCTCGGGAGCAATGTCTCGATTCCAGGCGGCTAAGGGCGAGGTGCACATGGTGGGGACGGATCAGTAGCGATGGCCAAAGGTGACATCGTCAAGAACGTGGTTACTTATGTCGTCGGCCAGATTGTCGACGACCCTTCCCAGGTGCAGGTGAGCATCATCGAGCAGGGGCCCGACGAAGTCCTCGCCGAGGTCCGAACCGGTCCCGGCGACATGGGTCGGGTCATCGGCCGCCGGGGACGTACGGCGCGCTCGATCCGCACCGTCGCCCAAGCCGCGGCCGACGAGGAGGGCATCACCGCCTCGGTCGAGTTCGAAGACTGAACGATCCCGTTCTGGTCGGGACGGTCGTCCGCCCCCACGGCCTAACCGGGGAAGTGCTGGTTTTTCTCCATACCGACTCCGAGGCCCGATTCCGTCGCGGACAGGTGCTGATGACCTCAACTGATCAGGCGCTAACAGTTGCCTCCTCTCGATCGACCGGGCATGGCCTGTTGGTCCGCTTTTCGGAGATCGTCGATCGCAACGCATCCGAGGCACTGGGAAAAGTCGATCTTCTCGTTGATGCCAGCACACGGCGCTCGCTCGGCGCCGACGAATACTGGCCGGACGAGCTCATCGGTCTCGAAGCCCGTGATCAAACCGGCGCACGGCTCGGCATTGTCACCGAGATCGACGATTCGTCGTCACAAACGCGGCTCATGCTGAGTACTCCGACCGGCGTGCGTCTCGTCCCTCTGGTCAACGACCTCGTGCCCGAGGTCAACGTCAGAGACGGTTATCTAGTCGTGCGAACGATCCCGGGCCTGCTCAATTCTTAAGGCGATCTTGGTGGCTAGGCCACCACGCAAACCTTAGGTTTGCTTGGTGGTAGGGCCGCTAGTACTCGATGTCGAGGACTACGCCGCGGGGGGAGCCGTCCTGTGCTGAAAACTCGCCGACAAATAGCTCGGCTGGCCCCGAACCCTCCGGGGAAACAGCGATGTCGAACTCGCCCCAGGTCTCGGACCAATCGGCGGCCGTGGTGAAGTCCTCGGCCACCACCGTTCCATCCTGAGTCACCTGCACGACGGTGTTCGCCTCGAAGTTACGCGAATAGCCCGAGATGTCGATGGGGACGACAACCGGACCGGGTGCGGGCAACACGACCACGACGTTGTCGGCGAACGACGCTGCCCCCTCGTAGGCGGGCCCGCCCGGCTCGAGGAGGATCTCGATGCTGCCAGGCGAACCTGACACCCCGACCGCGGCTAGGGCTGGAATCGAAAGATGGAAATCGACAAACAGCTTGCGGTCGCTTTGCCGAACCACATAGAGCCGGTCGACCAAGCCGCTCTGCACCAGCTGATCGGTCACGGCGGTCACCTCGACATCCAAGAACACCCGCAGCACCGCGGCGTCGCGCATGAAATTGGCTTCGAGGAGCGGGGAAGTGGTGGCGGGGGCACCCTCGGCGCTGGTGAACTCGAGGCTGAATCTCTCGCATTGAGGATCTGTATCCCAAGTTATGGCGGCAAGCTGTTCAGCGTCGCTGGCCGCAGGTGCCGGGGTAGCCAGCAGCCCTGCGTCTGCCATTTCGCTCCCGCAACCGGCGCCGCTCGGTGCTGTCGTCGGCGTTGTGACCGCCGAAGTGGTGCTAGCCGAAATCGTGGTGGATGTCGTTGAAGGACTCGCCGTTGTGGTGGTGGAAGCTCCTCCCGAGGTACACGCCACGACCAAGCCGAGAAACAGAAAAGGCAAACGCTTCATAATTCGATACTGAGACGCAGATTACCGCCAACCGGTTCCGAGCCTTAAGAGCAGGGCGAAAGGAGCAAATCCTGTGCGCACCGGCCAATCCCGTTCGCCGGCCAGTCCGAACCAAGGCCGAAGGAACGGTCGCCACACGATGAAAGCGCGCACCATATGAAACGACTCCTCGTCCTCGTGGCCGGGGCCATGCTGACGATGACGTCAATCGCGGCGCATCCGTTGGGCAACTTCACGACGAACGTTCACCTGGGTCTCGTCGTCGGGGAGGACGAACTCTTGGTGAAGTTGGTGGTGGACATGGCCGAGATCCCGACCTTTCGTGAGCAGGTTGGCGACGGATACGAGGACCAACAGTGCGAGACGCTGCTTGCCGACATCGACGTCTCGCTGAACAATTTGCCGCTCGATTTCTCCGTTATTGGAACCGCGCTGTCCTTTCCGCCTGGCGAAGGTGGTCTCGACACTTTGCGTTTGGAGTGCAACTACGAGACGGCCCTCGCGGCGGCATATGGTGATCTGCGAATCGAGAATCGCGTCTACGCCGACCGACTCGGCTGGGCTGAGATCGTCATGGTGGGAGCCGAAAGTGAGCTTCCGACCTCGAGCGAGTCCGACGTCCTTACCAACTACCCGTCTAACGCGATTTCCGAGGTGCGAAGCGGCGAAGCGCGCCTGACCGGCGAACGGAGCGAAACTGGACTGGCGCCGACGATCATCGAACGAGTCGGAAGCGGGCTGAGCGAGGGACCCTGGTTCGTGGCATTGTTGGCGGCCCTCGGATTGGGAACCGGCCATGCGCTGGCACCTGGTCATGGCAAGACCCTGATGGCCGCGTATCTAGTCGGGAGGCGCGGCGGGGTCGGCCAAGCGGTAATCCTCGGGCTCACGGTCGCGATCGCTCACACGATCGGCGTCGCTGTCCTTGGATTTATCACGGCGTTCACGACATCTCAGTTTCAACCCGCGTCGGTTTACCCGTGGCTTTCGGGTTTGTCGGCCGCCATCGTCACGGTGATCGGCTTGACCATGCTCTACCGGGCGCTCAGGGGGTCACGCGGGGGTGCGGAGTCAGATCACGGGCACGACCACGACGATCACGACCATGTGCACGACCACGATCACCCACATGGGCACAGCCATGAGCCGACGACGGTTGGCTGGCGCTCGTTGGCCACCCTCGGTCTGGCCGGAGGCCTGGTTCCATCCGCGTCGGCGGTAGTCCTGCTCCTCGGAGGGATCAGCCGGGGAGAGCCTTGGTGGGGAGTGATCCTGGTGGTGGCCTTCGGGATCGGAATGGCGGCCACCCTTGTCGGCGCCGGGTTGATCGTGCTGTTCACCGCCCGGTTCGGGCTCAACCTCCAGGTAGCGCGCAGGTTGCGGCTTGAGCGCTATGTGCCGATCATTGGTGGGGTGGTCGTCACCCTGATTGGGGCCGGGCTGCTCTGGCAGGTGGCTGTTTCAGCCTGATTCTTCTGGGAAAATCTCGCTTTTCCCACTCTGTGACATCATTGACTTGACAAACTGACAGCGATAGGACATCATACGTGGTGTCAAAGAAGCGATAAGCCGGTTATCCGGCAGAACAGTAAAGGAGACACCATGTGGTTTGTTGATCTGCAACTGATCGACGCAATCCGCGAAGCGCGGTACCCGATCAAGAAGTACGGCGAGCGACGTAATCCAGTGCCCCGTCACTAATGCAAACCTCCGCCGTGTTGCACAACTTGGAGTCGAGTCTTCAGAACCAGCTTGCCCTGGTGACCGATCCGGCCATCGAGGCGGGAGGGCGAGCGGTTCTGAGCTCACTCCATCCAGCTTTGAAAGAGGCGGCTTTGGAACTTGTCAACCAGGCCGCTGACGAGGTTCGGGCCCAGCTCCCCGGCTACCGGGTTGAAGTCATGCTGAGCGACGGCGAGCCCAGCCTTCGCATCACCTCGGACGACATGTCCGGCGCAGCTGTTGAAGGCGATTTCGATGCCCGGATCACCTTGCGGCTTCCCGATTCGATCAAGAACGTCATCGAGCACGCCGCTTCCGACTCGGGGGATTCTGTTAATGCTTGGGTTCTAAAGACGCTGGCGGGGCGGGCATCCTCGGGTTCAAAATCAAGCCGCCGCCGGGTAAGTGAGACTTTCGACGTATGAACATCTTTGCGATCGAGGACGACACGGCCGCCACCATTGAGCTGCGGGTGGCCGCCGGGCGAGCCGATTTCTACCCGGGCCCCGACGGCCGGGTCGACGTGGATGTTTCCGGCTCCGGAGCCGAGTTTGTGACGGTTGAACAAGTCGGCAGGGTGATCATGATCCGCGAAGAGCGCCGTCTATTTGGAGGCCGCACCGTCAATATTCGCGTGACCGCGCCGGCCGGCACCAACCTCGATGCGTCGGTGGCCTCGATGGATCTTTGCTCACGCGGGGCTCAACTGGGACGTGTCAACCTTCATACGGCTTCCGGCAACGTTGATCTGGGGCTGGTCGAGACGCTGATCGCCCGGAGCGCTTCGGGCGATATCACCGTCGAAAGCTGTCGGACCAACTGTGAGGTCAGCTCAGCTTCCGGCGACTTTCGAGCTCAAAATGTAGAAGGTGACCTGCTGGTTTCGACCGCCTCCGGTGACATCTCGGCTGACCGGGTTGAGGGGCGCTCGGAGATCAAATCGGCATCGGGCGATGTACGCCTCGATTGCTGCCGGGGTGGTCAGATCGAGCTCAATTCAATGTCGGGCGACGTAACCATCGGCATCCCGGCCGGCACCCGGGTAGATGCTCAGATCGATTCGCTGGCCGGAACCGTGAGGTTTCCTCCCAAGGCGAGCGGGGCCGAACCCACCCGGTCGGCCCGTCTCAAGGCGCGCACAGTTTCGGGCGACATCGAGGTTCGTCGAGTCGAGTAAGACAACGCCAACGGCGAGCCATACTCATCGAGCATGGAGCCGTTCGACTCAGCCGGAGAAGCGATATTTCGGCGCGACACCCTCGACTGGTTGGAGGCCAACGCCAAGCGGCCCGCAAGTCCGCCGATATCACCGTCGGTGATCGTGGTCGAGTGGTCGCCCGAAGAGGAGGATCAAAAACTGGCCGATGCCCGCGCCTGGCAGCGGCGCAAGTTTGAGGCAGGCTGGGCGGGGATTGCTTGGCCGCCGGAGTACGGAGGGCGCGGCGGAACCCTGGTTGAGCACGCCATCTTCACCGCCGAGGAGGCCCAGTTCGACATCCCCTTTGACGCGCTCGCGGTCGGGACCGGATGGTGCGGGCCGGCGATCCTCGTTCTCGGGAACGGAGCTCAAAAGCAGCGCTATTTGCCACCCCTATTGGCCGGCGACGAGGTCTGGTGCCAGTTGTTTTCTGAGCCCGGCGCCGGGTCCGATCTCGCTTCGCTGACAACCCGTGCCGTCCGTGACGGGGACGAGTGGGTTCTCAACGGGCAGAAAGTGTGGACCACTCTGGCCCACAAGTCCGACTTTGGGCTTTGCATCGCCCGCACTGACTCAACCGCGCCCCAGCATCGCGGGTTGAGCGCATTCATCGTCGACATGAGGTCGGGAGGTGTCGGCACCCGCCCACTCCGTCAGATGACGGGCGCGTCCAATTTCAACGAGGTGTTCCTGTCCGACGTGCGAGTGCCCGACACCGATCGGGTCGGCGAGGTCGGTGACGGCTGGCGAGTGGTCATCACCACCTTCATGTTCGAGCGCACCTCGGTGGTGGCGGTCGGCTCGTCCGTTGCCGACGCTTTCATCGGCCTCCTCGCCGAACGCGCTCCGGATGACCGCAGGCAGCGAGACCGATTCTTGCGGTCATTGGTCGCCGGCAAGGCTCTCGGGTATACGCAGCTGCGATTGATGACCGCCCTTTCCCAAGGAAAGGTCCCAGGACCGGAAGGCTCGTTGGGAAAGCTGGTGGCGACCCTGTTGCTCTCCGACATCTACGAGCAGGCGATCGATTTGCTTGGGCCCGCCGGGCTTTTGGCCGGAGACGATGCACCCGACAATGGCGACTGGCAGGAAGCGTTCCTGGGAACTCCCGGCCTGCGAATCGGCGGCGGGACCGATCAGATCCAGCGCAACATCATTGCCGAGCGGATTCTCGGCCTGCCCAAGGACGTTCGGGAGACGTGAGTGCTGATCCGTATCGTCACCATTTTCCCGGAGTTCTTCGCCAGCCCGCTCGGTGTCTCAATTGTCGCGCGAGCCCTCGAATCGCAGTCCTTACGAGTCGAGCTCATCGACCTTCGTGAGCACGGGAAGGGAACTCATCGGCAGGTAGATGACGCCCCTTTCGGCGGCGGCCCAGGAATGGTGATGATGATCGAGCCCATAGATCGAGCCCTCGGCGACCGCTCCGGCCGTCGCGTCTTGTTGACCCCCGCCGGGGCCCGCCTCCGACAGGATGATCTGGAGCGGTGGGCAGGACTAGACGAGCTGGTGCTGATCTGCGGCAGGTACGAAGGAGTCGACGAGCGTGTCGCTGAGAATCTCGTCGACGACGAAGTGTCGTTAGGTGATTTCGTTCTCGCCGGAGGAGAGGCCGCGGCGGCTGCGATCATCGAGGGAATCGCAAGGCTGCTTCCCGGAGTTGTGGGAAATGAGGAGTCGATCAAATCGGAATCGTTTCGTGACGGCCTCCTCGAAGAACCGCAATACACCCGGCCGTCGGCGTACAAAGGATGGGAAGTGCCCGAGGTGCTTCTGTCCGGCGACCATGCCCGCATCGAAATGTGGCGGGCGGAGCAACGCCGGCGACGAACGGCGGAACGCCGCCCCGATCTCCTCGGCGGCGACTCCGCAATTGACCGTCCCTGATAACATGCGTTTTTCCCCGGCCGATCGGTCCTGCAAGGAATCGCGATGAACAAGCTCGACACCGTCAAACGCGCCTACGCGCGCGACGACATCCCCCAATTTCGCCCCGGTGACACGGTCAAGGTCCATGTCCGGGTGGTCGAAGGCAACCGCGAACGCGCCCAGGTTTTCGAGGGGGTCGTGATCGCTAAGAACGGCAGCGGGCTCGACGCCACCTTTACTGTTCGCAAGCTGAGCTTTGGGGTCGGGGTGGAGCGAGTATTTCCGATCAACGCGCCGATCATCCAAAAAGTCGAAGTGACTCGGCGCGGCGACGTGCGGCGCTCGAAGCTCTATTACCTCCGCGACCGCGTCGGCAAGTCGGCCCGGATCAAGGAGAAGCGGGACTGACTTCTGATACCCGGTACGAGGTGAGCCCGCCCTCGTCCGCGGCGAGTTCGGCCAAGCCCAAGAGCAAGCGGCCATTCTGGCTCGAGCTGGCGATCTTGGTTTTGGTCGCGGTTTCGATCGCCGTCGTCATCAAGACGTTCCTCGTCCAGCCGTTCTACATCCCAAGCGACTCCATGGTGCCGACCATCCTCCCCAATGACCGGGTGATGGTGTCCAAGCTGAGCTATCGGTTCGGTGAACCGCAAAGAGGCGATCTGGTTGTGTTCGTCTCGCCGTTCAACCAAGAGTTCGACGACGAGACCTTTTTCGAGAGCGTCTTCCGGCACGTCGTCGAGTCGGTCGGCATTCGGACGGCATCGGCGGACGACCTCATCAAGCGCATCATCGGTCTCCCAGGCGACGAGATTCATATCCGAGAAGGCAAACTGTTCGTCAACGGCGCTGAGGTGCCCGAGCCCTATTTGTTGGAATCGGGGAGATTGAACGATTTCGGACCGGTGATCGTCGCCCCGGACTCGGTCTTCGTCATGGGTGACAACCGCGTGATCAGCTATGACAGCACCCGGTTTGGAGCCATCCCGATGGACCACATTCTGGGTGAGGCGGTGCTTCGCATCTGGCCGGTCGATCGCTTCGGCGCCGTTGACGTGCGGAAATAGTTTTCGTCACCCCCGGCAACTAGAAATCAACTCATGCGCTGGGCCGAATGTTTGCGCTTAACCACGGCTGAGCTGGGCCGGCTCGGCGAGGATCTTGCAACCGCGTTTCTGGTTCGACGTCAGATCAAGGTCATCTCTCGGAACGTCAAGGTCGGAGTGGGGGAGATCGACCTCATCGTCAGCGCCGGCGGTTGGAGGACGGCGGTGGAAGTGAGATCAATTCGAAGGACTCATGAAACCTCGGCGCTGGCGATCGATGCCTTCGATCCGGCCAAGGCAATCCAGGTCAAAAAGCTCGCCAGAGCTGCGCGGTGTCGGAGAATCGATCTGATCTCTGTCAGCTTCCACGCCGGCGGGATCGATCTGCATTGGGTGCCCGAGGTCGTCTAGGGCGAGCGTTAGCCTTCGCGCCCTGATGGATGCCATCGTCGTTGACGGTCTCCGCAAGCGGTATCGAAAGACCGTCGCTCTCGACGGGCTCTCGTTTGCGATGCCGACCGGCAAGGTCACTGGCTTTCTTGGTCCCAACGGCGCCGGGAAGACCACCACCTTCCGATCCATCCTCGGATTGACCAAGCCCGATGCAGGAACGATGGAGGTGTTGGGATTGTCCGTCGCCACCAGCCTTCCTCGTATTGTCAAACGGCTAGGGGTGATCGTCGAAGAGCCGGGGCTGATCAAGGGGTTGAGTGGTCGCAACAACCTCAAGGTGGCGGCCCGCACCTTGGGACGTGGCAAGGAACGGGTCGACGAGCTGTTGCGTTTCGTCGGCCTCGAGGCCGACGGGCGGCGCCGGATCGACGGTTACTCCAAAGGAATGCGACAGCGACTGGCGTTGGCGGCGGCGCTCTTGGGTGACCCGCAGCTGCTAATCCTCGACGAACCGCTCGACGGCCTCGACCCTGCCGGTCAGGCGCAAATCAAGGCCAACCTGCGCGGCATCGCCGCCGAAGGCCGGACTGTGGTCGTCTCATCGCACAACCTCGCTGACGTGGAGGCGATGGCCGACTACGTCGTGATGATCAACAAAGGGAAGCTGATCACGAGCGGCCGCCTCGACGAGCTGCTTGCTCGCACAGGCTATCTGCTCGACATCGACCAACCACAGTCGGCAATCGCAGCCCTGAGCGCGGTCGGAATCGCTGCCACTATCAGCGACCAACGGATACTCGTCTCCTCCGACGATGGGAAAGCGATATCGCAGGCGCTGGCCGCGGCAGGTCTCTATCCCGCGGAGTTAGCCCGCCGCACGGGGCGCTTGGAATCGCTCTTTCTTGAGCTGACCCAACAATGATCGGCCAAGAATGATCGGCCAAGAATGATCGGCCAAGAATGATCGGCCAACAATGATCGGCCAAGAATGATCGGCTTGATCGCAGCCGAAATCACGAAGACGTTCAAACGGAGGACGTTTTGGGTCCTCACGGCCGTCCTCGCTCTGCTGACTGCGTTCTTGGCGGGGATCTTCTTCTTCCTGCCCAGGGTCGTGGACGACGGTTTTCCGACCATCGCCAAGCCCGAGATCTACATCTTCGGGGCAGCCCAGGTGCTTGGCCAAACCTGGTTCCCGTTGATTCTCTCCGCCATGGCTCTGGCGGGAGAGCTCGCCACATCCGCTTGGGCGACGGCATTGACGCGCAACAGCCGGCGGGGACAGCATCTGGTCGCTCGGTTGATCACGTCGACCATCTCGGCATGGCTAGCGATGATCTTTGCTATCGCGCTGTTCTCAGTAGCAGCCTATTTCTTTGCGACCGGGAGCGGCGCCCCAACGGTGGAAGAGTGGTTGGGCGTGGCGTGGAAGGCGTTGCTGGTTCAATTCACCTGGGTGGGGCTCGGTCTGGCGTTCTCCGCATGGCTGCGGTCGGTGGGACCGGCAATCGGAGCGGCTATCGCTTTCAGCTTCATCGAAGGGCTCTTGCTGCTCTGGTCGGGATGGCGTCCGGTGTCCTTGTCGCTGGCCACTAGCGCCATCCTGGGCGAGCTTGATGCAGGCGGTTTCGGTCCGATCTTCGGGGAGCTCCCTGCATTTCGGAGCGCTCTTTTCACGGCGCTCGCCTGGGCCGTCGGAGCGGCGTTACTCGCTTGGGCTGGACTTCGTTTCCGCGACGCCTGATCAGGACTTGCCAAGCAGGCGGCGGGTTTCCTTGTGCCAGCAGCCCTGATGCCAATGACGTCGGAGGTCGGGCTCGTCGTCAGGCACGACGACGAGATGGAAAGTGCCAGGAGGGATCGTGCCGTGACACCCCGGGCAGGTGTAGTGCTTGCGGGCGTTATGGGCCTGAACCGCGCTGACTGCTACCCCCAGATCGCCCATGCCAACAGTCCGATCACGAGGACGACGGTGGCCGCGACTAGGACCAGATCGAAGGCATCCTTGCGGGCGGGCCGAAAAGGGTTGAACCCCATCAAGAGGACGTTAACGGTCGACAGCTACCGTCCCTTGCGATGACTTGGTTACTCATCGAGGATCGAGGCCGGGTGCGGACGATCACCCTCAATCGGCCCGAGCGCAAGAATGCCATCCCCCCCGATGGCTGGACCGAGCTGCGAGAAGCCTTCATGTCCTTCGAAGAATCCGCGCAGCGGGTCTTGGTCATCACCGGAGCCGGAGGGGCGTTCTCGTCCGGCGCCGATCTCGACCCCGAACGCGTCGAGCGCAACGTCGTCGCCGCTCGCCGGCGCATGAAGGTGGTGGGTGCGGCAGCGACCGCCCTCAATCGCCTCACCAAACCAACTCTCGCCGTCGTCGATGGCGTGGCGGCCGGTGCCGGGATGAACCTCGCGCTGGGCTGCGACCTGGTCATCGCCACGTCCCGCGCTCGTTTCACCGAGATCTTCGTCAAGCGCGGGCTCACCGTTGACTTTGGGGGGAGCTGGCTTCTGCCTCGCCTGGTTGGATTGCAACGCGCCAAGGAGCTGGCTCTCACCGGCCGCATTGTCGAGGCCGAAGAAGCGTGCGCGATTGGACTCGTGCTGGAAGTAGTCGAACTTGAAAACCTTGCCAAGCGAGTCGACGCCCTGACCGCAGCCCTTGCTGCGGGGGCGCCGGTGGCGCAAATGTTCGCCAAGCAAAGCTTAAACCGCGCCTTCGGGGTGAGCTTCGCCCAAGCTCTGAACGATGAAGGCCAGTCGCAAGCGATCTGCTTGACGAGCGAAGACGCCGCCGAAGGCGTCGTCGCCTTCCTCGAGAAGCGCCCTCCTCGCTTCCAAGGCAAGTGAAACTCGGCAACGTTTTCATCGGCGTTGGCCTACTGATCGTGGTTATCGGCTTTGCGGTCAACCGGGGCTGGCTTTCCTGGTTCGGTCGTTTGCCCGGAGACATCAGAAGCGAGAGCGATCGCGGTGGCTTTTACTTCCCAATCACGTCATCGTGGTCAGCGTCGTGCTGACGATCTTGGTCAACCTCGTGTTGCGCCTGTTTCGAGACCGCTGAGAACCAGGTGCCCAGCCGTCGGGTGAGCGACCGCGACGCGGCCGGGTTGGTTGTCAGTTAAGAGGGACTCGACGAAAGAAGGAGTCCAGGCGAGGAGGTCGACGAAGCGATTCAAGATCCACGGGGCAGAGTGATTCCCGGCTAGCCCGGCGGTCCTCGCTCGGGTTCGGACCAAATCAACCGGCGCCGATGGACCGGCGAGTCGGGGTCGATGATCATCCCCCGTTGGTGGATGGCGACGTGATGGTGATACCAGCAAAGTGAACCCAAATTCTCGGGATGATGGCTCCCTCCCCGGTGCCGTTCTCGGATGTGGTGGGGTTGGACTCGGTAACGGCTGCGACAGCCCTCGATCGCACAGGCTCCCTGGTCACGAAAGCGGACAAAGGCCCGGATCGCCGGGGGGATGGTGTCAGAAAGGTCGGAATAGGAGATCGGATGGGTCTCCGAGCAGTTGATCACCCGCACCTTGCCGCCACAGAGGATCTCGGCCAAAGTGTTAGGTCCCACCTTGGAACCGGAGGACAGGGTCGCACCGGCTTCCCCGAGGGAAGCTGCGGCCAGGGTGGCGTCGACCAAGACCTCGGCCACCGTCACCTCCCGCCCCGCGCCTCCTTCCTCCCCGCTGGTCCCGGTAAGCGAGTCCAAACAGATGGCGGTGAGAGCGTCGGCGCGACGCTGGCCGGCGTTCTGGTCTTCTTGGACCGGAAACGAGGTCTCCATCTTGTGGAGGGCGTTGAGGACGATCTCCCCGTCGACCCCGGGGAGTTGACCCCACAGCTTGAGACTGGACGAGTCCAAAGAGGGCTGGGCGACCAGATAGCGCCAGTCGTAGTCAAAGGCTTCGTCTTCGGCGGAGAGTTTGCGGGTCCGTTCCAAGAGGCCGTAGAGCTGACCGAGCGAGTAGCCGTCGGCGACCTGCTCGAGCTGGCGGTGGTCAAGACCGGCGGCGGCCAGCTTGGCCACGAATGCCGCCCGATCCACCCCCCAATTCCCCGCCAACATCTGTTCCCGCACCGCGGCCACTTCGCTGCGGGCCGCAGTCATCAGCCGAGCCGAAGTCTGCGGGGAGAGATCGAGCTGGGCGGAGACCCAATCGGCCATGGTCCGGGCCCCATCGGCGAGATCGACCTGATGCCCGTCTAATTCGGAGAGGAGCTGGGCTTGGCGGCCGCGGAGACGGCGGATCTGGCGTTCGATTCCCACCACCTCGGCCTCGGCCGCAGCCAGGGCCGCGTCCTCG
>Ga0180121_10000162_pt1 | contig 24930 bp, 24 predicted proteins | sample AntDrymUQ5402106_2_FD_129676 | JGI IMG/M metagenome (GOLD analysis project Ga0180121, IMG submission 129676) | Polar desert sand microbial communities from Dry Valleys, Antarctica - metaG UQ540 (21.06) (version 2) (version 2) | ecosystem: Environmental > Terrestrial > Soil > Desert | place...
ATGCAATAACATGATTTTGTTCCGTCGATAGTCCCTTCTATAAGCCCGGCTTTTATCAATTCTTTAAGATGCTGGGAGACTGTTGACTGAGACAGCGGCAGTACTTCCACTATCTCACCGCAGATGCACATGTTTTTCCGCGCAATCGCCTTCAGTATCGCCACTCTCGCCGGGTGACTGATCGCTTTTGCAAAATCAGCAAGCTCGATCTCGTTTTTTTTGAACTCTTCTTTCTTGTTTACTGCCATTTGATTTGATTAATTAATCTTATATCGTAAATATACGATATATATATTCAAAGTCAAATGAAATTTTTCGAGGAGGGTGTTGAGTGGAGTGTGTTATCAGGCTTTAGTAGAGAGCTGGAGCAAAATGATGGGAAATTATGAAGTTAATTCGAAGCTCATCTTGCGAAGCAGGATAAAGACCTCGCAAGCGGAGTTTATTTCTATAAACTCACAACTGACAATGACTTTGCCCAAACCAAAATAATGTTTTTCGCTTGGTAGAGTAGGAAAAATATTTGGTAGAGCAGGAAAAATATTTGGTAGAGCAGGAACATTTGGTAGAGCAGGAAAAACCTTTGGGTGGATCTGGAAAAAAAATAAGGAGTAATCTTTGTTACATCATTGAACCCTGTTACTTATACAATGGCTAATTGTCAGAATAACGTCCCGCCACAACTATTATATAATAATTTATCTCGTATTAATTTTTTTCTCCCATATAGAGGAGTTTACTGGAATATAGGTTCGAATGGTTTCACACAGAATCTTCAGGCGTATGGTGCTTAAAAAACTTACCAAATACTCAGTGAAGATGATATTGAAGATACATTTGAATTGACAGAGCCAGACGATAAGACTTATGATCTCCGGATTTCTCACGTGTGTCAAAAGCTATAAAAGTTATGGCCTGATCACACTCACGAAATTAAATGAATTATTATCTACAATTGCTAAATCTGTTCCATCGGCGATATTATCTCCATTCAGATCTGTGCTGATATATCCGGTTACAAAATTATAAGCATCGTTATCAATTAAGCCGGCATCCGATGCATCCACAAATCCGTCCTGATTTACATCTCCTGAGAAAATTGTCCATCTGCTTCCTTTCTGTTTCATATTATTACCAAATACCTGTGCTGAAGAAGTTGTAAAGTCATAGGATAAAGAATGATTAACAAAACTATTACCTCCTGCACTCCACGTCTCAATCGAATTGCGGTGCCTGACAATAATATAATAAGAAGTACTATTGGCTGCATTTTGAAAATTAAGAGTGTCCGTGCCTGAGGAGTTCAGATAACCATTTGCAGAATCTACCAAAGTGTAAGGAGAAAATATATTTCTTAAATATCCTTTTACCGTATCGCTTGTCATTGTGTTGACCAGGTGATTATAAAATCCTTCTATCAGAGCTGTCAGCTGGAGATTCTTTGGAGTGATTCCGCTGTTTGTAGTTTTTAATATTCTTCCACCATATCCTACAGCCCAGCCGGTTGTTGAGTTAACAAATTTCATATCATGGATGTAAGGTGTAGTTGCAAAGGATTGAAGCACCCAGTTCAAACCGCTGTTGGTGCTTCTGTTTATGGCTCCTTCACATCCTGCAACCCATCCGGTCGAACCTGTTACAAAGTAAACAGAACGCAAACCGCATAAAAAATTGCTGGAAATCAGACTCCAGTTCGTGCCCATATTTGTTGATTTATAAACTTTGCTGTCGTCTCCGACAGCCCACCCTGTAAAGCCGCTTACAAAGAAAACAGATCTTAAATTAGTCATAGAACCGCAGTTTACCATTATCCAGGTTAATCCTCCATCTGTTGTCTTTCTGATCATTCCATTTCTTCCGCAAACCCATCCGAAATTTAGATTGATGAAAAATAAGTTTGTAGGGATGTTACCACCAGCGGCATGAACCAAATTCCATGAAGTACCTCCGTCCGTAGATTTAAAAACGCCGTTGCTGTCAACTGCATAACCGGTGTTTGCATTTACAAATTGAGAAGCTCCCGTATTAACTGTATCTACTAACCCTAAACTCCAATTGATTCCTCCATCAGTAGTTTTTGCGGAGTATAATTCTCCGGCAAAAGAACTTCCAAGGCAAAATCCTGTATTTTCATTTATAAAACGCACACTAAAAATATTATTCAGATTAACCGTTAAAGGTAGCCAGTTTGTCCCGCCGTTTGTAGTTTTTAAAAGCTGACTATTATTTCCTCCTACATATCCGGTATTTTCATTTAACATCGAAATAGACTGTAACTCACTCGTGCTTCCGGAATTCTGAGTGAACCAACCCGGCTGCGAATAAACATTGTTAAATAAGAAAATTGAAATTATTAATAATCTTGTTTTCATATTCAAAATATTTAAAAGTATTTTAAAATATTTATAATGTATGCAAAGCCAATTGAAAAAGTTTACTAAATCAATGGACCATACTAGAATGTGACTTCTAAGATAAACATACAAATTAATTCAATAAGATAACTAGGCAAATAAATTTGTTGTAGAAAATTTTCCCATCCTTCGCTAACCAATGAATTAAAATTCAAATGGTAGCGAAAATTTAAGATTGAAACTTCTGCCGGGGCTCATGGCATAACTTTTATATCTGCTTAGATGACTCACATATTTTAAGTTTGCAAGATTATCCACTGACACATCAAGAGACGCTATAACTTTCGAAAGAACAAAATCAAATCCTATTCCTGTATTTAATAAAGTATAGCCACGGGTTTCTGTTTCCAGAGGATCAACTCTTTTCTGCGCCGAGTATATCTTCGTAGAAAAGTTAATGTAGGGATTAAAAAGCTTTCCCATTTCCGACTTTTGCAGCTTTAATTCAATTATATTTTTTGCCGGAGGAGTAAAGGGAATCGGATTTCCTGTCGCATCATTTTGTGAATATACATAGTCTCCGCCTGCAGTTACTAAAAGCCAATTAATAGGATGAATCTGTATATTATATTCATAACCCGTAAATGTACTTTTTGACTGGTTCATATCAAATACAGGCAAGCCGCTAATGGAATCTGTTTGACTTGTAGGAGAAGGATAAATAAAATTCTCAATTACATTTCTGTAAACAGATATTTCACCCGTGACCTTCTTCGTTCTGATTCTTACCCCTATATCTAGATTCAGAGATGATACGGGCTTTGGCACTGCATCTGGATTTTGCGTAATTATTCCTCTCTCATATCTGAGTGTGCCTTCATGTACACCATCCACATAAAGTTCATACTCTGACGGCGCTCTCCACCCTCTCCCAAAATTTGTAAATATGTCAAACTCTTTTAAAGGTTTATAAACAGCACCGATTGAGCCTGTGAATGAATTGAAATTAAAATTTTTCTCATGCACTATTCTATTGCCAAAATCAGTGTTCAAAATGTTTAAGTTTTTTGTGTCAAACCTGCCTCCAATAGAAACTGAAAATTTTTCTTTTATTAATTTTTCAAGTGCATAAACTCCAAAACTGTTGGAGTTATAATTTGGAATGAGCTTTTCTTCTGCCAGTGATCGGTTACGTTGATCAATAAATGAAATCCCTGCCGTTCCGGATATCACTTTTGTAAAAAAGTGATGAAGCCTTAGATCACCTTCTATATTTTTTAAGTCCAGCTGAAGAGCTGCATTGTTAAAATCTTTGTCTTCAATGCTTTCGAATTCCTTTCTTACATGAGTTTCATATGCAAATATCGGTTCTAAATGAATTAACTTTGATATATTAATATCGCCCTTGAGTTCAAATTGCGATGTTCTGATCTTTTGATTCGGAGTTGCTAAAGGATCCTCTAAAGGATCTTCATGCAGTTCTATCTCTCTGAGGAAATAATCATAACCGGCTTCCAGATTAAATAATTTATTTCTATAACCCAATTTGAGTCCTCCATCATATTCATTAAAGCCGCTGTTAAAAAGTTCTCCGCCTGTTATTATTCTTGTTCCTTTAATTGTCTTTCCCTCATCGAATGTTATTGTATTTACCGAAAGCTCTCCTTCGGGAGTCTTAACATTACCGGATCTTCTCAAACCAAAAAATCCCTTCATACCAAAATTCTTCTTTCCAAATCCTAAACTTAAATTTCCGGCTCCGCTATTACTATTTGAATATCCATTTAAATCTAGCGCTCCGTAATAAACAGCCTTATTCTTATTTGAGAATATGAGTGGCTTTGTTATTATATTTATTGCTCCCCCTATTCCGTCCGAACCATAAATAAGACTTGAAGGACCTCTTAAAATCTCTATTCTATCGAGATCGAATAGACTAATCTCAGGTGCATGCTCATCTCCCCATTGCTGTGATTCATGTTTCACACCGTCATGCACTATTATAACTCCCTGAGAAGTCAGTCCTCTTATCACAGGTTTTCCAAGACTAATTCCAGTTGATAAGTTATTAACTCCTGGTAAATTCTGAATAGTAGATCCTAAGTTCTCATTTTTTATCCTGCCGAGGGTCCTTGTATTAATTGATGTTATTGAATAAGTACTGTTTGAACTTTCTGTGGGAGTAAATGAACCGGTTACATCAATTGTTGTTGTTTCAAATAAACTTTTATCCAGTATTACATCGAATACATTATTTGCTTCTGTAAAATCCTTTGTATAAGTCTGAGAAGCAAAACCTGTTCTTGAAAAGGTAATATGATATGTTCCCCGGTGCACATTACTAAATCTAAAGTACCCTTTTTTGTCTGAAATTGTCATTGCAGGAATTTCATTAATTGTAATAATTACAAATTCGAGCGGTTTCTTAGATTCGTCTATTACAGTTCCGGAAACTGTAACCAGCTCTTGTGAATAAACAAGCTGTGAAAGAAAGATAGCTGTTATTATAAAAATTAATGCTCTCATATGATTTAATAAATTTTAATAAATTTTGTGGTGATATCCTAACCAAGCTATGTTGTTAGTAATATTATTGAATCAAGAAAATGAAATATCTCAAATAACAACATCGAATCTGTTGTCAAAAAAGAAATTTTGGTAATAACGTTTAATTAGGATATGTTTTCCGGAGGTGGAGTAGGGCTGCTTAAATATTGTTCTAATAAGAAGGTAGATTTGGGACACAGGATAAAATCTGTGTTCTCCAGTATTGGAATTGTCAAATCTGAAATTAGGTGTAAAGACAAAGATTCTATAAGTATTTCAATACCTATTAATGAATTACTTTCTTCTGTTTTATTAATGGCTTTTACAAAGAAACAATTTCCATCGCATAAGACTTCGGGCTCTATTATTTTAACAGAAATTGTGAACGTCGGATGTTCGTGAAAATAATTATGAAATGCGTATAAAATAGTTACGTTCAAACAAGTAAAAGTGTAAATAAAGATTAGCGGCGGAATTAATATTTTTCTTTTCACTTTGCAATAATATGTGAGTAGAATATTAACTGCAATTCAGATTTAATTAATCTCATTCAATATTTTTGCAACTGTCATTTAAAAATTTCTAGAACAATTCATAAACTTTATTTAATATAGCTCCTGTGGTATTGCTTTGATCAATCAATGGCAAAACGAAATGATTCCTAAACCTAAAATAACTATCTATATTTGTTCAGGAATTCTTTCTCTCCTCATCTAACTCTTTCTTTAGCCTCTCTATCTCCTTCCAGATCTTCTCTCGAGTATTATCATTGTAAGCATTGAATAAAGATTGCTGCAATTGTTGTATTTTTTTTGATAAAGCTTTTTCTCTGTTTTGGGATTCACGCATATAATTTATAAGTCCAATTGTTTCAACATATCAAATATACCTTACATATTTAAGGCATAATTTATTTCTTGATTTAATTCCTTCTGCTTGATATGTTGGCATATGGAATTAAAGATCAAGCAAATTCATAATGCCGGTGATATCAGACGTGAATTTATAGAATTATACGTGAACTCACCTACTAACTTAAAAAATTTTATCATCTCAGATTCTTTATATACACAGTTCCAAAAAGACTGTAAGAAGTTTGCTTTTTGGTTTCCGGATTTACAGGTAAATCAGGGAATCAGCATAATGCTCAATACGAGAAAAGGAATAAATAATTTTGCAAAGAATACTTTCTATTGGAATTCAAATAAAGCCTTATGGAAAGATAAGCCGGTTTCAACTTATCTGATTAAGATTGATAACTTTGATAAGTTTCCGGATTCGAGAAGATATTTGGATAGCTTGTTTAGCAGTGATTGAAAATAAACTAAATTCTAATAAGCAAACTTAGATTTAATCAGGCACACCGTTTTTATCATTATCCACAAAACATTTAAAGTTATTATTAATGTTATCTTTTATATTGTTATCGATATCATTTGCATTTGAAGGATCAGTCGGGTCAAGATATGTATTGTTTTCAATAAACCAGATGTACGGCTTTACCAGTAATGTGATATTTGATTTTCCAGATTGTGAAACCTGGAGCATATTTGGAAATGTAAGCTTCTGATGAGCAGACTTTGTTGATTTATAAATAAATGGAACTCCGTTGTATGTTCCCTTCACTATCACAGAGTATCTTCCGTTTGCGTCCACAAACTCAGGGTCGGGTGGTGTTTCATTGTTTTCAAGTTTATGTATCATGAATCTTACCTTGTCATAAGATCCGACTGGTATGTAACTGGTGCTGATTATGTTAACGTTTGAAAGTAAATTCAAATTTAGCACAAAGGGGCCGGTTTTAAAATTATTTGAGTCGGAATTATTGTTTGATACATTAAGCTTTATATCTTTCAATAAAATCTTAACGATTTCGAGCCTAAGTATACCGATATTACTATCAGTGGAGTCCGTACTACTAATTACACTTAAGTCAAGATTGTCAGTTTGAGAAGTTACCGTATCTTCCTTACATCCCGATAAGTTAAGAATCAGTAATATTACTATAAGGTTAAAGTTTAGAATTTTCATAATAGAGATTATCTTTTTCATTATTTCCCTTTCGAAGGATTTTATGTTTATTAAATAAAACAAGTATATATCAATTATCAAACCATAGTTCTCTTTAAAAAGATTCATGAATAAATATTTATTAAGATTAATTTACATATTTTACAAAGTTACCAAGAACTTCACTAATCAGTTTTGCTTTCCTAAACCCATTGATTTTAAAATTTCAATATCAATTCCGGTTCTAGAACAGCATTCTGCCAATACACCATCAATGACTACGATCGGAACCGATTTAACCTTGTAAGATTTACTTCTCTCTAAAGAGGTTTTATCTGTATTCATATTTAATACTACAATTTCACAGTCCGGGCAGGCCTCTTTTTTTATAAGCTTGATCTGCTCTTCGCATACAGGGCATCCAGCCGAGAATATTTCAATTTTTCTTTTCATTTTTTGTTATTTATTTTTTGAAATTGATTTCATTATTGAACAATTATCGATGAACCCTTTAACAGGGCACTTCTTCAAAAGGAATTTTAGTTTGTTTTTTAAATTATTCAAACTATTTATTTTACCTTCAACATCTTTAATCTTTAACGAAGTTAATTCATACAAATCCTGACAAACATTAATGGATAAAATTTCCTTTATTTCTTTTAATGTAAAACCCAGATCTTTCGCTCTTAAAATATAATTAATTTTTAAATTATATTCATTAGTATATATTCTATAACCTGCCTCTGTCCTTTTGGGCTTTGGCAAAAGCTTTAGTCTCTCATAATATCTTATGGTATCTATATTTACATTCGATATTTTTGCTAATTGTCCGATTGTCATGCTTGTACAAAAATAGTGTATGGAGTATAGACCAGAGTCAAGTACAATAATTTATGCATACTGCAATCCCACATTAATTTCTCTTTATAATACATCTTCTTTAACATTTCTTGTCATTGCTTTCCAGGTTAACGAAGCAGCAATAGCCCCGAGGGGAGGAGCAATTAAGTATATCCATAGCATTTGCAAATTACCGGATATTACACCCGGAGCAATTGAACGTGCAGGATTCATTGAAGCTCCGGATATCGGACCTGCAAACATTGCTTCCAATAAAATTGTAGCTCCGATCGCTATCCCTGCTAGTATTCCGACTTCTTTTGATCCCAATGCAACGTTTAAAATGACAAGCATTAAAAAGTAAGTAAGAATAACTTCGAGAATAAATGATTGAATTGAGCTGCCCGCGGGAAGAGTTGAACCGAGATTTACATTATCCGGAAACAGAAATTTTAAAATCATGGTAGCTAAAAATGCGCCAACAATTTGGCTGATTATATAAGGAAGAATCTCCTTTTTATCAAAACGATTTGCAATAAAGAAACCTAATGTGACAGCAGGGTTTAAATGAGCTCCTGAAATTGCGCCAAATGTGTAGATCATCGCAAGGACGATCAACCCGAAAGTAATGGCAATTCCAACATGCCCGATAGCCTCATTAGTTTGCTCATTAATAATAATTGCACCCGTTCCGCAAAAAACCAAAGCAAATGTTCCGAGAAATTCGGCAGTGTATTTTCTCATTTTAGTCTCGCACTTTCAATTTTGATAACTATCTAATGTTGGTTGCATGAAAACATTTAGATAAATTACTTACTCTAGCAAAGAATAAAAATTCAGATAAAATAAGATCTGGTTTGACAAAGTTTCTTAATGTATCTCGCTTGTCGGGTTGCGATTGTATATATTATAATAATATATGTTAATTAGTATTAGGGATTATATTGCGATTCACTATCCGGAAGTAACTATTGTTTCAGCGACATTAGTAAAACCTCCGGAGGCAACAATTCCATTGCAACAAAGCACTCCTCTAGACTTCTATGATATTACCTTTCAATATAAAGGTAAAAATTTCAGTAAATTATTTCATACACGGCTTAACGAGTCACTAGATGATCAATTCAAAGAAGCATTAAAAAGATGTGGGATTCAAATAACTTCTAAACTCACAACTTCTAACGAATAAATTTGTTAATACGGCAGACCGTTATTATTCGGACTCAATATTTCACGTTAATAAAGCAGCAATGCGAAGTAGCAAGGCGGGTGGGCAATAATATTTACTTAAACATTTTTTGAAAGATTTAGACAAAAGTAATGTTAAAAATAGCTAATCGGAATATTTATGTCTTTGCAAATCTTAGAAAAATTTCCAAGAAATTCAACTATGTCTTAATGTCTTTATTTATTTAGAAAAGAAACTTATTTTTACAAACTAAAAATGATCAGCAGAAAAATTACATTACTTTTTCTTTTCCTTTCTTACATACTTGTGCTAAGCCACAGCATTTTACCTCATGATCATCACGAAGAAGAACATATTATAAATACGGCACAGTTTCATGCGGCTGAGAATCATGAACGTTCAGATCATGATTTACCTGATATGTTTCACAATTATAATCATGCAGGTGAAAAAGAAATTTTTAACAGGGGTCATTTTTTTCGATTAGCAAATCAAATCAAAATAAAATTTCAGACAAGCCATTTTAAAAGTGAAATTTTAATAACCGATCATTCACCTCCTTATTTATTACAACCACCTGATAACTCACAAACAAACTTTAAAAAAATCCTCTACAGCTATTCCGGTTTCAGAGCTCCTCCACTATCTTAACATTTCATAAGTTACATATCCGGTCTATTTAAGAAATTTATATTCTTTTTTAAAAACTATTTAACTACAGAAAATGAAAACACTGTATGCAATTCTTATTGCGTCCTGTATGATATTTAATATTTCTATTTCCGGATGCGGAAAAGAAGAGGTCAGTAAAACCCCTCAAAAAGAATCCGGCAGCAAGACTGAAACACAACAACAAAGCACTACAAAAACTGAAAGCAATAATACAAGTTCAGAGACAGGCAAGATCTGGAATCAGGTAGAGAAGGTAAATGAGTCAATGGGCAAAAGCATTAACAGCAGCAAGTCAGGACACCTTGAAGAGCCTGTAGCTGAAATAATTTCTCTTATAAAGAAGATCCCTGAAAACTCCACAAATTTAGAAGCTGCAAGTCTTGAAAAGATAAAAACAAAAGTTAATGAACTAAGGAAGATCGGAGACAGGATGGACAAGTTTCAACATGGTAATAAAAACACAGAGCTAAAAGAGGAGTATGCAAAATTCAATGTGGCACTGAATGAAATAAAAAGTGTAATACCAATGTGAAGCTTTTTAATCTAAAGCTTTTATAGAAATCACAATTTCAAAATAAATCATTACAATGAAAAATATAATATCTATACTTGCGGTTTCAATTAGCCTCTTGTTTTTGGGATGCGGGAAGGATAAGACCGGCGAAAATTCCGAAGGAAGCAGTAACAGTGAACTTGAACCTTTAGCATATACTCTATACACAGATAAGACGGAGTTGTTCGTTGAATTTAAACCCCTGATAACCGGCACTGAATCTAAATTTGCTGTTCATTTAACGCAGTTAGGAGAATCGTTTAAGGCATTTACAGAAGCCTCGATCACCTTGAGGTTAAAAGTTGGTGACAGAGAAATCAGCGCAATATCCAATTCGCCATCATCTCCGGGGATATTCCGGCTTGCATTAACTCCGGAGGTGCAGGGTAAAGGTCAGTTGATATTTGACATTCAGACGGAACTGTTCCTTGACCAGATAATTGTTGAAAATGTAGATATATATCCCAGTGAAGACGCTGCTTTCTTTGAACAGAAGGAAGAAACCCCGACAGATGAATTATCATATCTTAAGGAGCAGGCCTGGAAGATCGATTTCGCAAATCAGGAAGTTAAACCACAATCTTTTAATGAAGTAATTAAGACGTCAGGACAAATTTCTTCCGCACCGGGAGATGAATCTATGGTTGTGTCAAAATCTCAGGGAATTGTAAAAATAGGGAAGGGCAATGCAACCGTGGGTGCACAGGTTTCATCAGGTGAATTATTATTCAGTGTAAAAGGCAGTGATGTGATCGATGGAAATATAGATGTAAGGTTTCGTGAGGTACAAATAATGTATGAAAAAGCTTTGGCTGATTATGAAAGAGGAAAGATACTGGTACAGGACAATATAATTTCCCAAAAAGAATTTCTTGAAAGGGAAAATGCACTTCAAAGCGCTGAAATAATTTATGATAATATTTCTCAAAATTATTCAGGTGACGGGGAAAATGTTTTCAGTCCCATGAGCGGATATATAAAAAATATAATGGTTAGCGACGGGCAATTTGTAACTGCCGGTCAGCTGCTTGGAAGCGTTACAAAAAACCGAAGACTCCTTTTGACAGCAGAAGTTTCCCAGCAATATTTTTCCAGGCTTGGCACATTTACATCAGCAAACTTCAGAACAGAGTATGATAATAAAGTTTATAAAACTGAAGATCTGAACGGGAGACTGGTCTCCTTCGGGAGAACAACCGGCAATAATAATTTTTACATTCCCGTAAATTTTGAAATTGATAATACGGGAAATCTGGTATCCGGTTCTTTTGTTCAGGTTTATCTTGTATCTAAGGAAATTAAAGAAGCCCTGATTATTCCTGTAACATCTTTGGTAGAAGAGCAGGGACTGTTTTATCTTTATGTTCAGACAGCCGGCGAAAGCTTTCAGAAAAGAGAAGTCAAGCTTGGTCCCAGTGATGGAATAAATATAGAGGTTTTATCCGGAGTAGAAAGCGGCGAAAGGGTTGTCACAAAAGGAGCTTACAATATAAAATTAGCAACGATGTCAGGAAACGTTCCGGCTCACGGGCATGAACATTAAAAAATAATTCAATCTTACTTTTAAAATGTTAAACAGAATAATAAATTTTTCTTTACAAAACAGAATGCTGGTAGTCATTGCCTGTACACTTCTGTTAATTTTCGGAACTTACATCGCTGCAAATATGGAAGTAGATGTGTTTCCCGACCTGACTGCTCCGTCAGTAGTAGTGCTTACTGAAGCTCACGGGATGGCACCGGATGAAGTAGAAAGGCTTGTGACATTTCAAATTGAAACTGCAGTCAACGGTTCTACAAATGTCAGACGTGTCAGATCATCTTCCTCTGCCGGAATATCAATTGTATGGGTAGAGTTTGAATGGGGAACGGATATTTATATTGCAAGACAGATAGTGGCTGAAAAAATGTCTTCCGTAAAGGAGAAACTTCCTGAAGGGACGGGTGATCCGACACTTGCGCCGCAATCTTCAATTATGGGAGAGATAATGCTGATAAGTGTTACTTCAACTCAAACAAAAGCAATTGATCTGAGAACCATTGCAGACTGGTCAATCAGGCCAAGGCTACTTGCAACGGGCGGAGTTTCACAGGTGGTAGTGATCGGCGGAGAATATAAACAGTTTCAAATATTAGTATCACCGCAACAGATGAATTTCTTCAATGTTTCGATCAATGAACTTTTAAAAGCTGCTGAAGAGTCGAATAAAAATTCATCCGGCGGGTTTATGAATGAATATGGAAATGAATATATCATATCAGGCATTGGAAGAACAACGGACATTTATGACATCGGCAAATCTGTGATTAAGAATGCAGATAATTATCCCATCAAGATAGAAGATGTTTCTGAAATTAAAATAGGCTCATCAACAAAGATAGGCGACGGATCTATGAACGGAAACCCGGCGATCATAATGACGGTAATGAAACAACCGTCGACTAATACTCTAGATCTCACGGAAAAAATTGACGAGTCAATTATAGATCTGAAAAAATCCTTACCAGAAGATGTTCAGATTAACACAAAGATCTTCAGACAGGCGGATTTTATTGACGCATCTATCAGTAACATTAATAAGACACTGGTTGAAGGTTCAATATTTGTCGTCATAATTTTGTTTATTTTTTTAATGAACTGGAGAGCAACATTCATTTCATTAATCGCAATTCCTCTTTCTTTGATATTTGCAATTCTCACATTAAAGTATCTGGGGTTAACGATCAATACAATGAGCCTTGGCGGAATGGCTATAGCAATTGGGGCGCTCGTCGATGATGCGATCATTGACGTTGAAAATGTTTTTAAACGCCTTAAAGAAAATTCAAGGAAACCTAAAGAGCTCCGTGAAGATAAATTAAAAGTGATATTTAATGCATCTGTTGAAATAAGAACTTCAATTATTAATGCAACCTTAATTATCATAGTGGCTTTTATTCCTTTATTCTTTTTATCAGGAATGGAAGGAAGATTACTAGCGCCTCTCGGGATCGCATTTATAGTTTCACTCTTTGCATCATTAATAGTTTCAATTACATTAACACCTGTACTTTGCAGTTATTTACTTACGAGCGATGACATGCTTCATAAACATCCGGACGAAAGCAAGCCGGTGAAATTTCTTCAGCGTAAATATGTGGCAGTGCTTGAAAAAGTAATGAGTGTTAAAAAATTAGTTTTAGGACTGGCTGTTGTTTTGTTTGTTATCAGTCTGTTTCTTCTTTTTTCGCTGGGAAGAAATTTCCTGCCGGAATTCAATGAAGGTTCTCTGGTAATAAGCGCTGTAAGCCTTCCCGGAATCTCACTGGATGAAAGCAATAAGATAGGTTCGGACATTGAAAAGACTTTGCTGACTGTCCCTGAAATTTCAGTGACAACAAGAAGAACAGGTCGCTCTGAAATGGACGAACATGCTCAGGGTGTTAATGCTTCGGAGATTGACGCGCCATTTGTATTGAATGACAGAGGCAGAAAAGAATTTATGGAGGAAGTCAGAGAAAAATTAGGGGGAATCTCGGGCGCTAATATTACAATAGGACAGCCTATAGGACACAGGATCGATCACATGCTTTCGGGAACCAGATCAAATATTGCAATTAAAATTTACGGACAGGATCTGAATAATATGTTTTCAATTTCTAATAAAGTGAAAACAGCAATTGAGGGAATTGAAGGGCTTGTGGATATTTCGGTCGAACCTCAAATTGAAATTCCGCAGATAAAAATAAAAGCCAAGAGAGAAATACTGGCTAAGTATGGAATTACAATCGGTGAATTCACAGAAATGATAGATGTTGGTTTTGCCGGAGAAAAAGTTTCGGAGGTATTTGAAGGTTCTCAGAGATTTGACATCATATTAAGATTTGATAACAATAACCGGGGAAGCATTGAAAATATACGGAACACAATGATCGATACCCGTAACGGTGATAAGATACCTTTAAGTTACGTAGCTGATATTGTTTCTTCCTCAGGACCTAATACAGTTAACAGAGAAAATCTCCAGAGAAAGACAGTTGTTTCTGTTAACGTAAGCGGAAGGGATCAGAAGAGCGCTGTCGAAGAGATCCGGAATAAAGTTGAGGCTGCCATTAAATTACCTGAAGGATACAGGATCGAATACGGAGGACAGTTTGAAGCAGAGGCGGAAGCTTCCAAAAGACTTTTAGCAGCATCATTGCTATCGCTTCTGATTATTTTTATTTTATTATTTCAGGAATTTAAAAACCTGAAACTATCCACCATTATTCTGTTAAACCTTCCTTTGGCTTTGATCGGCGGGGTGTTAAGCATTTATTTTACCTCAGGCATTATCAGTATTCCTTCTATAATCGGGTTCATAACTTTGTTTGGTGTCGCGACGAGAAACGGAATTCTGTTAGTATCCAGGTACACTTCCTTACAGCAGCAGGGCATGGGACTTTATGAAACAATAATACAGGGTTCTAAAGACAGGTTAAGTCCGATATTAATGACAGCTCTGACAGCCGGATTGGCACTAGTGCCGTTAGCAATTGCAGGTGATCTGCCCGGGAATGAAATACAAAGCCCAATGGCAAAAGTTATTCTCGGCGGCTTACTAAGCTCAACACTTCTGAATTTACTAATTATTCCAATTGTATATTATCTTGCAAATAAACAGAAAGAAAAATTAACTGTAAATAACTTATGAAACTTATAAAAATTCTCCCAAAAACTTTTGCTTTAATTATTTTAATATTCAATTTGGAAATTTTCTCGCAAAGTAATATTGAAAATACACTGGCAGAAATTTCAAGGAATAATAAATCCATCATTGCAAATTCTCAGCTGCTGGAATCTGAGAAACTAAAATCTAACATCGGGCTTTCTCTTTCAAACCCATTTGTGGAAGTTACAAATCTTTTCGGACCTACGAAAGAAATTGGAAATCAAACGGAGTTCAAACTGATCCAGGCTTTTGATTTTCCTACATCATACTCGAAGAGAAATAAATTATCGGATCTGAAGATCCAGCAGACAAACTTTGAACGGCAGATATTTCGTCAGGAAATTTTACTCGAAGCAAAACTAATCTGCATTGAACTCATATACCTTAATAAGAAAAGAAATCAATTAATAAAAAGAACAGAAACAATTGAAGTGCTTCGTAATTTATATCAGACAAAACTTGAAAGAGGTGAAGGAAACATTCTCGATATAAATAAAGCAAAAATAAATCTGCTTAATATAAAGACTGACCTTTTGGTAGTTGAAATAAGAATTGAAGAACTGAATCAAAAGCTATCCGGATTAAACGGAGGGAATAATATAATATTAAGTGATACAATTTATCCGGTTGTCCCTTTGATACCTGATTTTGCGACGCTGGAAAATATTATTGAAACAAGTGACCCTTTGAGGAAAAGCTTATTGCAGGAAAAGCTTATATCACAGGGTCAGACGGAATTAAGCAAAACTCTCAGCCTCCCAAAGTTTGAAGTGGGATATTACTATCTTGGATTGCCCGGTCAGAAATATAATGGCTTTCATTTCGGCGTTTCAATACCACTTTGGGAAAATAATTACAGAACCGATTTTCACCGGGCAAGAACACTGTATTCGAATCTTGAGATCGATGCCCACACAAACGAGCATTATTACGAAATCAAACAACAGTATGTCAGATATGAAACGATGAAGGGCGCGTTAAACGATTACAGAGAAATATTAGAATCGTCCGACAACGAAAACATTTTAATCAAAGCTTTAAGTATAGGTGAAATATCTGCCATAAATTACTTTCTTGAATCTAATTACTTTTATTCATCATATGACAAATTTCTGGAATTAGAAAAAGAATATCATAAAGTAATTGCGGAATTATATAAATATCAGCTTTGAATAACTAATCAAAATTTTTAAAGTGGCGGTTAACATAAATCAGCTATTTAAACCACTTGCTAATAAAGTCTTTGCACGGCTTTATTTTGCGCAGACTATAAGTTTACTTGGTGATGCTTTTACCTGGGTGGGATTGGCTCTGCTTGCATTTGAATTTGGCGGAGAAGATGCTGCTGCAATTTTAGCCACATCACTGACACTAAGGGTTACAGCTTTTGTAATTTTTTCTCCATATGCAGGAGTGCTGGCGGACAGAATTGACAGAAAGAAAATTTTGTACACAACACATCTTGCAAGGATGGTTATAGTTGGAATGCTTTCATTTGTTACGCAGGTTTGGCAGATATATGTTCTGGTTTTTTTACTGAATGTGTTTAACGGTTTTTTTACTCCTACTTACAAAGCAGTTATACCGCAGATTATTAAAAATAAAGATGAATACACTGATGCAATTTCATTATCAAGCGGAACTTACCAGCTGCTTGGAGTGCTTGGTCCCGGCATTGCCGGAGGACTGGCGGCGGTTATGGGTTTAAGAGAGATCTTTTTTCTGGATGCAGTTTCATTTATAATAGCTGCTTTACTGATTTTTACACTTCCTGGAAAGCTGATCGTGTCTGAGACAAAGGACAAATTATTAAAATCAAATGTTTGGTCAGACATAAAAAAGGGAACGAGGGATCTCTTTAAGGATAATCTCATTCGGTTTGCGCTTATGATGGAATTCGTTGTTGCTGTAGCCGGTGCACAGATACTGGTCAATACTGTCGGTCATATTAAAGGTGCATTGCATCTTACAAGTGTTGAATACGGTTGGGCAATGTCGGCTTTCGGCATTGGAGCAACAATAGCGGCATTCAGCATTGGAATTTTATTAAACAAAAAAATCAAACCGCACCTTCTTATTTTAACCGGCGCCTTCCTTGTATCATTTTCAATTACATCCGCAAATTATATCGGAATTTTTCCTTTAATAGGTTTATGGCTTTTTGCAGGGATGGGATCGAGTTTGGTGGAAATTCCTGCACAGACTCTTATTGCTGACAGGATTCCATTAAATGAACAGGGAAAAGTTTACGGAGCTCACTTTGCATGGTCACATCTCTGGTGGGCGATCTCATATCCAATTGCCGGATATCTGGGAACATATTACTTTAATGAGAATTTTTTATACGGGGGTATATTATCTTTTATACTAATTTTTATGATCTATGTGTTTTTCAGAAAAAAAGTGGGATCATATGAATCTTGAATCCTAAATGTCAGAAAGTAATTACTAACTATAATAGTATTGAACGTAGAATATTAAGGAAATTTGAATTAATTATTAGTATTGCTTCTTAAAGCTGCAAAACAAAAAATTTTGATTTGTATTAAACGGGGTGATATGATCTTCCGTGATACATTTGATTTTTTCAAATCCTTTCAGTAAAGTGTTCTGCAACTGTTCTTCATTGTACTGTTTTACTTCGAGGCCGCTGCATTTGTCCGGTCCGTTGTCGGAAAATGTACCTATTGTTAAGAATTTTTCAACTGATTGTGCAGCAAGGTTAACATATTTTTCAATTTGTGAAAGTTGTGTAAGAAAGTGAAACGTAGCCCTGTCATGCCACAGATCATACTTTGTTTCAGGAAGAAATTCAGTTATATCAGAAGTTATCCATTTCACCTTTCCTGCTTTTTCACCAAGACGATTTTGCGTTCTCTCCAAAGCGTTTGAAGAGATATCAAGTACTGTAATGTTTTCAAATCCTTCTTCGAGTAAACAATCGACTAACTTACTGTCACCGCCGCCGATATCAATGATGCTTGCGGTCTTCGGTAAATTAAAGCTGTGAATAAAATCCAGCGAAGATCTTGGAATCTCCTGATTCCAACTGAACTCACCAAATTCCTTCTGATAAACTTTTTCCCAGTGTTTCTTAAATTTTTCGTTCAACTGAATGACTCTTTAATTTAAAATTATTTAAACTTAATCATATCCGTCCAAAACGATGGGGTTTATAAAATGAAAATTTAAAGTTTAATTTTGTCCGCTTTCTTTTGAAAAACCAAAAGAAAGCTTGGCAAAGAAAAGTTTTCCGCTGATGAAGGCGGGTTCTTTTCAAAAACAAAATTTATTCGTCAATTCCAACTTATAATTTATACAATTTGTAACTTTTAAAATCATTTTGGACAGAACTGAAACTTAATCCGCCTAACGAATTTTTTTTCTATTGAAATTTTAATTTTATTCGTAAAGTAATTTTAGTTTATGAAACAGAAATTCCCAAGCCTAATGATTTTAATGTGTCAATGTTAACCCCCTTATTTGTACAGCAATCTGCAAGAACTCCGTTTATTGTAACCGAGGGCAACGACTTAATATTATAAATATTTCAATTTTTCGTTTCATTTTTTCTATTATTTATTTTTTGAAATTGATTTCATTATTAAGCAATTATTGACGGATCCTTTAGCCGGACATTTCTTTAAAAGAAGTTTGAGTTTGGTTTTTAAATTATTCAGATCATTTATTTTTGTTTCAACATCTTTAATCTTTGACGATGTTAATTCATACAGATCCTCACAGTCATCAAGTTTTAGAATTTCTTTAATTTCTCTTAATGTGAATCCCAGATCTTTTGCTCTTAATATGTAATTAAGTTTAATTTTATGCTCGTTGGTATAGACCCTATATCCGGCTTCAGTCCTTTTTGGTTTAGGTAAAAGTATCAGTTTCTCATAATACCTTATCGTATCTATGTTTACATCTGCTATTTTGGCTAATTGTCCGATTGTCATGCTTATACAAAAATAGTGTATGGAGTATAGTCCTGAGTCAAGTCCAATAATTTATACATGATGATAGAGTCACTATATTTTACAAAACATTGGAAAAACCAAAGCAAACTTTCTCATCCATTCTCATATACATCCTTAATAAAATCTTTAACTGCATCTTTGATCTTATCTCTTACTGCCCTGGTTTGTTCTAACTTTTCGTCTTCAGTTCCTGTAAAGGTAGAGGGGTCTTCAAAGCTCCATTGGATCTTTTTATGTACGCGTGGAAAGATTGGACAGCGCTGAGCGTTTGCTTCATCACAAACTGTGATAACATAACTGTATATTCGTCCTTCCTTAAAATAATCAAATACATCGTTAGTTGAATTGCCTGAAATGTCTATGTCATCTTCTTTCAATACCTTTATGACAAGTGGGTTAAGTCCGGCCGGTTCGAGTCCTGCGCTTTCGGCCGCAAATTTATCACCGCCGAATTTTTTCAGATATGCTTCTGCAATCTGGCTCCTTGCGGAATTATGAATGCATAGAAATAAAACTCTTGTCATAAGAAAATTTATTGTTTTAAGTAATGATTTCGCAAAAAATGGTTTTAAACAAAATAAGTATTTTGCTTAAAATTTAATAATAAGAAAACTTAAAATTATCAGAACATAAACTAGTTGCAAATAATTGAGTACAATTAGAATTCTAAAAAATCTTTTCACCGATAAATTTTTTGCCGAAAGAATTTTCTTAAGTAAATTCAATGTTAATTCGCATCTGCGAATAAATTATTTACCCAGTAATATAGAATTATTTAGAATTTTTAATTGCTGTCCAAAATAATTTCTATTGCTTAAAAAAATATTATTTCAGAGCTTTATTTAAATTATGTGATCACATTCTCATAACAACCTCCCCCAAACCCCCTCCTTTGCAAGGAGGGGGCAGGGGGTGGTAATTTTCAAGATTTTTAGATCAATCTAGTATAATAAAGTGATTTAAATATGTTGCAGCCATTAATATATCTAAACGTTTTGGACGGATGTGAGAATTTTTTACAATGATGAGTATTAATAGCTTTGCAAATCTTAGAAATAATTCATAATTTCGTATACATGAAATTCTCTCTTCCAATATTATCTATCGTAATTTTTTTAAATGCAGGATTTTTATTTGCTCATCAGGCTCATTTCGAAGAAAACTCAAATGGAATTTCAAAAACCGAAGTAATTAAAGAATCAAATAAATCAATTAACAATGAAAGCATTTGCATTCCTGATGTCCTATATAATGTAAATATGTGTTGCTGCAGCGACGCATTATGCATAGGTTCCGGAAATGAATGTTATTGCATTTCCGGCAACAACACACAAGAATTGTCATGCGAAACTCATTGTGAAGGTTTATCAAATGATATAAACCTAACAAATCAAAATACAAAGACTCAAAGTATTCATAATTTATTTTCAAGGATTAATATATTATTTGTAAAAATAGATTCCCGCAAAACAGAAAGTTCTCCAAAAGCAAAATTTCAAAACACACCTACTTATATTTCCATTCATTCGTTTCTCATTTAGCATAATCAAGGGATAACTACGTCTATTTTGTTTGTCAATAAGTTATAAACAATAATAAACGTTTAGTTTTCAATAAGTTTTTTTTTGAATTTATAATAATTCAAAAACCAGATTACTAAATTTTCAGAAATACTTTTAACAAAAACTTAAATATAATAATAATGAGTAAGACCTATAAGAAAATAATCATTTTATTCTGCGCTATTTTTTTGCTTTCTTTAACCGTTTTCACAACCGGATGCAGCAAAAATGAAGAAGTAAAAAAAACAACTGATGTGAATAAAAAAGACTCTACAATAAAACAAGTTGTTTACACCTGTCCAATGCATCCGGAAGTTAAGTCAATGAATAAAGATGATAAATGTCCTAAATGCGGTATGGCGCTGGAAGAAATGAAAGACGGTTCGATGAATGATACACAAACGAAAATGCATTCTGATAAATATTCTTTAATGCTGACAACTGAACCTAAAAACATTAAAGCTGGGGAAGAAGTAACCCTCAGTTTCAGTTTAACGGATAATGAAAATAAAAAGCAGATCAAAGATCTGGAAATTGTTCATGAAAAAATTCTTCATTTGATAATTGTCAGTAAGAATCTCGGCTACTTTGATCATATACATCCTGAAATGAATTCCGATGGAAGCTTATCTGTAAAGACGAAGTTCGATAAAGGCGGCGATTATGTATTGTTTGCTGACTTAACTCCTAAAGGTGAAAAGAAGAGTCAGGTTTTTGATCTTCCGATAAAAGTAGAAGGAGCTCCGGTTGAAAATATTCATTTGACTCCACGCAATACATTTGAAACAGAAGGTTATTCCGCAGTAATGACAACTGAGCCCTCCGATCTGACAATAAATAAATCTACAGAAATAATTGTCAATATAAAGAAGAATGGAAAAGATGTAACCAACCTTGAAAATTATCTTGCAGCATTGGGGCACATGGTGGTAATAAGTGAAGATGCTTCAATGTATCTGCATGTTCATCCAATGGAAGCCGGAGACAAAGGTCACAGTGAACATGGAAATATGAAAATGGATTCTGAGAAGGTTACTAAGAGCGGACCTAATGTAGTGTTTCACACAAACTTTACGAAACCGGGTATATACAAGGTCTTCGCTCAGTTTAATCCCGGCGGTAAACTTATTACTACAAACTTTGTAGTCAGTGTTAAATAATATGAAGATTAAAATGAATATCCTTTTAACTGTTTTAATAATTTTTGGCGTGATGGATTCTTATGCTCAGGATACATTAAGATATAATGTAGTCTTAGATGAGGCATTGCGGAAAAATTTTTTTATAAAAAATGAACTTTTAAATATTGATCTTGCAAAGGGAGAATTTTACAGGTCCAACAATTTCTTTCCCAAATTTCCTGAATTAGATTTTGAATATGAAACTGATAGGTTTTACGAAGATAAAGGCAATAAACTTTTCAGTCTGACCCTCTCACAGGAAATTGAGATCGCGGGACAATTTTCAACGCGAAATGATATTAGTAACTTCAGAGTTAAGCAATCGGAATTTGAGTACAAAGCGAGAAATTATGAAATATTATTTGCAATAAAATCATTACTTAATAATGTTATTACACTTCAATTAAAACTACAAATTGCAAAGGAAGTCCATCAAATCAATGAAGTGTTATTGTTCAGTTCAGAAAGACGACTTAAGGTCGGGGATATTTCAGAATTAGATTACAATCTTATTTTGATCGAAACAAATAATTCGTTAGTAAACCTGAGAAAGACAGAAACCGAATTCAAAAATAAAGTTAACGATCTTAATGTGTATCTTGGAAATGAACAGGACAAATTGCTTTATGTAGGTGTGGATACTTCGTATAATCCCGTCACCTTATCGCTTGATCAGCTGCATAAAGCATCATTAGAAAACAGGGCTGAGATAAAGGCGATCGAATATGAAAGATTAGCTGCCGGCAGCGAGATATCCCTTTATAAATCTGAGATCATTCCGAATTTAAAGTTATCTTTGGGATACTCAAACGGAACAGCAATTATTCCCGGAGATGACATAATCGGGGAGCATAATATCTTAAGAATACAGGATGATGATAAGAATTTAAAATTTGGAGTAGGATTTAGTGTTCCTTTACCATTCAATGGATTATTCAACTACAACCGTGGTAACATACGGGTGGCAGAAGTAAGATCGAAGATCCTGAATAATAAAATTGAATTGATCAGAAAAATAATAAACTCAGAAGTAATAAATGCATTTAACAAATGGGAGAGTTCAAAGAAAAATATTGAGCTTCTTCAAACGAACAATCAAATTATAGAAAGTACTTTGGAATTGTTGAAGAGAGGATACGATAAAGGTGAAATAAGCCTTATAACATATTTGACAGAAAAACAAAAATTGTATGAAATGAAATTAAACTACATCGATATATTGGGTGAGTATAATCAATCAATTATAGAGATAGAAAAAGTCACACAAACAAAAATTAAATAAATGTTTAAAAAGAATATTATTTTTTCAACTGTTATTTCAATGTTAGTGCTAATATTGGGAACTTCAGTATTGTATGCAAACGGAGATGATGATCATAGTAAGGGAGGATCTAATAAAGCTGAATCCAATCAGGAGCCATATGCGGAGGGTTATACAAGTAATTTTGAAACTGTAGTTACACTTGGAAATATTAAACCCAATGTGCCATCCACTCAAAAGATTTATTTATCCGATTATAATACAAACACTCCGGTAGAAAATGCAAAGATACAGATTGAAATAACCGGCGTGGATAATTCTAAAATTACCACACCAACACAAATTGAGCCGGGTGTTTATGAATTCTCCGTAGAATTTCCCGAAATAAAGATGTATGATTTTTTAATTAATATTACTTCGGGAGATATTAATGATCTTATCGCAATAAATGAAGTAGACCTTGCGCAAGGTATACAGACTGAAGTTTCTGAAACAACTGATAAATCTTTTATAGCCAAAGCTTTTGAAAACTGGTTATGGCTTTTCATATTCATAATTCTGATCTCAATAATAGCGTTTATTTTTTACAGGATAGGAAAAAGAAGTAATACAAAAATAGATTTACCTGAGCCAAATAATTCTACAACCAAATATGAAGTATAAGAAAATAATTTCAGGAGCTCTGACAATACTATTGTTTATCTCAATAGTAGTTTTAAATAAAAACAGCGAAGGACATGAAGGACATGATGATGCTCCGGCATCTACAACAGGCGCTCCGATCGGTGATCCATTCTTTGTCCCAAAGCCCACTCAATTTATTCTTGGTATCAAGACAGAAATAGCCGAGAAGAGGCAGCTCAACATAACTATACAAAGTAACGGAAAGATCACTCCGACAGCACTTGGAAAAGCCGAGATATTCAGCCCTTTGCCCGGCAAGATAGTCGGGCGATCTATACCTGTTATCGGAATGAGCGTTTCACGCGGAAGGACTTTGTTAAGAATAGAGCAAACCCTCGCTGTTCAAGATAAACTGAGCATTGCAAATGAAAAATTCAAAGCCGAAGCAGACTATGAACAGGCATTAAAGGATTACGAGCGTCTCAAAGAATTGGAAGGTGTAACTGCTCAAAAGGAATTGCTTGCTGCTGAGATCAAATTAAATGCCAGCGAAAAGACACTGGATTATTATGAAGAATTGCTAGCTGGTAAAAGTGTTGTCAATAACTATTTCAATATAACATCCCCGATAAACGGCGTGATTGTAGAATCGGATATTACTACCGGTGAGCAGGTAGATCCGTCAAAAAAGCTCCTGACAATTGTGGACATAAACAATCTTTGGGTGGAGGCGGATATATATGAGTCAGATATATCACGGCTTCAAAACCTCGATAAAGCAACTATAATTGTGCAGACTTTTCCAGACGAAATTTTTGAAGGTAAGCTTGTCAACATAGGAAATGTAGTTGATGAGAAAAACAGAACTGTTAAAGTAATTTTTCTCATAAATAATAAAAGAAAGCTGTTAAAAGTAGGAATGTTTGCTGAAGTAAACATTGAAACGGAAATCAGCTCGGAAGTAATTGCAGTTCCGAAAGAAGCAGTCGTTGACATTGGAGGAAAAAATGTAGTTTTTATTCATACGAAGCCGCAGAATTTCAGAAGCGCTGAAGTATTTACAGGAAGAGATGACGGCAAGTATATAGAAATCATATCGGGAATTGAAGAGGGAAACAGAATTGTAACAACGGGGAATTATCAGTTGAAAGCGAACGTGAAGTAACATGAAAGTTTTTAAGAGGAGTTAAAATTATTAATATCAGAATTTAGGTCTATGAATCACAGCGGTCATGCAGGTCATATTATAAATCACGGCATCGGAATGTCCTTCTGGGAAAAACTCAAAATGAGCATGACTATGAGCATGGGTATGGAGCATAGCGGATTGGCAGGAAGAGAAATGGCAAAGATGATGGAACTCGACATCCGCAATAAGTTTTTTGTAGCGCTGATATTAACGATACCGATTATTCTTTATTCACCAATGGGTACAATGATATTTGGTGTTTCATTACCTTCACCTATTC
>Ga0180121_10000163_pt1 | contig 24886 bp, 24 predicted proteins | sample AntDrymUQ5402106_2_FD_129676 | JGI IMG/M metagenome (GOLD analysis project Ga0180121, IMG submission 129676) | Polar desert sand microbial communities from Dry Valleys, Antarctica - metaG UQ540 (21.06) (version 2) (version 2) | ecosystem: Environmental > Terrestrial > Soil > Desert | place...
ACTTCCATGGCTACTCCGCATGTAACCGGTGGTGTTGCATTGTATGCTGCAAGTAATCCAGCTGCTAATGCAGCGGCTATAAAAGCTGCAGTTCTGGGAAGTACAGTTTCCACACCCTCACTTACTGGTAAATGTGTGACGGGTGGCCGTTTGAATGTAAGCGGATTTTAGATATAATTAAACTGATAAAAAAGGACCGATAAAATTCGGTTCTTTTTTTTATAACGGTCTACGTTGCTACTTCCAATTATCTATTCAGAGAAAATGAAGAACAGGCAAAAAAAAGCCACCCTATAGGTGGCCTGGAGAAAATATATTTCGAGTTTACACCCTGAAGTGTGCAAAAGCTTTATTTGCCTCAGCCATCCTATGGGTGTCTTCTTTCTTCTTGAATGCTGCACCTTCACCTTTTGCAGCAGCTACAATTTCACCTGCCAGTTTTTCCGACATGCTTCGTCCATTCCGGTCACGGCTATAACGGATCAGCCATTTCATACTCAGGGAAATCTTCCGGTCAGGTCTTACTTCAGAGGGGATCTGAAAGGTAGCTCCTCCAATACGGCGGCTTCTTACTTCAACAGAAGGAGTAATGTTAGATAATGCTTTCTTCCATACATCGTATCCGTTCTCACCAGTTTGCTTAGCAATACGATCCATCGCATCGTAAAAAATATTGTAAGAGGTATTTTTTTTCCCCTGCCACATCAGGTTATTTACAAACCTCGTCACCAATGCATCATTGTATTTTGCATCAGGAGCAGGCGCAATTTTTTTCGCTTTCGTCTTCCTCATTGAGTGAAAATATTTGGATGATCTTTTAAGTTATTTTTTAGCCTTTTCACGCTTTGTTCCATATTTGGACCGGCTTTTCTTCCTGTCTTTTACACCTGCCGTATCAAGGCTTCCTCTTACAATATGATAACGTACGCCGGGCAGGTCTTTTACACGACCACCTCTCACCAGTACAATAGAGTGTTCCTGCAGATTATGACCTTCCCCAGGAATATAAGCGATCACTTCAATTTTATTTGTCAACCTTACTTTGGCAACTTTACGCAAAGCCGAATTTGGCTTTTTGGGTGTTGTAGTATAAACCCTTGTGCAAACTCCCCTTCTGAAAGGACACGCATCCAAAGCCCTGGACTTACTCTTAGCCCTTATAATTTCTCTTCCCTTTCTAACCAACTGTTGAATTGTAGGCATTCTTGACCTTTAAATTTTAGGATGGCAAAGGTAGTGCTTTTATGGAAAAGTAAAAATGATTGAAGAAATAATTTGAAATGCTCAAAATCAGCGCAATTCTGATTTGTATTTTTTGAATTTATCACACACCCAATGGACCCATTTTCCCGTTTGAAAACGGAACCCTGGATAAGTAATAAGACTAAACTTTGAACATCCATCCGTGTTTATCGGGACTTCTTCCTTCACGGATTTCATCCAGTCTTTTCTTTACTTCTGGAGCAGTCTTCCACTGGTCCACCGGAAATTGCATCACAAAATCCTTATACCTTAATTCTTTAATCATTGAAATAGTGGCGGCCGTACCGGTTCCAAAAACTTCAAATAAATGCCCGCTTTTATACGCATCAATAATACTATCAATATTGATCTTTTTCTCTTCCACTTTGAATCCGATATCTTGTAAAACCTGCATGGTACTCTCCCGTGTTACGCCGGAAAGGATAGTCCCCCCAGAGAGCTCTGGCGTAATTGCCGTATCCCCGATTATAAAAAATACGTTCATGGTTCCTATCTCCTGTACGTATTTATGTTCGATTGCATCTGTCCACAACACCTGGTCGTACCCTTTTTTCTTAGCTTCTGCTGTGGCGAGCATGCTTGCCCCATAGTTTCCTGCAGCTTTTGCATAACCAACCCCACCGGCAGAAGCTCGTGTGTATTTCTCTTCGACATAAATTCTCATGGGAGCTGTATAATAGGGACCTGTGGGACTCAGGATGACCATGAATTTGTATGTATCTGAAGGCCTGACGCCAATTAATTCATCGGAAGCAAACATAAATGGCCGGATATATAATGAATGGTCTGGTTTATCAGGAATCCAGTTTTTGTCTAATTCAATGAGTTGCCTCATTCCTTCTATAAATAGTTCTTCCGGAACTAAAGGCATCTGCATCCTTTCTGCAGATATATTGAATCGTTTGAAGTTATCATGAGGGCGAAAAATAAAAGCTTCACCTTTCTTATTTTTATATGCTTTAATTCCTTCGAAAATGGATTGTCCATAATGAATGGCTGCAACAGAAGGGCTTATTAATAATGGCTGGTAAGGTTTTATCTCTACATTTCTCCATTCACCATTTTCAAAATCTGCTTCCAGCATATGGTCAGTAAAATATCTCCCAAACGGAATATTTTCCAGGGGTATATCATTCAATTTGCTCCTTTCTACTTTTGTTACCGGTATACTATACACATCGATCATTTTACTAATATTTTGTATTTACAAAGAAACAAACAAACTTCGGGCTTGCAAAAATTCAACCACCTTTTTACTAACAACTGTTAGCTTTATATTGTGATTAGAATGAATAGATTAAATCATTAATCGAGATGACGATACCTGTTAATGTTGTGTCTTCAGAAAAAACGATTTTACCTGAAACTGTTATCCGGGCTTTATATAGTCAAACGCTTTATGGTAATTTCCAAGCTCTATCTTTAAGTTCCCCAAAAATTATAGAAACTGAAATAGTGCCCTTCCTGGGAAATAACAACAAAAACATTCTACTTATTGTACGGTTCGAACAGGAAACATATTTACCTGAACGTCATCTCTCCTTTATTGCTAAAATGCTGGGCGCCTGTAAATTGAATATCGGAGATGTGGCAATCATAAATGATAAAAAGAGAAATCTTGATATTGATCTGCTTTATTTTCATTTTCAACCACGACATATCATACTCTTCGGGATTGATCCAGGTGAGTTGAATATCGCTATCTCCATGCCGCTATATGTTATTAAAGCATACAAAAAATGCAATTTCTTATTTACACCCTCGCTGGATGCACTCAATCAGGAAACTGACGAAAGTACCAGTGGAAAGAAAAAATTATGGGGAAGTCTTAAACAAATTTTCGAAGTATAAATTGTTTGAGAATCAGATTTATGAAACGCTTGATTTTTGCTACTCACAATCATTATAAAATTCAGGAGATCCAGACTGCAATTGGTGATGAGTTGAAGATTATCACCCTACAGGAAGTGGGAATTTTTATAGATATCCCCGAGCCACACCCTACTTTAGAAGAAAATGCCTCAGAGAAAACCCGCACTATCTATGAGTTGACAAAAAAGAATTGTTTTGGTGAAGATAGCGGGCTGGAAGTACACGCATTAAACGGAGCACCGGGTGTATTATCAGCAAGGTATGCAGGAAATCAAAAAATACCGGAGGACAATATCCGGAAATTGCTAAAAGAAATGAATGGGATGGCAGATCGTGCCGCCCGATTCCGCACCGTCATTTCTCTATGGTGGCAAGGACAGGAATACCAGTTCGAAGGGATCTGTGAGGGAACAATTATTTCCTTACCGTGCGGTGCCGGTGGTTTTGGTTATGACCCTGTTTTTATGCCTTCAGGAAGTAAGCTTACTTTCGCACAGATGGATCTGGCGAAGAAGAATATTTTCAGTCATAGAAGAAAAGCAGCCGATCAGCTGGTTTTATTTTTGCAAAGATGTATTGATCCTGAAGGTGATATTTAATTTTATAATTGTTTTTTTTGCAATACAAAAGCAACCATAGTATTTCCGAATCCGACTTAATAAGAGGTTGCATTGAAGGAAACAGGCAAATGCAGGAAGAATTGTACAACAGGTTTGCGCCTAAAATGTATGCAGTTTGTCTGAGATACGCCAATAATACGGATGACGCCCAGGATCTTTTACAGGAAGGTTTCATTAAAGTTTATAGAAATCTTCACCGTTTCCGGGCAGAGGGTTCTTTTGAAGGATGGATAAGACGAGTTTTTGTTAACTCTTCAATTGAACACTTCCGTAAAAAAGCTATTCTGCTTTCCAGTGTGAGTGATAAGGAAGAAAATACAATTGAAAACGCTGATATATCTGCTCTGGATTCAATGGCAGAGAAAGATATCATCCGATTAATTCAGGAATTATCACCAGGATACCGAACCGTTTTTAACCTGTATGTAGTAGAAGGTTATTCGCATAAGGAAATTGGTGAAAAACTAGGTATCAGTGAGGGGACCAGTAAGTCGCAATTAGCACGTGCAAAAGCAATATTACAAAAAAAAGTTTCTCAATATCTGAGCGATACGCAGAAGTCATTTACAAGATAAAATGTCTGAAAATCTAACATATATATTATCCAGGGCAGAAATTGCTCCTCCGGCAAATTGCTGGAACCAGATTCAGGACCGGCTTAATAACGAGTTTGATATTTCAGATAGTTCCATTTCTTCGCGCATACTAAATACAGAAATCTCTCCGCCGATTCTCGCCTGGCAGAATATTGTTCCATATCTGGCTGATAAGGATCGATTTACTCCGCCCATAGTGCAATTGAAATTCAAAAAATTGGCCATTGCAGCCTCCATAATCGGTTTGATCGGAATAACCACCTGGTCAATCTTACGATTAAACGGCACCAATGATATCGACAAAGCGCTGGTAGTTACGAATTCAGTAGCTGCAGTAGTATCGCCACAAAAAGATAATCCGGTCACAACCTGGAATTCACTAAGAAAAAAAGAATCTGGAAAGAAAATTCAATCATCATCAGAAAGCATTGTTCGTCCTTCTAAGCAAATAAGCTATCCCGGTAAACAAAGAATACTTCGTTCCCGAAATTATCCACCTACTACAAAAGTTGCCACTATTGCACCAATACAACCTATTTCGATCAAGGCTCGTTCAATAAGGGATGCTTCCGGCAATCTTGTAATGGATATGTCCCTGCTGAAATCTTCCGGGAACGACCACTATATTACTGTTACGAGCCCTAATGGGCAACAAACCCGGATATCAGACAAATTTTTGAATATGATTCATTATCTCAATGCTCAGGATGATGATTACAATTTTCATGAACCTCCGGAGAGACAACAGTGGAAAACGCGAATTAAAGAATGGAAAAGCAGGCTCCTTGAACAGGCCGGATATTTTCCTGCGAACAATAACTTCCTCGGCATTATGGAGTTGAAAGAACTTATCCAGGATAAATGATAAGGTACCGCTTTTTGTATGACAAGGATCAGAATTGAATTGCCCACACACTTCTCCTTTTGTATTTCTATACCGATTCGTATTACAGATATCAACTACGGGGGTCATGTAGGAAATGATCGTATTCTCATGTTACTCCATGAAGCAAGAATGAAATATCTCCTACATCATGGGTTGAATGAAATGGATCTGAATGGTGTAGGACTGATCATGAGTGATGTCGGAATTGAATTCAAAAAAGAACTTTTTTATGGAGACGAGGTGTTGGTCTTTGTTACATCCAATTCATTTTTAAAAGTTTCTTTCGATATCATTTATAAGATTGAAAAAAAATCAGGTGCCCAGAATATGATTGTTGCGTCTGCTAAAACCGGCATGGTATGTTATGATTATTCAAATAAAAAAGTTGCTGTTATTCCTGATTTTGTGAGAGAAAAACTTTCCGGTCGATAGCTTATTTGCCGTTCCATACCTTCCAGCTTTCTTCTGCCTGAATTTCCAGCATCTTTATTCCATTCTGAATCCGGGCTCCTTTCATTTCTCCCATCTCCAAAAATTTTGTTTTGAGCGGATTATAGATAAGGTCAAATAAATAGTGCTGATCAGTAATACCTGCGTAGTTCAGGGGAGGTTTTTCTAAATCAGCAGGATACATACCAATAGGTGTGGTATTGATAATAATAGAATATTGCAAAAAGGTGTCACGGGATAATTGATCATACGTTAACGTATTTTTTTTTTCATCTCGTGAAACAAATTTAAAATGAATGGAAAGTTTTTTCAAGACAAATGCAACAGCCTTTGCAGCCCCTCCTGTACCTAGTATGAGAGCTTTTTTATCCCTTTCGATTAATTTAATTTGAAGTGAGGATTCGAACCCAATTACATCCGTATTGAATCCATGCAATCCATCTTTTTCTATACTTATACAGTTACAGGCTCCCACTTTTGCCACCACCTCATCCTGAAATGCAAGAAAGGGTAAAACCTGTTCTTTGTATGGGATTGTAACATTCAGACCGCAAAGATCCGGATGTGAGTCGAGGAGGAGGGGAAGTTCATTAATACTTTTAATTGGAAAATTGACATACTCACAACCCTTGATATTTTCATTGCTGAATTTTTTTGAAAAATACCGTGACGAGAAAGAATGGCTCAAAGGAAATCCAATCAAGCCAAATTTTCTCATATCAATGTTTGTTGAGGAATAAATGAAAGGTATCCCCTCGCAATCCGATACGCATCGTTTCCAGTGGCAGTATTTCAGAAGGAGCAATATTTCCCAGGTTAACGTTAGCCCCAATAAGTTCGATGAAATAAAGCTGCTGATCTTTTTGAGGAGCCTCCCATATAATTTTTTCTTCGGGAATCTGAGTAAGAATTTCCTGTACCAGGCCTTCCCGTACTTCACCACTTCCACGATAAATACCTACTGTTCCTGCCTCCCTTGCTTCAGCAATAACATAGGTAGACCCGGCATTCAATTCTGCCCGCATCAATTCTATCCATTTGTAAGGAGGAATAATATGGGCAGCATCCTTGCTGCCAACTTCACTCAAAACTGTACCGAACTTTGTAAGTTTTTCAATATAACCGCATTTTTCAGCGTGCGGAATATCAATGCTACCATCACTTACTTCCATTAAACTCACTCCGAATTCCTTACACATCTGGATATAATCCTGAAACTGGTTGCGGATGAGAAATGCTTCGAATAAGGTTCCTCCGAAATAAATTGGAACATTGTAAGATGCATAAACGGCAATTTTCTCTTTCAGATTAGGGGTAACAAATGAAGTGCCGAAGCCAAGTTTTACTATATCAACATGCGGATGCGCGACACTCATAAAATTTTGAGCATCGGGAATACTCAGACCTTTATCCATGATCATCGTTATTCCATGTGCCCTGGGCTTAGGATTTCGTTCTGGTATTTGCGAAAGATTAAAATTCATTCAGCAAAATTTTGCATGATTTACTTTTGTTCGCGCAAAAATAGAGGAAAAAAGTATTACTTACCGTTGCTCTCAAAGCAGCCTTGACTATGCTTCCATATTGGAAAAAAAAGCTTCGCTGTAGAAGCGTAATTATTATCGAAATTTCAGGCAATAAAATAATCAATAAGAAGAATGTTCAAATAAAGCGGTAAGAAGAAATGCAGCAATTTAGATGGATCTGTTTTTTTTGTAACGTGCAACAATATCAACGACCTGCGGGTGTTGCAAAATGGCTGGGTTCAGATCTAAAAGCTTCCGGAGTAGTTTGGGAGCCAGACTCATTGCTTTTTCAAGCTGCAGCAGGCTCTCTTTAGTTTTTCCCAGCGCCAATAATAATGCACTCAAATAATATATGAATAATGGTTTATTATCCGTGTGACGCATTGCAGCAATGACCTGTTCCATTGCCTCCTGATAAAAACCGCCCGTATACAGACAACGTATTAGAGCCTCCCAGCTGGAAATATTTTTTGGCCTTTGTCTGACAACATTGGAAAAATATTGAATAGCTTCCCTGTATTCGAGTAATTGCATTTTGCATTCTCCCATAGCCAGGTTGTATTCCGGTTGCATCTTATGTATCTGAAGGGCTGTTTCAAGTTGTTTCACAGCCACAATCCATTGTCCTTCGTTTATATAAGTACAGGCAATCTTATAATATAATTTACTGTCTTCCTGGTTTAAATGTGAAGCTTTCCGGTAGTAGAATCTGGCTTGGGCAAAACTCTTTAAACGGTCATAACAATGTCCGATGGCTTCATAAATCACATCTTCCGGCCTGGATAATTCAAGAACGCGTTCCAACACTTCAATGGCATCCTTATATTTTCTCAATCGGATATAGGCATCCCCCATGTTGCGGTATGCGTAATCGAATTTTTCGTCAATCGCTACTGCATATTTGTATGCATCAACACCCTTTTCATACAATTTCAGGCCCTGGTACGCAGCTCCCAAATTAAACCAGGCAAGTTCTGTGTAAGGAAAATCGTCAATGATCTTCTGGTGTAGAACAATGCTTTCCTCATTGCGACCGGTAAAGTCGGTCCAGAAACAGATCTTATATAAAGCTTCTTCATTCCTGGGTTCCTGATCAAGAATCAACTTCAGACAGTCGAATATCTTATCGAATTCCTCATAATCATCATACACATCAGCCAATTCAAATAACAATTCAATTCTCTCCTGACCTTCAAAAAGCTGTAATGCATTCTCAAGCAATTTGACCGCTTTTTCCTGTTGATCCAGTGCGAGATAGGCATCCGTTTTTAAAATATACAGGTTAATATCATTGCTGTCCAGTAATTCAGCATGTCCGAGTACACGCAAGGCTTCGTGGTACTTATGGGTAGCGATCAACAAGTCTGCCTTTTTTATCTGCAACATGGAAGAATAGGGAAACTGCTCTATACCCAATTCAACAGCTTCCAGCGCCTGGGGTAAGTCTTCGACATCATCATAATAATCAACAATTTTTTCGAAGGACTCTTCGTCAAGGAATGAATGACTACGGCCAGCTTTCAGATTTTGAAACTGCCTGACTAATTCTCTGATCTCTTCTTTGTCTTCACCAAACGAATGTTCTCTCATTTCTACTTTGAAGGTTTACGTAAAATAGAGTTTAATATCAAACCGGACAACTTTTTTTCGTCTGCAGTCATTGAGTTTGACTTTCCTATGCTTTTGGTTGCTTATGAAAATATTTTCAGTTCTGCAAACTTTCGCATACTATTTAACGTATTTATTAAAGATCGGGTAATCGTATTTTTCCTATTCAGAAAAAGAGAAAAATTCTGTATCTTATAGATTAGAATTTCATCTAAACGTTAAAGAATATTTAAATTTATTGATGAGCGGTTAAAAAGATCCCAAAAAAAAGCGATATTTTTGTTACGAATGAAGAAAATCTCTACACTAAACTTAGACCGATGCTAAAGAAAACGATCATTTGTTGCACCATGATAGGATTGGTGGCTCTTGGATGGGCAAGTAGTGGTGGAGGCAAGAAAAAATCTTCTTCTACTTTGAGATCCGGTTTTACTCCAATTCGTACTATCAAAGGATTTACGCTCAAAGCAGGGCCACATTATATGGGTAGCAAGACAGTTCTGAGTCAAAAAGGAAATGGTTCTATGCAAAGTACATTGGTAACTTATCAAAAAGGTAATACTATCTATATATTACCTTATAAGTATCGTACGAATCCCAGCAAACTTTCTCTCAGAAATAACCTGAATGTATTAGATATGAAAATCAGGTTACATAAATAATAAACCTGGTCGCTTACAAGCTGGTTTTTTTGCTTTCTTCATAAGTCAGTTCCCTATACCCACTTTTAGGGATGTCAAATTTTGATGCAGGTACAGGATTCATATTAATCTTGGATATTGTGTATTTAATCTTCAGCTTTCCTTGCGTTAGTTCGTATTCAAGCGGTAATCCATTTAAATTTTTAAACTGATAATCGTATTCTTTGTTTTCAGGAACCAGATCTGAGGTATAATACACTGTAAAAAGGGATCCATCAGGCAATTTGGATTCTGCTTTTATACAAGAATAACCGGCAATAGTCTTTCTTTCATTAGTATTTATAAACGTCACCCCCTGATAACGTCTGTTTTTTTCCTGCCAATTTTCCGGAGACATCCTGATTAATAACTTCTGCCCGCTAACTTCACGCATCACTACCGCATTTCCGGTTTTGGTGTCATGAATTGTGGTAGATGAAAACAAGGCACTTGCCATTTCAGAACGGCTGAGATTTCCTTTGATATACACCGTAGTGGTAGCGCCATCGAAGGCATCGGCTATTTTAGGTTCTGTACTTCCGGTAGAGATGGATGCATCATAAACCAACATAAGCTCCGAAACTTTCTTTTGTGCAACAGATTCAGCTGTCGAAGCGAGAAAAAGCAGACAAAAAAATAAGGTTGTTTTTTTCATATTATATATGGGAGACTGTAAGTTATGATAAAGACGGATTAACCGATGGCTTCGTTGTATAAAAAATGCTGTCATTTTCTAAGAACGAATGCCATTCTATTTTAATGTTGCCAATAAGAGAATTATCTATTTTTTGGCTGTTTTGCTTTGGATTCCTGCACCTTTTTCTGGCTTTCCTGCATTTGTTCAAAACGCTCCTGCCATTTAGGCTTCACTTTAGGTTTTTTTCGATTTGCGTCGATCCGGGAAAGTATTTTATCATGATCAATTATCCAATTCTGAATAATCCATTGCAGGATCAGGGTGATAACATTCGAAACTGTGTAATACCAGGTTAAGGCAGACGGTAGACTATTGAAAATAAACAGCAGAATGAATGGAAAAATATAAGGCATATACTTCAGGGCCGGGTTACCCTGGTCGGGGGTCATATTTATATTGTACAGGGAGATCAGAAAACTGGTTGCTACTGCCAGCAGTGTAAACAAGCTAAGATGACTTCCCAGTCCCCATATGGAGAAAGGAAATCTCACAATAACATCGTAAGTGGATAAGTCCTGAGCCCAGAGAAAGCTTTCTCCCCTTAGTGCGATATTTGAATTGAAAAAACTATACAATGCAAAGAAAATTGGGATTTGTAATAAGGCCGGGATACATCCTCCAAGGGGATTAACTCCAGCTTCCCGGAAAAGTTTCATTTGTTCTACTCCGACTTGCTGTTGATCATTTCCTACACGTGCTTTGAGTTTTTCAATCTCTGGTCTTAAAGCTTTCATTTTGGCACCACTTAGGTAGCTTGTATATACTAAAGGAGAAGTTAGTAACCTGATAAAAATGGTAAGAAAAGCAATCACCAATCCAAAACTGGTGATGAATTTTTTAAAAAAGTCAAAGACCGGCATCACAATGTATTTGTTGATCGGACGGACAAATGCGTAAAAATCACGGCCAAGATTGACGATTTTGTCCATTTCCGGAGCCTGACTTTTCAGTATTTTATAATCATTCGGCCCATAATACAATTGGAAAGGAATGCTGGCAGAAGCCCCAAGTGGTACTTTTGCCTGTAACGAAGAAGTGGTTCTGGCAATTAAAGTAGTGGTATCATTTTCTTCTTTCATCCAGCTAATTTCACCGGAACTGAAATTATTCTTTGCAACAAGTGTAGTATTAAAAAACTGTTGTGCTACGCTAACCCATTGAACAGGTTTTTCAAATTTCTTCTCACGCTTAGAAAGTATGTAATCGAAATCATTGTCTTCGAGGAAACAAATATTTGTTTGTGCACGCTCATAGGTAACATCTCTTTCATGTTGAATTGATTCAACCTGCCAGCGAACATTTAAAGCTCCCTGTGTAAGCAATTTATCTGCCCCGCTCAATTGCACTGACCAATCGATCATATAATCATCCTCCCGGATCAGATAAGTATGTATTACAGATTCACCACCCGGCATCGAATATTGAAATGAGACTTCTGTATTTCCCGCATTCTTTCTGGTTGATGCCTGTGAGAAAAACAGATCAGAAACCTGAGCTGTCTGATTAGCACCGGTATTAATTGAATAGGATATCTTATCGAAGGCACTTCCATTTAACCTGACCGGTTTATTGTTGTAACTATATTTCTTGAGTTCAACTGATTTTGGCTGACCTCCTTTATTGGTGAAAACAATTTTTAAAACATCGCTTTCTACCGTTATCAATTGTTCTGAAGAAATTTGCTGAAGTACAGAATCTTTTGCCAAACGAAGTGTTGATGTATCTTGAGCAACGTAAATGGAATCCTGTAATTTTTTTCCTTTTGAGAGAGAATCCTGTACCCTTAATTTGTCTCGCTGAAGATCCTGACTGCTTTTGGTAGAAATGAATAAATAAAGAAATAATAATACGGCTAATAAACAAAAACCAATAACCGTATTGCGATCCATGCTGCCCATTATGGAAAAATTTAAAAGAGGTGCAAAGATAGGGGTTCAGGTGCAGGTTGAGGTCAAAGAAGAATCAGATTGGATGCACTTCTTATTTGATTGAAGGGAGCGACAGGCACATTCTTTCCTATATCATCTCACTTTGCAATAATGGATTTCTAACTTCATTCTTTAGTTCCGAATATTGCCTTGCTGCTTTGATGAAATGTACAAAGATTGGCTGGGGGTTTTCAACAGTGCTTTTAAGTTCAGGATGGTATTGCACACCAACGAAGAAGGGATGTGAGTTGAGTTCGATTATTTCAACAAGACCACTTTCGGGATTCGTTCCGCTGGCAATCATGCCCGCTCCTTCAAATTGTGCTAAATACTTATTATTAAATTCCCAACGATGGCGGTGCCGTTCATTAATGAAGGGTTCTCCATATATGCGATAAGCCATTGAACCTTCTTTGACTTCACAAGGATAAGAACCAAGTCGCATCGTTCCACCTTTTGCAGTAATTTTTTTCTGTTCTTCCATCAAGTCAATCACCGGTTCTGTTGTATCCGGATCCATTTCTGTCGAATGCGCACTTTTTATTCCCAGAACATTCTTCGCAAATTCTATCACTGCCATTTGCATTCCGAGGCAGATTCCGAAAAAAGGAAGGTCATGTTCTCGTGCATATTTAACCGCGATAATCTTCCCTTCGACCCCACGATGCCCGAAACCAGGAGCTACAAGCAGGCCGTCCAATTGACCTAACTTTTCTCTCACATTATCGCTTGTTATGAATTCACTGTGCACATTTACTACCTGAACTTTACAATCATTCATTGCACCAGCATGCACAAATGCTTCCAGTATCGATTTGTATGCGTCCTGCAACTCGATATATTTTCCGATCAAACCAATGGTCACTTTATGTTTAGGGTATTTCAATTTATCAATAAATTCTTTCCACTTGGATAATTCAGGTTCCTGGTATTGCGTAATATTTAATTTTTTCAAGCAGATAAGGTCTAGTTTTTCACGCAACATTGCCAAAGGAACTTCGTAGATCGTAGATGCGTCCGCTGCTTCAATGACTGCCTCTTGTTTTACATTACAGAACAATGCAATTTTCCTCCTGATCTCTATAGAAAGCGGCTCTTCGGTTCTGCAAACAATAATATCCGGATGAACACCTTCCTGACTGAGCATTTTTACACTGTGCTGAGTTGGTTTTGTTTTAAGTTCTTTTGCAGCTTTCAGGTAAGGGATAAGTGTAAGGTGTACAACAACCGTATCTTCTTCCGGAAGCTCCCATTGTAGTTGACGCAGGGCTTCAATAAATGGTAAGCTTTCAATATCCCCAACAGTTCCACCAATTTCCGTAATAATCACATCAAATTCGTTGTTCTGCGCAAGCATCAACATTCTTCGTTTTATTTCATCCGTTATGTGCGGAACTACCTGAACCGTTTTGCCTAAGTAAGCTCCTTCTCTTTCCTTATTGATAACGGTTTGGTATATGCGACCAGTAGTCACATTATTAGCTTGCGATGTAAAAATGTTCAGAAATCTTTCATAATGTCCAAGATCAAGGTCTGTTTCAGCTCCATCTTCCGTAACGAAACACTCACCATGTTCATAAGGATTGAGTGTGCCGGGGTCAACATTTATGTACGGATCAAATTTTTGTATGGTGGGCCTCAGTCCCCTGGCCTGTAACAATTTTGCAAGTGATGCAGCAATGATACCCTTACCCAAAGATGAGGTCACTCCCCCTGTCACAAAAATAAACTTGGCCATACTTAAAGATTTTATGTACCAGATAGATACAAGCTATTCGATCTTGTTCAAAATGCAGCCTCCTGCAATGATTGTGAAAAACAATAAAAATGATTAAAATAAACCTGGACACTTATTCCCAATTGACCTAAGGGAAATAAATAGAAGATCAATTCCTGAGGTCATACAAAATTAAGGCTAATTTTTTATTCGTATGGGATTGGGTTCCCGTATGTGGAAAAGTCAGGATTGCCAGGCAACCACGTTGTCATGACAATTATTCACAATGGAAGAAAAATTAATGCTTAATGGTATAAATCGTATAAAAAGGTACAGAAAGGTGATTATCAATCTTTTTTACTTCGGGCGTATAAGCTGAAGCATTGATAACATTGGCTTTGTCTTCCTGCAGCATATTTCCCTTCATGGAGTGGAGGCAAATTATTGCTATAATTTCCAGGGCTAAAACGAATACACTAATCTTTTCGTTCTTCATTTTTATCGGAATTGCTTAGGATTTGGATTACTACCGAAACCGAGGTTTAGGTATTGGTTATAACGGAAACCTTGAGCCATTTATTTTACAATTGAACCTTTAATTTCTGAAAATACTAGGGGAACTCGTAGATTTACTATATTTCTTTTCGTAAAAACGCGAGGGTATCTTGCCGATGCGAATATAGGTTAGTCTTTTGCAATTTTATCATAGCTCGCGATAATTCCTTTTATTAAGGAAGAGCTAAACCCCTGGTGCTCCATTTCATTCAATCCTGCAATCGTACATCCCCGCGGGGTGGTCACTTTATCTATTTCATGTTCCGGATGTGTTTTTCGCTGCAATAATAATTCTGAAGCTCCTTTTACGGTTTGTGCTGCAATGAGATTAGCAGTGGCAGCATCAAATCCGATTTCAATCCCCCCTTGAATATTGGCTCTGATGTAACGCATCGCAAATGCAGTACCACATGCCCCTAAGATTGTAGCAGCATCCATTAACTTTTCCTCAATCGTTACCACTTTACCAACAGTATTAAACAGCTCATTTACATATTTTATCTGAACAACAGATGCATTCGCAGCGCTAAGACAGGTCATACTTTCTCCGATCGCTATTGCAGTATTAGGCATGGCCCGGAATAATGGCAGGTTGATACCTGTCCATTCCTGCATGTCGCGAATCATTATACCTGTTGCTACTGAAATAAGCAAGTGATCTTCTGTTAATCGATGTTTGATTTCCGTCAGTACTTCTTTTACCTGAAATGGCTTTACAGCCAGAATAATTACGTCACTGACTGCTACAGATCCGGGATTATCATCTGAAACCATAATTCCCTTTTCTTTCAAATATTGTATCGCATTCAACGCGCGCCGGGTTACAATGATATCCTTAGCTGCTGAGAATTGACTACTTAACAAGCCTTCCGCTATTGCTGTTCCGAGGTTTCCCCCGCCTATAATGACAATTTTTTTTTTCATGAGAAAATAAAATATAAAATGGTAAGTTGTTTTACTTCAGGCTTTTTTGATATCTGAACAAATCAATAATAATTGAATGGTACAAGGAATTTTTTTACATACTGACCAATTCCCTCTTCCAGGGTAAGAAAGGGATCTGCATAACCTGCTGATCTTAATTTACGCATATTTGCTTCAGTGAAATATTGATATTTATCCCTTATATCAGCTGGCATATCTATATAACGGATATCAGTATTCAGTCCCAATCCCAAATATGTTGCCCGCACCAGATCATTAAATGTTCTCGCTTTTCCAGTTCCAAGATTATATATTCCAGGAGCGGTTTTATTATTCATCAGCCAGACGCAAACCTGCAGAATATCCTTGACATAAATGAAGTCACGCAATTGCTCACCATCTTTACATTCTTCCCGATGCGACCTGAATAATTTAACAAACCCATCTTTACGGATTTGATTGAAAGCATGCCAGATCACGCTTGCCATACGTCCTTTGTGATATTCATTGGGTCCGAATACATTGAAAAATTTCAACCCAGCCCAGAAAGGAGGATGTTTATCCTGACTAATAACCCATTTATCAAATTCATTTTTTGATATACCGTATGGATTCAATGGGTTAAGTTTAAATACTAAACTATGATCATCATCATATCCATATTCACCATTCCCATAAGTTGCTGCAGAAGAAGCATAAATCAATGGGACCTTTTGCGCTGTGCAGTAATCCCATATTTTTTTCGAGTATTCGACATTCAATTGCTGATGTATGGCATAATTAAACTCAGTGGTATCCGTTCTTGCCCCGATATGGAAAACTGCACCAATATCCGGACTGAAATTATGCAGCCATTCAAAGAAAGTATCACGTTCAAGTTTATGTAAAAATTTTTTCGATTGATAATTGGGTAACTTATCCTCCCTCTTGAAATCATCAACGAGTATTAAGTTTTGAAACCCTAATTCATTTAAATAACCAGCAAGGCAACTTCCTATAAATCCTGCCGCACCGGTAATCACTATGGTCGATTCTTCATTCATCATTTCATGTAACATAAAAATGAGGCAGGTCAGACTTCATTTATTTAAATTTTATCTTAACCGGTTGTACTTTTTCATAATGGGGTAAGCGCGTGTTCGGATTCATGCTTTGCCAGGATATTTTCTATGGCATGGTCATATTTTTCTTTCCATTTTTCAATGCTTCCCCAGGTTATTCCGTCTACATCCAATCCGCCTGCTGTAACAATCCCTAATTCTTCATAAGGATGTTTTCCGATGGAAGTGATAAACGAACTTTTCTGAGATGGCTTTACAGATACTACAACACGACTCTGGCTTTCTCCAAACCAGTAAGCATCTTTCCTGATATTCTCCCGCGCAGCTATAACGCTAAATCCCACTTGTCGGGGCATGGCACTCTCCAGTAAAGTAATAAATAATCCTCCTTCACTAACATCATGTGCCGATTGAATGAGTCTTTGACTGATAAGATTACTTACTGTTTGGTGTAACCGATACTCTTCTTCCAGGTCAAAAGATGGTGCAGGACTGAATTCAACGTGATGAATCTTATGAAGATATTCTGATGAATTGATATCAGGGCTGCTTGTTCCTATCAAATAGAGTAAGTCTCCTGCGTGTTTGAAATCAAGAGTCATTTTATTCTTTACTGTATCCAGAATACCTACCATCCCGATAGTAGGGGTAGGGTACACGGCACCATCCGGATTCTGATTGTAAAAACTCACGTTGCCACCCGTAACGGGGGTATCAAATTTCCTGCATGCGTCTCCCATTCCTTTAATGGCATGAACAAACTGGTAGTATACTTCGGGATCATATGGGTTACCAAAATTCAGACAATTGGTAATTCCAATGGGTGTACCGCCAGAGCAAACAATATTTCTTGCTGCTTCGCTTACGGCAATCATCGTTCCTTTATAGGGGTCAGCATACACATAGCGGCTATTACAATCAGTGGTAAGTGCGAGTGCTTTTCCAGTAGGTTTCGCGACTACAATGATGGCATCACTCGGTGCATTTGTAGAAGCATTACCTGTTCCTACCATACTGTCATACTGCACCGCTACCCATTTTTTTGAAGCGATGTTTGGTATCGATACCAATATTTCGGCAATTTCAATGAGATTCTCAGGGACTGTTATTCCATTGGCATTGAAAGCATTTATTTTTTGGAAATAAGCAGGCGCTTCAAAGTTTCTTTCATACTGAGGAGCGCCACCACCTAAAACAAGTTCGTAGGCAGGTAACTCCACTTCTAGTTTGTCGTGCTTATAAAATCTAAGCATCCCATCACCTGTTACTTCCCCGATCTCTGAACAGGGAAGGTCCCACTTTTCAAATACCCGGAGCACCTGAGATTCTTTTCCTTTTTGAACAACCATTAACATCCGTTCCTGGCTTTCACTAAGCAATAGTTCCCAGACTTTCATATTCATTTGACGGGTAGGTACTTTGTCGAGGTTGATGCGCATGCCAACTTCTCCTTTTGCTGCCATTTCACTGGTAGAGCAAATGATACCGGCTGCACCCATATCCTGCATTCCTATAACAACACCTGTTTTTATAACTTCCAGGCAAGCTTCCAATAGTTTTTTCTCCTGGAAAGGATCGCCTACCTGAACCGCAGGTAATTCTTCCCTGCTTTCTTCTGTAATATCCGCGGAAGCGAATGAAGCACCGCCTATGCCATCTTTACCAGTAGCACTTCCTACAAAAAAAACAGGATTACCAATTCCTTTTGCAGTGGCAGAAATGGTTTCACCAGCTTTTACTATCCCCACACTCATTGCATTTACCAACGGATTGGTATGGTAACATTTTTCGAAATAGACCTCCCCTCCTACCGTAGGCACCCCAAAGCAATTTCCATAATGCCCTATTCCGTGGACAACACCCGCAAGTAAGAGTTGGGTTTTTGCTTCTTCCAGCTTTCCAAAACGAAGTGAATTCAAAGATGCGATAGGTCTTGCACCCATGGTGAAAATATCACGATGTATTCCCCCAACACCCGTCGCAGCACCCTGGAAGGGTTCTATAGCAGAAGGATGATTATGTGATTCAATTTTAAAAACAACTCCATAGCCGTCACCAATGTCCATTACACCTGCATTCTCATCTCCTGCTTTTACAAGCATTCGCTTTCCCTCGCGGGGCAGCGTTTTAAGCCACCTGATGGAGTTTTTATAACTGCAATGCTCACTCCACATTCCGCTGAAGGCACAGAGTTCATTGAAATTTGGTGTTCTTCCCAATTTTTGTTTGATCAGCTCAAATTCTTCTTCCGTTATACGTAATTGAGCGGCAGTTCTGGCAGTTACTTCCATATGTGATTTCAAAGGACGAAATTACGGGTGCAAGTGCAATCAGACTGCATAAATTTATCCGACAAATTACATACATGCACATTTCCTTTACACATCCATCCAAAGCTTTTCTACCCGAAATAGAGGCGTATTCTGTTTTTTTTAAGAAATATGGTATTAAGACAAGTGTTGCAAAATTTCCAGGATTCTATAATGAAGAAGTTGATGTGGAATGGTATTTCATGGGGATGTTTTTTAAAAAGAATCCAGGAGTCGTCACGATTCATGAATATACTTCTGCATCCGTACCACCTTTTCCGAAGATAAAAAATCAGTTAAAAAAAATGCTGGCTATCAAACCTGATTGTCGAATTTTTCTCAACGATTTTGTACAAAAGCAATTTTCATTTGCAGATAAAATACCATCCTGCATCAGGGATATGGGAGTTGACGCGATACATCGGCTTTCCATAATAGAAAAAGAATATGATTTCATTTATATCGGTACAGTGGAATCGAAACGTAAACTTGATGGCTTGTTTGAATGTTTCGGTAAGGGGTCATTACAAAACCGGACTTTGCTTGTACTAACTACGAACTACCATAAGATCTCTCACCAAATGAAAGAGTATAACAATATTCGTTTTGAAGGGCCGGTGCCTCATAAACAGGTATTGAATTATTTACAGAAAGCAAAGTTTGGTATTAATTATGTTCCTGATATTCATCCATACAACCAACAAACTTCGACAAAACTCCTGGAATATGTGGCAGCAGGGATTCCGGTAATTACCAATCAATATGCCTGGGTAGAACAATTTGAAAAAAAATACGGAGGAAATTTTTTCAAAATAGCAGCGGATTTTTCAAATTTCAACTGGAAAAACATTACCGAATTTTCGTACAAAGCTCCGGATTTGACTGACTGGATCTGGGAAAAACAAATCAGCAAGTCGGGAATTCTTCAATTTCTTGAATCACGAATGGATCAGAAAAGCATTGATCAGTCTGGCAGGTCACGACTTAAAGTCTGAACATATTCATCTATAACGAGGTCAATATTAAACTTTTTCAAAACCAGCAATCTTCCATTTTTGCCCATCCGTAGTCTCTCCTGTGTTGAAAGATTGATCATTCTTTCCATTTTGTCGGCTAAATCGAATGGATCATTAGGATTACAGACAAAACCCGTGGAGTTATTCAAAACAACCTCCTTACATCCCCGGTTATAGGAGGTGATTATCGGAAGCTCCATACTGGCAGCCTCCATCAGGCACCTGGGCACGCCTTCATTATAGAATGAAGGGAAAACGAAACAGTCTGCTTTCCCAAGATGCGGTCTCACGTCCTTTGCAAAACCTTTGTATTGTATCACACCTTCTCTTTGCCATTTCAATAATTCTTCAGGAAGTATTGAATCAGGATGATGTTTTTCGAAAAATCCGATCAATTCAAAGGTTACCTGATAGTTTTTCTTTTTAAGAATTCGGGCAGCATCCACATATAATCCGACTCCCTTGCTTTTTAACAGTCGCGAGCTCATGAGAAAAGTGAATTTTTCATCCCCTCTTCCCAATTTGTTTTGCTTTGGTAAAAAATACATCGGGTTTACCCCTTCTCCAGGGAGTATTTTGATTTTTTCGATTGGAATGATCCTCTCCCCTATAAAAACCCTGGCATCTTCATTATTGAGAAACCATACTTCCGATGCTTTCGATAAAGATTTTTTATAAAGAAATTTTATTACGTAATAAAGCCAGTTGCGTTTTGCAAATGCATACCCCAGCCCTGTAATCACAGCAACGGAGGAGATATTTTCAGCTCCGGCTGCAAGCGACCCATATATATTGGGTTTTGCTACATAATGAAAAATGAAGTCTGGCCGATACAGTTTGTATAATGCCTTCAGCCTTTTATAAAAGAAAAAATCTACAATTGGATTTTCGGTTTTATTATCAAATTCAATTCCCACAAAGCGCGCACCCGTGTCAGTTATAAGTGATACATAATCGTCCGGAGGAGCAAAAACAATCACCTGATAACCTTCGCCTATGAGGTGATGAATCACATCCAGCCTGAAATTGTACACCGACCATGCACTGTTCGAAACAAAAGCAATCAGTTTATTTTGGTGGTGGGGAATCTGCATTACGATTATTCGTCTCCAAATTTATAGTTTTGATACCTAATCTGGCACAAAGACATGGGAGGACTGAGATAATATGTTAACGTTGATAAGCATCATTGTATTCTATGTTTTACTGTCAATTTTGTTGAAATTCCTCACAAGGACACATCAGAATTCTCTTAACCGCAACCAGATATTCCTGACATTCGGTTTTAAAATAGTGTTTGGTTGTCTTTATGGTTACTTGTTTCATCATTTCTATAATGGCGATGATACCTGGGCTATTCACCTGGATTCCCTAAAAGAATGGGAATTGTTACGAAATAATCCATTACAGTTTTTTCGTGAGTATACGCCGGAAACCGCCATCAGAAACGCCGAAGCATCTGGCAATTTCCTGCTATTATATCTCGCCGACCTTGAATACTGTCTCTTAACTAAAACGCTGGGGATTTTCAACGGTATTACGCAGGGAAACTATTATGTGAATGTGGTACTCTATAATTTCATAGTGTTCTGGGGACATTACTGGCTCTTCCGAATGCTTGTTAAAGAATACCCCGAAAAAAAGTTATTGTTTCTGATTGTTATTTTCTTTTTACCTACTGCACTATTCTGGCTCAGTGGAATAAGGAGTGACGGGCTGTTATTTTTCTTTTTTTCCCTTTTATTGTTTTCCTTTCACAGGTATTTGAAGGCTGGTCGTTTTGTAGATCTCCTTTTGTTTATTATTGGGCTGTGCGGAGTTGTCATTTTCCGTTCTGCAGTAGCAATCATTCTATTACCAGGGTTAGTGTCCTGGTATATAGTGCGGAAAAAAAACAAAGTTCCCAGCCTTGCATTTATAAGTATCTACGGAATATTCCTGTTGCTTTTTTTCGCCAGTAGTCTGTTCCCTTTTTTTAACGGACCTGCGGCTGTCAGTATAAAACAGTCTGAATTTTTTCAATTGCATGGAAATACCAGGTATTCATTGAATAAATTGGAACCAACATTCCAGAGTTTTATTCAAACTTTGCCCCAGGCATTTGCCAATACTTTTTTCCGTCCGTTTTTTTGGGAAGCAAAAGGCATTTTGCAATTGCTAGCCGCGATGGGAATTTTTTTATTTTGGGGGGTTGCTATCTTATCACTTATCAGAAGAAAAAAACAAGTGAATCAACATCACCATCATCAATCCATATTCTTTATATTGTTACTATTTGGCTGCAGTTACTATCTGCTAATCGGACTGACTGTACCTTTTCCGGGAGCAATCGTCAGATACAAATCAATTGCAGAGATTTGCCTGTTTATCTCTATGATCTTGACAATAAATCCTGATAAATTCGTATTAAAAAAAAATAATACTTTCTTAAAAGGTGTTTTTGCAGGAGATTTTCTACCCTTCCATGGAAATACTGGGTTATTTATCACCAATTTGCCCGAATTACCCACTTTGAGAGAATAAACTTGTCTATGGAAATAGACATTCGTTAAATTGTGGTCGTAAAATTTATATAATGGAATCACTAAGAACCAAAGCAATCAATGATCTTTCAGCCAGAACTAATGGTCATCCCAGAAATGGTTTCACAGGTTTTGATGGCATCGCTAAAATCACCGGAATTTTTGGAGAAAACGTCTTTACGCTAAAGACAGCCAGAGAATTTCTAAGTGATGAAGCCTATAAAAGTTTAACCAGTTCTATCAAGGGAGGAAAAAAGCTTGACAGAGCGGTTGCCAACCAGATTTCGGCTGGTTTACGGCAGTGGGCGGAAAGTAAAGGGGTGACGCACTTTACACACTGGTTTCAGCCTTTGACAGGATCCTCAGCCGAAAAACATGATTCTTTCTTTACCATTAAAAGTGATGGAACACCGATTGAGCAATTTGACGGCGACACCTTGATTCAACAGGAACCCGATGCTTCTTCATTTCCAAGTGGAGGATTGAGAGCAACTTTTGAAGCAAGAGGATACACAGCATGGGACCCGTCTTCACCAGCTTTTATCATGGAGATCGGGTTGGGTAAAACACTTTGCATACCAACCATTTTCGTTTCCTATACGGGCGAATTACTTGATTACAAAGCTCCTTTATTGAAGGCGCTGGAAGCATTGAATAAATCAGCCCTGGATGTATGTCATTATTTCGATAAAAATATTACTAAAGTAACTGCCACTCTCGGATGGGAGCAGGAATACTTTGTAATAGATGAAGCTATGTTTAACGGACGTCCGGATCTTGTGATGAGTGGAAGGACAGTTTTCGGTCATGCACCTGCTAAAGGACAACAGTTAGAGGATCATTATTTCGGATCTATCCCCGAGCGAGTGTATGCTTTCATGCGCGATTTTGAGCAGGAATCATACAGGCTCGGAATACCTCTCAGAACAAGACACAATGAAGTAGCGCCTGCCCAATTCGAATGTGCACCGATATTTGAAGAAGTGAGTGTCGCAGTAGATCATAATACATTATTGATGGATATCATGGACAGGGTGGCGAGACGTCACAGACTGCGAGTGCTCTTACATGAAAAACCCTTTGCCGGTATCAATGGTAGCGGAAAACATAATAACTGGAGTATGGCTACTGATACCGGAGTAAATCTACTTGCCCCCGGTAAAACTCCTAAAACGAACCTGATGTTCCTGACTTTTTTTTTAAATACCATCAAGGCTGTTCATGATCATGCAGATATCCTTCGGGCTGCCATCGCCTCTGCCGGTAATGATCATCGCTTAGGAGCTAATGAAGCACCACCTGCTACTATTTCAGTTTTCATCGGTCAGTATCTGAGCAAAGTATTACAAGATGTAAAAGAAAGAGTGGGCGATAATTTTGATGAACAGGATGAGGCTATTTTAAAACTTGACCTTCACAGAAGCATCCCTGAATTATTGCTTGATAACACAGATCGTAACCGAACCTCGCCCTTTGCATTTACCGGAAATAAATTCGAATTCCGGGCAGTTGGATCTTCCGCTAACTGTGCCAACGCAATGACCATCCTCAATACCATCCTGGCAGATACGCTGGCTAAGTTCAGGAAAGATGTGGATAGTCTGATCGACAAAGGAGAGAAGAAAGAAATAGCGATCATGCACGTGATCAGGGAATATATTGTCAATAGTGAAAAGGTATTGTTTGAAGGTGATGGTTATAGTGAAGAGTGGCACCAGGAAGCTGAAAAAAGGGGTCTGCCCAATGTAAGAACTACGCCCCTTGCCCTGGATGCAATGGTGACAGATAAGTCAAAACATTTGTTTGAAAGCAATCATGTATTCACTCACATTGAATTGGAAGCCAGGCATGAAATTGAACTTGAAAAATATATCAAAAAAGTTCAGATCGAAGCAAGGGTCATGGGGGAACTTGCTACCAGTCATATTCTCCCTGCAGCCATCTGTTATCAGAATATGCTGATTACAAATATCAAAGGATTAAAGGATCTCGGATTGCCAGGTTCTTCCTTTGAAAATCAAAAGCAAATACTGGAAAAAATTTCAGAACATATCAGTAAAGCAAGCGGTCTGGTGGAAAAGATGATTGAAGCAAGGAAAAAGTGTAATGCCATCAGTAATACAAGGCAAAAATCAATTGCCTATTGCACCGAGATCAAAGAAGCCTTTTTTGATCAGATCAGGTATCATGTAGATAAACTCGAATTGCTTGTTGGTGATGAATACTGGTTGTTACCTAAATACCGTGAAATGTTGTTCCTCCGGTAACAGCTGGTACTCTTCATTTATAATTGATTTTTGAATACACGGGATACTAATAAGAGGCTTGGCTATCGGTCAGGCCTTTTGTTTTTTCTTCATCCTCAGGACCAGAATCTCCGGAAGGCGTGCGATCGTGTAAGGGATCTGCTTCATCAAATCTTTCAGCCAATACATTTTCTTCTGACGGAGGAATTATTTCTTTTGTTGCCTTCTCCACATTATCTATAGGAGCATTTTGTATGGACGAAACTTTATCCCCGGTGTTCATTTTTAATGGTTTAAATGATGTGAATGAATATTCATGCCCGCTTTTAGCTGTTTGCAAATAATTACCATTGAAAACAACAACACCTTATTAAGAGCGGACTTTTTGTTTGAGTCTGTCTTTAGCCCAT
>Ga0180121_10000164_pt1 | contig 24868 bp, 21 predicted proteins | sample AntDrymUQ5402106_2_FD_129676 | JGI IMG/M metagenome (GOLD analysis project Ga0180121, IMG submission 129676) | Polar desert sand microbial communities from Dry Valleys, Antarctica - metaG UQ540 (21.06) (version 2) (version 2) | ecosystem: Environmental > Terrestrial > Soil > Desert | place...
GTTTAGAATCCAGTCGGTCCCCTCCTTTACCCCCACACATTTCATATTGCCCGCATCGCTACCGGTATTCGGCTCTGTTAACCCCCATGCTCCCAACCATTCACCGGTGGACAATTTGGGAAGAAAGCTTTTTTTTTGATTTTCATTGGCAAAAGTCAGGATATGCCCTGTGCAAAGCGAATTGTGGGCAGCCAGGCTTAATCCGATAGATCCACAAACTTTTGACACTTCTTCAATGATCGCAACATATTCCATATAGCTCAAGCCAGCTCCATTGTATTCTTCAGGAACAAGTACCCCCATCAGCCCCAGCTTCCCCATTTCTGTAAAAAGTTCCCTGGGAAATTGCTGGTTCTCATCCCATTCCATTACATAAGGCTTAATGTATTGCTGTGCGAAATCCCTGGCAGTTTGTGCCACTTGCAGGGTAAGTTCAGATCTTTCAAAATTCATAGTTCGGAAGAAATTGAAGGGGTGCAAGATACATATGAAAATGGATTCGTAACATTCATAAATATTTTAATCTCCCCGCTTTTAAAACTGTCAATCTGAAACTATATAAGGTGCCAGTTTATTATAAACTTCTTCGGTAATAATATTAATCTTCAAAAGATCATTTACCTGTACATACCTTCCATGTTGCTCACGAAATTGAACAATTGCATTGGCTATGTTCCATCGGATATAGGGATGTTGCTTCAAAATACTCACGTCTGCTGTATTAATATTGATTTTTTGCAAGGCAGGCTCTTCGCAAAGCAAAAACTGTTGGATGCTACGATAAGTTGAATCACTCAATCCATAAGTTTCGGCAATCTGATTTGTTGAATGAAATCCACCTAGTCGGTCCCGAAAAAGCAGGATCCTTGCAGCCAGTCGCGCACCGATTCCTGGCAGGCTGATAAAATCGCTGGAATCTGCTTTATTGATATCGATAGACTGTACGTTGTCTCTACGCTGATATTCAATATTGAATTTTTTGGTGTCCTCGCGTTTAATGAATGGTGTAGGGATGTTGTCAGATCGGATTTCTATATATGGTATGAGTTTGTCAGCATCTTCCTTTTTTAATCCGTATATTTTTCTGATTTCTGTCGCCGTTTTGAAGTGTCCGCCTTTGGACCGGAAATTCATAATCGTTTGAATAGTTTTTTCCCGAATACCAAGTGATTTCCAGCCTTCGGAAGATAAAGTATTGGGATCGAATAAAAACATTTTTACACTCGGGCCAGGCAGCAATTCTCTTTCACCAGATTTGAGGATTTTGATTTTATTATCTGCATTTACTATCTCCTTTCTCTGATCAATGATGTTAAATAAGGTATCTCTGCCTGCTTCCATATAAAATGATTTTTTAGGAGGAAAAAAATCAGGGAAAACATATAGAACCGCTATCAGTAAAATCAATAAGAATACACCGATTCTTTCTTTACGAGTGAAAGTCAGATAATCTTTCAATATATCCCATTTCATGTTTTTACTTCAAGCTAAAAGAACGATTTGATTAACGGATGATGTATTATGGGATTGCAGGTAGTGTTATCCGTAGCTGGTCATAAGCTAACGAGAAGCCGGGAGGTAGGGCCTGGGTCACCTCTTCATGTTTTCCCATCTGGTGACTGAGATGCGTAAAATAGGTTTGTTGTGCCTGTAATTCATTTCCAATCGCCATACCCTCCTCTAACGTGAAATGTGAAATGTGCTTCTCCTTTCTAAGTGTATTCAATACAAGCACGGCACTATTTCTTGCCTTCACTTTTTCATTACTATCAATCTTGTTGGCATCGGTGATATAGGTGAAATTCCCAAACCGGAAAGCAAGCACCGGCATTTTTAAATGCCAAACCTGAATGGGAATTACCGGAATGTCACCGATAGCAAAAGGCTCGAGATCGATCGTATTCAATTCTATTTCAGGAACACCCGGATATCGCATATCAGCAAATGCATATGGAAATTCCCTGATTAGCACTTCCTGGGTCATTTCATTAGCGAATACGGGCATTGGCTGACTGGAAAAAAAATTGAAACCTCTCACATCATCCAAACCTGCAACATGGTCCTTGTGTGGATGTGTAAAAAGAATAGCATCCACCATTTTTAATTTTGCCCTTAATATCTGGTACCGGAAGTCAGGGCCGGTGTCTACAACAATAGTGGTTTTAGAAGACTGTACCAGAATGCTAGATCTTAACCTGTTATCACGTTTGTCAGATGATGTACACACTTTACAATCACATCCTATCATGGGTATGCCACTGCTGGTGCCGGTTCCCAGGAAAGTTATCGTTAGAGAAGGACAGCTCACGAATCAAATCTATGGAACTTTTTTAGTTGAATTGATGTATGAATAGGTACGATGTATAAAGTGAGAGTAGGCTTTAAATACAGGATACGAATTATGTTAATGATTTGCAGATGGAAGATTTATGAAAACGTCTTCAAGAACTTTTTTGGATTCAGGAGAAAGTTTTTCAGATACTATTTTAAGTTGAGGAATAAGATCGAGTAACGTATTGATGCGACCTTCGATTTGTAAAAATTTGTTTAAAACCACCACTTTCCGATCTTCAAGAATACAATAACCGCTTTGGAAAGTACCTCTCTCATAGCGTAGAACATAATCTGACTCTTCGATCATTTTTTCAATCTTATCTAATGAATGCTGTGTGTATTTCATACTATCCACAAATTTAATTCAATAATCCGCAGACCGCAGCAGACAGGTTACAATTTATCCACAGATTCCGCCCACTAATTTGAAATGATCAACTCTTGCTTGTCATTTTGATTACTGGTATAACCATCTCCTCAAGACTAAGTCCACCATGCTGGAAAGTATTCTTATAGTAATTCACGTAATAGTTGTAATTATTGGGATAACAAAGAAAGATGTCTTCTTTTGCAAATATGTAAGAAGAATTTACCGAAGGCACCGGGAGACCTGCTTCTTTTGGATCACGGAAAGAAAGAACTTCTTTATTATCGTAATTCAGGTTACGTCCATGTTTATACCTGAGGTTGGTGGTGGTTTGCTTATCTCCGATAACTTTTGCCGGTGTTTTGACTCTTACACTTCCGTGATCTGTCGCAAGAATCAAATTGATCTTTTTATCTGAAATTTTTTTTAATGCCTGATGTAATGGAGAATGTTCAAACCAGCTTTTCGTAACGGACCGATAGCTGATTTCATCACCGGCCAGTTCTTTCAGGACTTCCATTTCCGTACGCGCATGACTCATCATATCTACAAAATTATAGACGATAATGTTCAGATCATTGCCCAGTAGGTTATGAATGTTATTTACCAGATCCTGACCCGCCTGGTAATTGACCACTTTGGTATAAGAAAACTTCAGATTTTCTTTTTTTAATCGCTTTAACTGAGCACGAAAAAAATCTTCTTCGTGCAAATTCTTTCCTCCTTCCTCATCGTCATTTTTCCATTGAATAGAAAAGTTTTTTTCGATATCCATTGGCATGAGCCCGCTAAAAATCGCATTCCGGCTGTACTGTGTAGCAGTAGGCAAAATACTGTAAAATGTATCTTCTTCAAGTATGCGGAAACTTTCTGCAAAAATTGGCTGAATAGCTTTCCACTGATCGAAGCGGAGGTTATCCAACAGTATAAAAAAAGTCGGAATTCCCTTTTCAACGTGAGGTAAGACTTTAAATTGAAAAAGTGTATGGGACATGATCGGTCCATCATCACTTTTAGGATTTACCCATTTGGTATAATTGCGGGATACAAATTTGAAAAATTCTGTATTGGCTTCACTTTTTTGAGCTTGTAATACTTCACGCATCTCAGGGCTGTCGCTTTTTTCCATTTCAAGTTCCCAGTACACGAGCTTTTTGTAGATATCCATCCACTCATTGTGGTCAGGGCTGCTGTTCAAAGCCATAAAAAGATTCCTGAATTGTTGCTGGTAGGCCGTCGTTGTTCTTTCCGCAACCAGACTTTTTTTATCAATTATTTTCTTTAGACTCAAAAGCACCTGGTTTGGATTTACAGGCTTGATCAGGTAATCAGTGATCTGACTCCCGATAGCATCATCCATGAGATTCTCTGTCTCATTTTTTGTAATAAGCACCACCGGAATATTAGAGTTTATTTCTTTGATCTTGGCCAGGGTTTCAAGACCTGAAATACCCGGCATTGTTTCATCCAGTAAAACCACATCTACAACATTATCCTTAACAAAATCTACGGCATCAAATCCATTTGTCAGTGCTTTGACATCATATCCTTTATTCTGCAAAAATAAAATCTGCGATTGTAAACTTTCTATTTCATCATCAACCCAAAGAATTTTTCCTATAGCCATAATAGTTAAAAGCTGTTAAACATTAGCAATAAACGAAAGCTAACAAAATTATTTTATCCTTAAGCAATTGTACTTTTGTGCTATCATATGACAAGGTTGTTTTAACAAATCGTCAACAGAATGCCAAACCGCTCCCGTAAAATCATTAATGACCCCGTGTATGGTTTTATTACAATTGATCATCCGGTTATCCTGAAAATCATTTCGCATCCATATTATCAAAGGTTGCGGCGAATCAGCCAAATGGCTTTTGCACATCTCGTTTACCCCGGAGCAGTACACACCAGACTTCATCATTCTCTCGGGGCATATCATTTGATGTCTAATGCGATCACGGAATTAAAAAGTAAAGGAATTAAAATTACGCCCGACGAGGAACTGGGGGCGAAAGCCGCCATCCTCCTGCATGACGCAGGCCATGCGCCTTATTCACATGCGCTGGAAAATGTTCTGATAAAAAATATGGATCATGAAGCCATGTCGCTGCTGATCATGAATGTGTTGAATGATGAGTTCAAAGGGATTCTTACGACAGCCATCGAAATATTTACCGACAAATACCCGAAAAGATTTTTACACCAGTTGGTTTCAGGGCAACTGGATGTGGATAGGATGGATTACCTTACCCGTGACAGTTTTTTTACAGGCGTTTCAGAGGGGGTTATCGGATACGACAGGATCATAAAAATGTTAACTGTTTACAAAGGCGATTTGATGGTGGAAGAAAAGGCGATCTATTCAATTGAAAAATTTCTGGTATCAAGGAGACTTATGTACTGGCAGGTTTACCTGCATAAAACGGTATTGAGTGCAGAAATGATGCTGGTAAAAATAATTGAACGAACAAAAGAACTGATACAGAATGGCATTGAAGTAGCAGCCACCTCTTTGGCACTCGAATTTTTTCTTCAACATGAAATCGATAAAAAGAAGCAGAAGGAATATTTGCCACTATTCTGTCAGCTGGACGATTATGATGTTTTTGCGACACTCAAAAAATGGATGTCGCATCACGATAAGATCCTGTCGATGCTCAGCACAATGCTTGTAGAAAGACGTTTACTAAAAGTTAAATTACAGGCAACTTCATTTGATCTAAGCGAGATTCGGCGATTAAGGAATAATATTTGTCGTGACCTTCAAATAACAGAAGCTGAAAGCCGTTATTTTTTATTTACAGGTGAAGCAGTAAATACTACTTATGACCTGTATGAAGAACGTATACAGATTTTGTTTAAGGATGATACCGTAAAAGATATTTCGAAAGTAGACAATGCCCTGATTCAGCAAACACTATCCAGCCCTATAAAAAAATTCTATATTTGTTCTATTGGATAATTATTTACCTGCCTGGATAAAGATTTTCTAAGATGGTGATAATTCTCTAAAGCCTAATGTTGTACTTATGCAATTTACAGCTGCTCAAATAGCCACGCTGGTTAATGGAAGGATCGAAGGTAATCCTGATAGTGCAATTAGTTCCTTTGGCAAAATAGAAGAGGCAATAGAAGGTCAACTTGCTTTTTTGGCAAATCCAAAATACGAGGATCACCTGTATAGAACCCGTGCTTCTGTCATCATCATTAATCATTCACAGGAATTGAAGGGTTCGGTGAATTCCACTCTTATCCGGGTTGCTGATGCGTATTCTGCATTCGCCATCCTGCTTTCTAAATATCAGGAATTCATTACCCAGCAATTATCCGGAATTCAGCAACCTTCCTTCATTTGTAAGTCTGCCACACTTGGTGAAAATGTTTTTATTGGCGCATTTGCCTATATCGGTGAGCATGTCTCTGTGGGAAACAACGTGAAGATTTTCCCGAATGCATATATAGGCGATCTGGTAAAGATCGGCGATCACACAATTCTGCATCCCGGTGTAAAAATTTACAAAGATTGCATTCTCGGAAAAAATGTTACTGTTCATGCCGGAACAGTAATCGGCAGTGATGGTTTTGGATTTGCTCCCCAGGCTGATGGCAGCTTCAAAAAAGTTCCGCAAATCGGTAATGTTGTCGTAGAAGATCATGTTGAAATTGGTGCCAATGCGACTATTGACAGGGCAACCATGGGATCAACACTTATCAAATCAGGTGCTAAGCTTGACAACCTCATTCAGGTCGCTCACAATGTAGAAGTAGGCCATAATACAGTAATAGCAGCCCAGGCAGGAGTGAGTGGGAGCACTAAAATCGGCAATAATGTAATGATAGGTGGCCAGGCTGGAATTGTTGGTCACATTCAGATTGCCGATGGAAGCAAGATCAATGCTCAAAGTGGAGTATCCAAATCTATTAAAATTCCTCATAGTGCCGTAACCGGTAGCCCTGCTTTTGATTATACCAGTGCACTGCGCAGCCAGGCAGTTACCCGTAACCTCCCCGATCTGGAAAAAAGGATCATCGAGCTTGAAAATATTATAAAACAGTTAATGACAGAACGGGTGTAAGAATTATTTGCTGTGGTTATTGAAGTTATAGCATTGCGAATCTGACATTTGAATTCGCTTTTTCTATCCTCCCCATTTTCATGCTTAATTATAGTTTTCATACTTTCGCAGGCTATGGAGAGAACGAACTGCAATGGGCCTTTTTTTCAACATACCATTAACGAAGAAATCAGCATATCGGGGGCAGGCATTCACACCGGGCAATCAGTTACAATGAGGCTCAAGCCTTCTGAACCTAACACAGGGATAGTATTTCAAAGAGTTGATCTTACAGGAAAACCAGTCATTAAAGCAGACGTTGATAATGTAATAGAAACAAATCGTAGCACTACTATAGAAGTAAATGGAGCCAGAGTAAGTACAATCGAACACCTGATGGCTTCGCTGGTTGGCATGCAGGTAGATAATGTTCTGATAGAAATTGATGGTGACGAAGTTCCTATACTTGATGGGAGTGCAGAACCATTTGTAGAAATACTCGAAAAAACAGGTGTCAGGCAACAATCGGCAAAAAAAATCTACTATAATATAGTTCATAATATCAGTTTTGTTGACGAGGAAAAGAAAGTAGAAATGGTTGCTTTACCGTATAATGAATACCGCATCAATACCTTAATTGATTTCAATTCTCCTATTCTTGGGACACAGCATGCAGCGCTGAAAAACATTACCGACTTCAATAGTGAGATTGCTCCCTGCCGCACTTTTTGTTTTTTTCATGAACTGGAAGCCTTACTGGCAAATAACCTTATCAAAGGAGGCGATATTAATAATGCCATCGTAGTGGTCGATAAACCTGTTACAGATGACCAGGTTTCCCGGATATCAAAAGTTTTTAAAAAGACTGATGTTCATGTAAGTGAAGAAGGGATCCTGAATAACTTGAAACTTCGTTTTCCGAATGAACCTGCAAGGCATAAGTTACTGGATGTAGTGGGGGACCTTGCATTGGTGGGATTTCCGTTTAAGGCGCACATTATTGCAAATCGCCCCGGCCATTCTTCCAATGTGAAATTTGCAAAAAAAATAAAAGAACATATCAAAAAATATAAGCATCGCCAGGAGATCCCTAAATATGACCCGGCACAACCTCCTGTTCTTGATATCCATGCTATTGAAAAAGTGCTTCCCCATCGTTACCCGTTCCTGCTCGTCGATAAAGTGGTGGAACTAACAGAAAAATATGTGATCGCGATAAAAAACGTGACCTACAATGAACCTTTTTTTCAAGGACATTTTCCTGGTAATTGTGTGATGCCCGGTGTATTGCAGGTAGAAGCCCTGGCACAGGCAGGCGGTTTTCTTGCTATTCCGCGTAATACAGAAGAAAAATATGATACATATTTTCTGAAAATTGAAAACTGTAAATTCAAGCAGAAAGTGGTACCAGGAGATACCATGATCCTTAAAATGGAATTGACAAATCCGATCCGCCGCGGGATATGTGAAATGAAAGGAACCATTTTCGTGGGCGATAAACTAGTAACAGAGGCCGACCTTGTAGCACAAATTGTAAAAAGACCTAAAGCGTAAATCATGATCAGCCCCTTAGCACACGTCCATCCAAATGCAAGGATCGGAAACAACGTGCGAATAGATCCATTTGCAGTAATTGAAGAGGATGTTGCAATTGATGATGATACGCATATTATGTCGCATGTTACCTTAGCAGGTGGAACGTCAGTTGGTAAAAATTGCAGAATCTTTCCCGGAGCGGTGTTGGGAGCTGTACCTCAGGATTTAAAATTTATTGGAGAGAAAACTACGGTGGAGATCGGAGATCACACTACGATACGGGAATGTGTAACCGTAAACAGAGGCACTAAAGATAAATGGAAAACAGTAATTGGTAGTCATTGCCTGTTGATGGCTTATGCGCATGTGGCACATGATTGTATAGTCGGAGATCATGTAATTCTGGCCAATTCAGTTCAGCTCGCTGGTCATGTGCGAGTAGATGATTATGCTATTATCGGGGGACTCTCTGGCGCACACCAGTTTACCAGAATCGGGGCACATACCTATGTGGGGGGGCATTCCGTAATCAGAAAAGACATCCCCCCATTTGTAAAAGCTGCAAGAGAACCCATGAGTTATATGGGGATTAATCTCGTTGGATTGCAACGTTGCAATTTTTCAAAAGAAAATATACACGAGATTTCCGGAATGTATCATATCCTATTTATAGAAAAGCACACTACATCTGCTGCCTTATCTCTGATCGAAAAAAATTTTTCTGCAAATGGCGCCAGAGATCAGATCCTGGAATTTATAAAAACTTCAAAAGCCGGTGTCATCAAGCGTCAATTAAAAACCGCAACGGATGACGATTTCACTTTCTGATACCTCCAAGCGGTTCAACAGGGAATGGATATTTCTGAATTTTAATTACACTTTTGAATCAGGCATTTCATATGCTGTGACTGGTCCTAATGGTTCAGGCAAATCAACATTATTACAGATAATTGCAGGGGCTATGGTAGCATCCACCGGCAGAATTCTCTATTCACATGCAGGAAGGAATATCGAACAGGATGATGTGTACAAATATATTTCCTTTGCAGCGCCCTACCTGGAACTGATAGAAGAAATGAGTGTAACAGAATTGCTGATCTATCAAAATAAATTCAAACCTTTTTTATCAGGAGTTAGTATTCGCCAGATGATTGAACTGGCCGGACTTGAGAACGCCGCGCATAAGCAGGTACGTTACTATTCTTCAGGAATGAAACAGCGGGTTAAACTGATCCAGGCTGTGTTTTCTGACACTCCATGCATTTTACTTGATGAACCGTGTACAAATCTTGATGAAGAAGGGATTAACCTCTACAAACAATTGATTACTGACTATTGCCGCGACCGTTTGGTGATAGTAAGTTCGAATGATCCGGTGGAATATGAATTTTGTGAGACACGAATTGATATAAGTATGTTTCACGCAAAGCGCTCAAATTAAAGCAAAGGCGCAAAGATATCTCTCTTTGCGCCTTTGCATCCTTGCGTGAAATATCCGCATTAAAAAGCTTTCTTCCCGCTTCCGCTACCTGAATACGTGGGTGAACCTGCCATTTCGATCATAAGTGATAATTCCTGTACTAATCCATCCTCATTTCCACTGTATCCTACGCTTTTGAAACGGATCTGGCCATCCTGGTCTATTACAAATTTTGTTGGAATCCCATTTACCTTATAATTGCTCACTACAACAAAAGTATTGGGATCTTCTTTTTCAGGTGTATCGTACAAAACATTGAAAGTGTATTTATTCTTCTCTATAAAACCCTTCACGTCTTTTTGTCTTTTCTCCTGGTTGTCACCACCTTCCCAGGTATCAATGAAAAGGAAAGCTACATTAGGATCACTCTCATATTTATTTTGTGCTTTTTGCATTCCGGGGAATGAAGCTACACAGGGTCCGCACCATGTTGCCCAGAAGTCTACCACCACTACCTTTCCTTTCAGTTGAGCGAGGTCAACATCTTTTCCTTCCAGATTCACCAGTCTGAACTTTGGTGCCGGTTCATTGATCATTTTTTTCACGAGTTCTGCTTTGAGTTTCTCAATGCCGTAATTATTTAATGCAGTCATGTAGGTATCCAATCCTGCCTCGGACCCTTTCATTTTAACATAGATCCTGCTTAATACTTCTTTGGTATCCTTTCCTGCATGTCCTGCTTTCGCCATTTCTTCTAGTTCTTTTTTCACCTGTGCAGACGGAGCTGTTTTTTCGAGCAGCAGTGCATACCTGTCATTATAATCTGCAGCTTTTTTCTCGCGAATAGCAACTGCTTCTTTCGCATATTGCATTCCTGTTTTATAATCTCCCAATTTATACAGGATAAATGCATAGGTATCTGCATACATGGAGTAGGTGTTCTTTCTGTCCTTATTCCATTGATTTGTTGTACGCAGATCCGGTTTCTTAGCAGTTGGTTTCAGCATTTCATTTTTTGCCCAAGTGGTAGCTTGATGTGATAATTCTTTTGCGAATTCCATATCCTTATCCTTTTCTGCCATTCCCCATGCTAAATTGTTATAGGAAGAATACCTCGATTCAGCCGGTAAGGCTTGCATATACTTTTTAAATTTTTCTAAATCTTTTTTCTTCTCGTCAGAAGCATACATTCTTCCAATGTATCCCTGTAAATAATCGTAATTGGATTTTTCCGCTTCTTCTTTCGCAGGATATTTTGTGGTAAGTTCACCATACATTTTCTCCAGGTTCTCAGGATCTTTCTCTGCATACAAGCGATTCATCATGTCATTTTTCTTCCAGGTTCCCTCCGGATATTTTTCTTTCACTAAATTCTTGAGCTCTTCTCCCTTCTCTTTCATCTGAATACGTGTGTACCAGCTTGACAGAAACTGATAATCCAATTCAGTCAGGTTCCCTTTTGCTTCTATATCCTGTAGTTCTTTCATGATTACAGGATGTCCTTCTTTTTTCTTAACGCTGTTTATTAATTGGAAATAAGTAGCCCGTGAAGTATTTCTGGAGTCGGGATAATTTGCATATTCCTTTTCCGCATATTCCAATGCTACTTCAGGTTGCGATTCGATGCCCATCAGGTAGTTTCCATAATTTTGATAAATCATTGCCTGTGAGCCATAAGCGCCAACCACCGGTTTTTGTTGATCATCATACATCATCAGCACGTAAGCCTTGTTTCCGTTGTTCAATTTTTTCTCCCCGGATGTAAATGCAAAAGCCACGGCCCTGGTGTCTTTATCCGTTTTGATTGTCCCTGTATATACACCAGCACCTTTAGTAAGTACAATCTCCTGCGCTTTCTGACTCTTTTCGTTGAAGAGATAGGCAACACCTTCCAGCTTTTTATCACCGGGTGAAAGAATATTGCCAGGCTTGAAAGTTATAGTAACATTTTCACCTTGTTTGGGGTACTCAGGTTTTGAAGTAAAATTGGATGATTGTGCAAGCGTGATCGACGCACTCCAGCACATCATTGTGATCAGGATAAGTTGTTTACGCATAATTATTTTTATTTGAATAATGGAAATGAAAAATGGAATGTTAAGTTAACGAATCGGAGGCAATTTCAGTTCAGCAAAGGATGAATGGCTTCCGGCTAAAAGCTTTGAGCCGTGAGCTTTGAACAGGCAGTGTGCTTCGACCAAAGAATTTTGTTCGAATAATTTAATAGGAAAACACATAATAAAAACGTTGCTCATGGCTCAAAGCTTAAAGCTGCTTTATCACCGCTGACTGGCTATCAATAAATTCAGATCGGTATATTTCAAATCGAACCGCTGACTAAGGTGAAAGTTGGTAAGCGCCCCTTTGAAAAGATAGATGCCACTGCGCAAATGTATTTTATGCCATGCAAGGTTTTCGAACCCTCCCTCTTCTCCTGCTTCCAGCATGAGCGGCATGAGCACATTACTGATTGCCTGGGAAGCAGTTCTAGCAAAACCGGAAGGAATATTGGGAACACAATAATGGATAACCCCGTATTTTATGAAGATTGGCTTTTCATGTGTGGTGATCTCGGCCGTTTCGAAGCAACCGCCGCGGTCAACACTTACATCAATGACTACACTGCCGGGTCGCATATTACTGACCATTTCTTCCGATACAACTACTGGTGTGCGACCGGTTTGAGAGCCCAATGCTCCAACAGCTACTTCGCAGGTTTTTAATTGTTTCGAAAGGATTCTCGGCTCAATAACAGATGTCCACAAGCGATGACCGATATTATTTTGTAATCTTTTTAACCTGTAAACACTATTATCAAAAACTTTGACAGAAGCTCCGAGTGCAATTGCAGCCCTTGCAGCATATTCACCTACAATCCCCGCCCCAAGTATAATTACTTTAGTAGGAGGAATACCGGAAATACCTCCCAGCAAAACACCTTTACCATGATTTGCAGAACTGAGGTATTGGGCAGCAATCAGCATCACTGCACTTCCTGCTATTTCGCTCATACTTCTTACTATAGGATAAGTGCCGCTATCATCTCTAAGGCTTTCAAAAGAAATACCCGTGATCTTTTTCTCCATCATCTTTTCCAGCAATTCTGCCTTCATAACGGACATGTGTATAGGAGAAACGATTTGCTGGTTCATCTGCAAAAAAGGAAGATCATCATCGACAACAGGCGCTGATTTCACCAGGATCGGCGATTTAAAAACCTCCGCCTTGTCAAAAACGATCCTTGCTCCGGCTTCACTATAATCTTTATCACGAAAATGTGCGGCTTCCCCTGCGTTGTGTTCTATCGTTACATGATGACCATTGGAAACCAGCACACCCACAGCATCAGGTGTCAGTGCTATCCTGTTCTCCTGAAAGGCAGTCTCTCTGGGAATCCCGATCAGTAATTGAGCACCCTGAGGCTTGATATCCAGGGTTTCCTCCAGAGTTTCGTAACTGAATGAGGTACTGATAACAGGTCGTTGCTGGGACATTCAATTCTTTTTTTCCGTTAAGGCTTATCAAAATTTGGAAAGTACCGGGTCACCAGTGATTGCAGCCTGAAAAGGCCCGGAATATCTTTTAATCATGCCCTTCAAATATACTTATTTATCGTAACCAGTTAAGCGCCGTGTTTGCTGGTCCACAGTTTCAATATGTATATGAATAGTTTCTTCAGGCAGTAAACGTTCCGCCTTTTCAGGCCATTCGATGAGGCAAACGTCACCAGAAAATAAACACTCCTCCACTCCTGCTTTCATTGCATCTTCTTCATCGTTCAGCCTGTATAGATCGATATGATACATTCGACCGGAGGGATACTCATACTGGTTAATGATGGAAAAAGTAGGACTGGAAACACCTGATTGGACATTCTTGATTTTGCAAAGTGCATTGATAAACGTAGTTTTTCCTGCGCCCATTTCTCCATGTATTGCGAATACCGTTTTTCCTTCATAACGCTGCCAAAAAGATAATGCGGCATTATCTATTGTGTCAAGTGTAAAAACGAGGTTGAGCATTTATTAGAGATAGTTATTTGCCATATATAGTTGGTGTACTTAAAAACGGCAAGTTAACTAATGCTTATCCATACGATAATCTGCTTGTTTACCTTTTTGCAACCAGGTAACCATATTATTTACGGTATTTGCAGCACATTAACCATACCTCGAATAACTTTGCACTATGGAAAAAGTGAATTGGAAGGTAGATGGAATGACCTGTTCAAATTGTGCCATTACGATCAGCAGGTTTCTGGAGAAAAAAGGAATGCAGGATGTTAAGGTGAACTTCGCCGGAGGCGACGTAAGTTTCCAGATCAATGGCGACATAAATCATCAGGCGATGATCAGTGGAATAGAATCGCTTGGTTATGGAGTGCATACGTCGCAGGAACAGCAGGTACTAAAAAAGAAATTTCTGTCAAATCACTTTCAACGGTTTCTTTTTTGCCTGCTATTTACCCTTCCTTTACTGATACATATGTTCGACAGATGGATTCACATCCATTGGTTGATGAATCCCTGGATTCAGTTATTGATATGTCTGCCGGTTTATATTGTCGGAATGAATTTCTTTGGCAAAAGTGCCTGGAATAGTATCCGGAACAGAATGCCGAATATGAATGTTCTCATTGCAATTGGCGCTACAGCTTCGTTTGTTTATAGTCTTGCCGGAACTGTCTTCGCACTTGGAGAAAACTTTCTTTTTTATGAAACGACTGCCACTATCATCACGCTTGTGTTTTTAGGTAACTATCTTGAAGAGGTGTCAATCCAAAGCACACAACGTGAATTACATAAACTTGCCCGATCGCAAAAAGTTGTGGCAAATATGATCGCATATGACGATCAGCAACAGGAAAATATTTTTCCGGTAGATAATTCACAATTGCGTAGCGGCGACCTTATCCTTATCAAAACGGGTGAGCAGGTACCGGCAGATAGTAAAATCTTATGGGGCGAAGCGTTTGTAAATGAATCCATCATTACCGGAGAAAGTATGAGTATCCAGAAACGATCGAAGGATTTGCTCATAGGAGGGAGTGTTTTGGCTGAAGGAACGGTAAAAGCTCAGGTGACCGCAGAAGCGAAACATTCCGTACTTGCACAAATCGTGCAGCTCGTACAACAGGCCCAGGGGGAAAAGCCTCCGGTACAACAACTTGCAGACCGGATCAGCGCGATATTCGTGCCTGTCGTGTTAATTATTGCGGCAATCACCCTGCTTACGAATTATATTATATTGAATTCATTCACGCTTGCTCTGATGCGAAGTATAGCCGTTCTGGTGATTGCTTGTCCGTGTGCGATGGGTTTAGCTACACCTGCGGCAATTGCAGTAGGGCTTGGCAGAGCAGCGCGTAATGGAATATTATTCCGAAATGCAAAGAGCCTGGAGCTTTTTAAAAATTTGAAATCAATTGTTTTTGATAAAACGGGAACCCTTACAAATGGCATTTTCAGTATTACCAATTTCAAAATAGAAAAGGGAACGGATGAAAACCATTTTAAAAACATTGCCTATAGCCTCGAGAAATATTCCAATCATCCCCTTTCCAAAACAATTACAAAGGAGTGGAAGACTAAAGAAGAATTGAAATGGAAACAGGTTGAAGAGATCAAAGGTATAGGAATGAAAGGAGTGACAAAAGAAGGGGATATATATGAAGCTATCGGTTTCAAAGCAGTACTTAACCTGCCCGATACAGTCAAGCATAATATCTATATTCTCAAAAACAAAATAGTGCTGGGATGGATTGATGTTAAAGACGGTATCAGGCCGGAAGCTGCCGCTGTAATACATTTTATAAAAAGCAAAGGCATAAAAACTTATTTGTTGAGTGGTGATAGAAAAGAAACCTGCGAACAAACCGGTAAAGAATTAGGTATTGACGAAGTGATCGCAGAGAAAACTCCCATTCAAAAACTGGAAATAATTGAAAAATTGAACCAGCAATCTCCCACCGCTATGATAGGCGATGGAATCAATGATGCGCCGGCACTCGCTAAAGCCACTATAGGCATTTCGCTTAGTGATGCGTCGCAGATTGCCATGCAAACTGCTGATGTGGTATTAATGAATCATGGATTGAAAAATCTTCCATTGGCACTTGGACTTGGAAAACACACGTACATCACCATCAGGCAAAATCTTTTCTGGGCATTTTTGTATAATATAATTGCAATACCCATTGCAGCATTCGGACTGTTGACTCCTACTTTCGGTGCATTGGTAATGGGACTTAGTGATGTGGTACTTGCAATTAATTCCGTTAGGTTGTTTGTAAAAAAAGTATGAGGGAAATGCAGTTATAACAAAAAAAGGCAAATACTAACCGGACAATCTTTCACTTTGTAAAGATTCCGCTCCTGCTATTTTAACCAAAGATGTTATCTTACGGGAACCAGATGCGAGACATTAATAATATACTCAAAACTTACTGGGGGTATGATTCTTTTCGCGGGATGCAACAAGAGATCATTCAGTCAGTTCTGGAAAAAAAAGATACGCTGGCATTACTTCCTACCGGTGGCGGTAAATCTATTTGTTTCCAGGTTCCTGCATTGGCTAGTGAAGGGTTGTGTCTTGTTGTTAGTCCCCTGATTGCTTTAATGAAAGACCAGGTAGAGAATTTGCGGCGGCGAAATATAACCGCATTTGCAATTTATGCAGGAATGTCGCGCAAAGAAGTAATAAACACCCTGGAGGTTGCAGCTCACAGCAATTGTAAATTCCTTTATGTATCACCTGAACGCCTGGAAACAAATTTGTTTAAAGAATACCTGCCGGCACTTCCTGTAAATCTGCTGGCTATAGATGAAGCGCATTGTATATCGCAATGGGGATATGATTTTCGCCCTGCGTACCTGCGAATACTTGCGTTGAGAGATGAAATACCGAACATTCCGATTCTTGCACTGACTGCTTCCGCAACTCTGCGGGTGCAGGAAGATATTTGCAAACAGTTGGCCTTTAAAAACCATCAGGTATTCCGCCAAAGTTTCGAACGTCCTAATTTGTCGTATAGTGTGTTCCAATCAGATTCCAGGATCAATAAGATACTGGAAGTTTTACAAAATGTAAAAGGCTCAAGTATTGTGTATTGCAGGAGTAGAAAGAGAACAAAAGAAGTTGCAGATCTGCTCAATTTGCAAAAGATAAGCGCGGGATATTATCATGCCGGACTGGATAAAGACGAGAGAAACAAAATACAGGAGCAATGGCTGCATAATAAAATTGATACCATCGTATGTACGAATGCTTTTGGGATGGGAATTGACAAGCCGGATGTTCGATGTGTCATTCACGCTGACGTACCTGATTGTTTGGAAAATTATTATCAGGAAGCAGGCAGAGCAGGAAGAGATGGTCATAAAGCATTTGCTGTGTTACTTTATGGCGACAAGGAACTAACTGATCTTAAAGATTTAGCAGATGTACGTTATCCCGGTGTTGAAGAATTAAAACGGGTGTATGAAGCAGTGATGAATTATTTGCAGATAGCAGGTGGAACCGGGGAAGGATTGTCCTTCAATTTCGACTTGCTGGATTTTGTAAAAAGGTTCAAGCTTGACGCAAAACTCGCAGCCCATGCCCTGCAGTCACTTTCACAGCAAGAATTATTTGTTTTTAGTGAACAGGTTTTCATTCCTTCCATTATACAATTCACCTGTACAAAGGAAACTTTATACGATTTTACACAATCTCATCCTGAGCTGGATCTTTTTATAAAGACGATTCTTCGCACCTATGAAGGGATTTTTGAAAATCCTGTTGCCATACACGAAAAAACAATTGGATACCTGCTTAGAATTGAATTGACAACAGTCGTAGAAGCCTGCAAAAAATTACACGCTTTTGGGATTGTAAATTATTCCGGGCAAAAAGACAGACCTCAATTATCTCTTTTGAAAAACAGGGTAAAAATTAATGAGCTTATACTTGATATAAAGAGCCATAATGAAAGAAAGCTACTATTTGTCGAACGGGTAAGATCTTTCCTGGAATATGTGCACGACAGAACCACTTGCCGAAGTAGAATAATCGGACTATATTTTGGTGATCCTACTATTAATCCCTGTGGCAAATGCGATAATTGCCTTAATAAAAAAAAGTTGCCTCTGACTCCGAAAGAATTCGAAGAAATTCACCAGGACATTTTAAATCATATTGGAATGGGATCTCTGCTTCCGCAGGAGTTGTTTCGAAGGCTGGGGAATGTGAAAAAGGAAAAAGCCTGGGAAGTGATCCATTTCCTCGAATCTGAAAATAAAATCGGCGTAGACAGCCATGGGGCGATTATGAGGAAAATGTAAAGGTATGCCGTTAAATATCCTAGCTCTCCTTCTACTGATTCAATTGGAGATTCTTCAAATTCTAATTCCTTGAACTGGAATTATACTGCCTTAATTTTTTGTACCACATTTGAGTCTGGTAAAAACTGAAATCATAGATTTGTTGATCCTCCAAAATAAGATTTGTCAATACATAAATTGTACCCATGCCAGATACAAAAAATTTCCAGGAAGTAATTAAAACAGGTTATTTATTCAAAGGAGAACACTTTTCTATAGGAGCCGCCATGTTGAATGGGGAAGTAGCTTCCAATGCTATAATAAATCTTCCCCTGAAAACAATGAACCGGCATGGCCTCATAGCAGGAGCAACGGGGACCGGTAAAACGAAAACATTACAACTACTTGCAGAAGGATTGAGCAATGCCAGCGTTCCTGTATTACTAATGGATATTAAAGGAGATCTAAGCGGGATTGCTGCGGCAGGGATAGAGAATGAAAAAATCCGTGACCGGTTGCAAAAGTTGCAACTTGCCTATTCGCCTTCTTCCTTTCCAACAGAATTCATGACATTAAGTAGTGAAACGGGCGTCAGGTTAAGAGCCACCGTAAGTGAATTCGGTCCTATCCTTATTTCCAAAATACTCGGACTGAACGATACACAGGAAGGAGTTGTGGCTTTGATTTTCAAGTATTGTGATGATCAAAAATTACCGCTGTTGGATCTGAAAGATTTTATCAAAATGCTGCAATATGTTTCAAACGAAGGCAAGGCAGTTATCGAAAAAGAATATGGTAAGATTTCAACCACCACTACCGGAACGATCCTTCGCAAGGTGATTGAACTTCAGCAACAAGGCGCAGATATATTTTTTGGAGAACCCTCTTTTCAGGTTGATGACCTGATGCGTGTGGCAGATGACGGTCGAGGGATGATCAGTGTTTTACGCGTAACCGATATGCAGGCAAGACCGAAATTATTTTCGACTTTCATGCTCAGTCTTCTTGCGGAATTGTATGCTACATTGCCTGAAGAAGGCGACCTTGACAAACCGAAACTTGTTTTTTTCATTGATGAAGCCCACCTGGTATTTCAGGAAGCAACTGCTGCCCTGCTCCAGCAAATCGAAACCGTTGTAAAATTGATCCGGTCAAAAGGTGTTGGGATTTTTTTTTGTACCCAAAATCCACAGGATATTCCGGCAGGAGTACTTGCCCAACTTGGATTGAAAGTACAACACGCATTACGGGCTTTTACTGCCGCCGACAGAAAAACTATCAAACAAGCTGCTGAAAACTATCCGGATACAACTTTTTATGATACGGACGAATTACTAACACAGTTAGGAATTGGGGAGGCATTAATTACGATGCTTAATGAAAAAGGCATTCCAACTCCACTCGTTCAAACCATGATGTTTCCGCCTCGATCGAGAATGGATGTATTAAATCCGGATGAAATAAACGCTATCACCGGAAGGTCGAAACTCGTCGCTAAATATGCAAAAATTCAGGATACCGAAAGCGCTTATGAAATCCTTAGTGCAAAGCTGGAAGAAGCCGCAGAAAAAAGTGAACCCGTAAAAAAGAATACGGCAAGGAAAGAAAAAACCACTGTGGAGAAAGTATTGGATCATACGATTACCCGACAAATGGGGAGAACTGCAGCAAGCATGATTACAAGAAGCCTTCTCGGGGCACTGGGTCTGGGAGGAAGAACAAGGAAAAGAAAAAGTGGATGGTTGTGAAATAATGGAGTATGAGGTATCGAAGTCCTGGCGGGGTCTGGCGAATCCGACACCAATCCATAGTTATAACTAATGAAGAATATTTACTGAAACCGGAATCAAAAAATATTCATGTAGGTCTTATTGCTTTGTGGATTTAAAACTTCATAAATAATTTAGCATGGATTGTCCAAAACCACCAGTTATCAATCATCAGCTATTAAGGATTTGAATAAATCGGTTTAATTCATAGTGAATCCCGAAAGTTCATGGCTTGGAGTTTCCCAACTTCACTCATGCCACGGGGGCAGGAGATACCAATCTGAAGCCATTTCCATGTATGTTGACGATCTCGATATTGGGATCATCTTTTAAATACTTTCTCAGCTTGGCAATGTAAACGTCCATACTACGTCCATTGAAATAGGTATCACTTCCCCAGATCTTTTTCAGAGCATGTTCGCGGGGTAGCAGATCATTCAGATGTTCTGCCAGCAATTTGAGTAATTCATTTTCTTTTGGAGAAAGCGTTTGTGTCTGGCCTTTATGACTAAGTTCTCTCAATTTAGGATTGAAATGATAAGAACTGAGGTCATATTCCCTGTTTTCCTGCTCGCGTGATGATTCTTCATTACGCTTAAGGATAGCTTTAATTTTCAATAACAGCACTTCACTGTCGAAAGGTTTGGTGATATAATCATCCGCTCCCAGCTTATAACCCTGAATGATATCTTCCTTCATCGTTTTTGCACTAAGAAAAAACAATGGTATATCCGGATCCACATCCCGTATTTCTTCAGCAAGTGTAAATCCATCCATATTGGGCATCATAATATCAAGCAGGCACAATTCGTATTTTTCACGCTGAAAAGCTGCCAGTCCGAGTTTTCCGTCCCTTTCCAGCGTAACATCAAAATCATTTAGTTCAAGATAATTCTTCAATACCATTCCGAGATTCGTATCATCTTCGCATAATAGTATTTTTGCTTTCTTTCCTTCCATTTTTTGTAATTTTTTAATTCATGCTGAAATAAACATACGTGATTTAAAATTAAAGCATTTGTCAGTAAGTTGGTTAGGGAGCTAATAATTTGTTAATTACTAAGGACTTTCCCGTAATCATTAGACTGCAAAGGTTCTGAGATGTTTATTAAATTTTAATATTTAAGAATATATATGCGTCTGACTACTGAAAATAAACTTAAAAAACTCATAGTAATTGGCGACCGGATGCTGATCAGACCAACTACTCCAAATGAAAAAACGGCAAGTGGATTATACCTGCCACCCGGAGTACAGGAAAGAGAAAAAGTGCAGCAGGGTTATGTAATCAAAACCGGTCCGGGTTACGCGATTCCTATGCCAGTGGAAAATGAACCATGGCAAAATGAAGAAGAACACGTTAAATATGTACCTCTGCAAGCAAAGGAAGGAGACCTCGCCATTTTTTTATTAAGTGGTGCGACGGAAGTTATTTATGAAGGTGATCGCTTTTTTATTGTGCCCCAAAGCGCCATTCTGATGTTGGAAAGAGATGAGGATATGTGAGTAGAACAGCTATCAGCAGTCAGCTATCAGCTATCCCAGTTCTTATCCGGGCGACTATTAAATAATTTATAGATGATGTTCAATGCTGATAGCTGATACCTTATAGCTGATAGCTGATAGCTGAATCCCTTCTAATCAAACAAAGTGCTTTCCCCTGCTCTGCCTGTAATCTTTTTTCCCAAATGCGAATAGGCCTTTTCTGTTACTTCCCTTCCACGCGGAGTCCTTTTTAAAAAGCCTTCCTGAATGAGAAATGGTTCATACACCTCTTCCAGCGTTCCTGCTTCTTCCCCTACAGCGGTAGCAATGGTAGTAATACCAACCGGACCTCCTTTGAACTTATCTATAATGGTAAGCAATATTTTATTGTCCATTTCATCCAGACCATGTTCATCTACATGTAAAGCCCTGAGTGCATGTTGGGTGATCGACAGGTCAATTACGCCATTATGAAGGACCTGCGCAAAGTCACGTACCCGTCTTAACAGACTATTGGAGATCCTTGGAGTTCCCCTGCTTCTTCTTGCGATTTCATTGGCAGCATCTGATGTGATCTTTGTACCGAGAATATTTGCGGAACGTTGTATGATGTGATACAACGTATCACTTGTATAATATTCAAGCCTTGATTTTATGCCAAATCTTGATAAAAGGGGAGCTGTGAGCAAACCACTCCTGGTAGTGGCGCCTATTAAAGTAAAGGGATTAAGCGTGATCTGAATACTTCTCGCATTAGGACCTGTATCAATCATAATATCAATACGGTAATCTTCCATCGCTGCATACAGGTATTCTTCCACTACCGTGCTTAGCCGATGGATTTCATCTATGAATAAAACATCATGGGGTTCAAGGTTTGTAAGTAGCCCCGCAAGGTCGCCCGCTTTTTCAATGACGGGACCGGAAGTTTCTTTGATATTTACTCCCAGTTCATTGGCCACAATCCTGGATAAAGTGGTTTTACCCAACCCCGGCGGTCCATGAAATAAAATATGATCGAGTGCTTCATTTCGAAGCTTTGCGGCTTTAATAAAAATCTGTAGATTTTCAATGATCTGTGCCTGACCGGAAAATTCGCTGATTACAGCAGGTCTTATATTATTCTCAAATTCCTTTTCAACCGCTGTGAGCACCTCTTTTCCAGATTGCAGGTTCGACATGAAGTAAAATTAGGGAAAAGGATTCGTAGTGGTAGGGGATCAGCAGAGAGCAGAGAGCAGTGAGTGTGACAAACTTTGAGCAGTCAGCATCGAACTCATTATTAAATAAGAAAACATTTTACTATTTAAATTTTCGCGAATTTTTTTGATACGATGGCTGATGGCTCAAAACTCAATCCTCAATAATTCCTCCACAATTTCATTCCATTCCTGGTTCAAAGGTATTTCCGGCATCTTTCTTCCGGCTTTACCGTACCAATACCCTGCATTAAATTGATCCCCTTCTTTTCTATGCAGATAGGCATGAATCAGGGAAGCGTGAGAATCCTCAATATCCTGAATAATATCATGTGCCTGCTTCCATTCTTTTTTTCCATCATACCACATCGCCAGTAAAAGCTGATTACCGAATACAGGTGGCTTTTTTTCAATCAGGCTTTTTTTGAATTCATCGAATGTCATGTTGTTCGTATAAACAGTTTCTATCTTCTGTCAGCTATCATCCAACATACCTATCCATTTGCAAAATCAGATCCGGATCAGGGCAGTTGGTTAAATATTTTTCTCTTTCTGAAAATCTACAAACTCCCGGATAATCACCGTTATTTAGCTCCATATTAATGATCACCTGGAAATGCAAATGTGGAGGCCAGTGGCCATTTTCATGTTCCTCACCGAAATGAGCGATCTCATCGCCTCTTGAAATATACTGACCTTCATTTAAACTATGAATATCTCCCATTGATAGATGCCCGTATAAAGTATAAAAAGGTATCCCATCGAGCTGATGAAGGAGAATAAGAGTAGCTCCGTAATCACCATACCCGGCATTAAATGCGAAACTATGGACCATTCCTCCAACAGGAGCAAAAACGGGTGTCCCCTTTTCACCCCAGATGTCGATTCCAAGATGTAATCTCCTCGGTTCCTGCATTTGCCTTACCGTCTCTTTATTATTATCGGCGGACGAACTAAACAAAGCGCTTCGGGAATATACAGTTCTCAACTCATTATATCCGCCAATCAGATAGGTAGCTTTAAATTTTATCCTTTCTTCACGCATATAGATCGTAAACTTCTGTGTATCATTGAAAATTTCTGCAGTAATTTTTTTATTTTTTTCTGAGAGGTCGATTCTGAAAACTTTGTCAGTTTCGGGAACAAAAGGTACAAGTGAATGGAAATTTCGTTGATTTCTTATAATTGCTGCAATTACAGATGGAGTCATTAATCGCAATAATAACGGTTAAAAATTTATTTCAGAAGCTTGTAAATCAACCACCATTCCTACGGCCAATGTGTGTATCCATTTTCATAAAAATGGTAAATATTCATAATCCTCTATAAATATCAGGCAGCTCAATTTACCAACTAAAAAATTATTCATGGATAAGAAAAATGTTTGCAGAGCAATACAGCTATTGAAAATTCAGCACCTGATAGTAAGGTTGAAAACGATTTTATATCTATCCTGAGTGGTAAATATCCTCAACTCAAAAAAACGGTTAGGGAAAAGCTTGATTATTTTAAGAAAGCTAAGGAAATTAGAAAGGGATTTGATGATCGAGCCATTAATTATTAATAATAACGGGGGTGGACATCCCATCCCAATTCATTTGTACTTTTAAAATGATTGCGAATAAAGGGTCGGAAGTCTAACAATCTTATGACTCTGATTGCTGATGGGTGACTGCTGATTGCAATTCTACTTATGCTTAAACTGATAAAACACTCCTACCTGGATTAACAGGTTATTAATATCTGAACCGGAACTGTTATCTGTTTTTGTAATATCTGAAAGACCGTAAACATACCGGGCATCAAACCCGAGACCTAAGCGTGTGATATAACTTACTCCAGCGAGAAGTCCTAGGTCAGTTTTTTTGAACGAATCCTTCACATCTGAATTAGGACCGCCATTTAACTGCTCTTCTGCGTTCAATAGGAAACCAATCTGCGGCCCGACCTGGAAACGAAATCCGGAACCTGTCATATACTGAAATAATATAGGAAGGTTCAGGTAACCGAGCTCTAACTGCCTGTCGGAACCGGTGATAACGTGCTCTGCGCCTTGTCCTGAATAAACGAGTTCCGGCTGTATGGCAAAATGTTCTGACATGTGAAGGTGCGCAAGCAAGCCTGCATGCCAGCTATATCGGGTATCCCAATTGATAACCTTTTGTCCCAATTTAGCTGCATTGGCTCCTGCCTTAATTCCAAAATTGCTGTGAATTTTAGATTGAGCACTTACGCCCTGGCATATAATCATCATGAAAGCAGAATAAAGAAAGTTTTTCATATTTTATTGATTTGGTTAGTATTCTTAATCAAAGATACAGCGGATTACAAATCAAAATCCATATCTAAAGGGGCAGTTTCCCAAAAATTTTGTTCAACTTATTTTAATAAATAAAAAAA
>Ga0180121_10000166_pt1 | contig 24842 bp, 19 predicted proteins | sample AntDrymUQ5402106_2_FD_129676 | JGI IMG/M metagenome (GOLD analysis project Ga0180121, IMG submission 129676) | Polar desert sand microbial communities from Dry Valleys, Antarctica - metaG UQ540 (21.06) (version 2) (version 2) | ecosystem: Environmental > Terrestrial > Soil > Desert | place...
AGCAGGATGCGCCGGATCTCCCGGAGCCCCTCCTTTACAGCATCTTCTGTCAGAACGCCCCGCCCCGTAAGCCGGAGGAGCGTGGCGTTGAGTTGGCTGGAAAGCTCTTCGAACATAAGCCCGTAAGGTTAAACGCGAGACGGGCTTTGGGCAAGCCGCCCGATGGTTAGATCCGCTTCAGGAAGGCGGCGAAGCGAGGGTGATTTCGCACCGGATCGAGGTCGGGATCCTTCTCGACCCAGGGCCGGTGGCCGGCGCCGTACAGCGACCCCTTCTCCAGGCAGTCCAGCGCCCGGTCTATGAGGCCCAGCTGAGAATAGGTGCAGGCAACGTTGTACAGCACCGCCGGGTCACGGGGATCCAGTCCTTCGGCCCGCTCGGCCCATTCGAGCGCCATCTCCGTGTCCCCCAGATAAGCCAGGTTAGTGGCGCCGAGGTAGAGAGCCCGGGCATCCTCGGGATAGAGCTCGAGATGGTGCCGAATGATGTCCACCGACTTGCGGCGCATCTCGGCACTCTCGGCCGTTCGTCCCATGGCCTGGAGGGTGAGCGCCAGCAGGCTCGGCGTCTGGTAGTCTTCTGGGCGCAATGCGGCGGCGCGCCCGAACGGCGCGGTGGCCTCGGCGTATCGGCCCTGCTGAAACGAAGCCCTGGCGTAGAAGTAGTGGGAGTCGAATGACTTGGGATCCAGCCGCATGGCCGTGGAGAATTCGGCGTCCGCCTCCGCGTAGGCCTCACTGAGGGTCAGGGCGAGGCCGCGCGAGGCGTGCGCCTCGGCCATGCCCGGAGCCAATTCCAGCGCTTTCCGGCTGGCGGCCTGCGCCTCGTCCAGGTTGCCCCGACTGGGATCCCACCACATGAACAGAAACGAGCTGCAGTCGGCGGTTCCCGCGTATGCCGCCGCGAAGCCAGGGTCGATCTCTATGGCGCGGCCGAACATCCGCCTGGCGAACTGCAGACTCTTCTCCCGGAACAGGTTGAACGCCTGGCGCCCCCGGAGGTAGAAATCATAGGCCTCGACGCTGACCGTCCTGGGCTTCTCGATGGCGCGCTTCTCCTGGTCCGTCAGCACCACCCGCAGCGCCCGCACGATCTGCTCCGCGATGTCGTCCTGTACCGCGAACACATCCTTTAACTCCCGGTCATACCGTTCGGAGCCGAGACAGTAGCCGTCGGCCACGTTAATGAGCTGGACGATGATCCTGATCCGGCTGCCCGACTTGCGCACGCTGCCTTCGAGCACCGTACTCACGCCCAGCTGGACACCGACGGTCCGGATGTCCTGGTTCTTACCCTTATACGCGAAGGCCGACGATCGCGAGGCCACCCGGAGCGCATGGACCTTGGTGAGGGCATTGGTGATCTCTTCCGCGATGCCCTCGCAGAAGTATTCCTGATCTCGCTCCGGACTCATGTCCACAAACGGCAGGACTGCGATGGACTTGCTCGCGGGCTGAGAGGCGGGAGCAATCGCCGTGTCCGCGTCTGACCCAGCGCCGTCGACCTGCAGGGTGGAAAGAGCCTGAATGAACTGAGCGGCGGTAGCGAACCGCTCGTCGGGATTTCGAGCCAGGGCGCGGGCCAGCATCCTGTCGATGGCGGGCGAGAGGTCGAGCCGGAGAGCAGCGATCGAGGGCACCGCCTCGGTAAAGCGCTTGATGATGACAGCCTGGGCAGTGGATCCCGTAAAGGGCGCCTGTCCGGCCAGCATCTCATACAGCATGCAACCGAGCGAGTACAGGTCGCTGCGGCCGTCGAGCGCCTCATCGCCGGCGGCCTGCTCGGGACTCATGTACGCCGGCGTGCCCAGTGCGGTGCCGGCCTGGGTGAGATGGGCGTCGCCGTCACCGCTCACGGCCTTGGAAATGCCGAAGTCGGTGACGGTGGCCTCACCCTCGTGGAACATGACGTTTTCAGGCTTGATGTCCCGGTGCACCACGCCCTGCTCGTGGGCGTAGCCCAGGGCGGTGGCGACGTCGCGCGCGATTCGAAGCGCATCGACGAGCGGGAGCCGCCCCTCGCGCTTGAGCCGTGACCGCAGCGACTCGCCCTGGACGTAGGGCATGACGTAGTAGAGGAAACCGTCGGCCTCACCCGAGTCGATGAGGGTGAGGATACGGGGATGGTTGAGCCGGGCCGCGATCTCGACCTCGCGCTGGAAGCGTTCCAGTCCGACATTGGCGGCGAGAGAGGGGTGCAGGATCTTGATGGCGACAGAACGACGGTGTTTGAGGTCCCGCGCCAGATAGACCGTCGCCATCCCCCCGCGGCCCACCTCCCGCTGGAGCTCGTAGCGGTCGCTCAGAGCAGTACGGAGACGGTCCAGCGTTGCGGGCACGGGGCAACGATCCTGTGAGGAATGGATGAAAAATAGGCGGTAACGCGCCTACCCGCCTAATCTTCCCTTATGGAGCCAAGCACGCCGATGCAGCCGATCTCGGACCCGGAGGAACGACAGCGCCAGCTCGACCGCATGAAGCTGCGCGCCACCGGGCTCCTGGTGTTCATGGGCGTCCTGTTCGTAGTGGCGCGGATGCTGGAGCCGCGCTACCCCTGGCTCGGATACGTGCGCGCCACGGCCGAGGCATCGTTGGTGGGCGGTATCGCCGACTGGTTCGCCATCACGGCGCTGTTTCGCCATCCGCTCAACCTGCCGATTCCCCACACCGCAATCATCCCCAGCCGCAAGGATAAGATCGGGCGCAGCCTGGGCAACTTCGTACAGAACAACTTCCTTTCGCCCGAGGTGCTCGCCGCCAAGCTGCGGGCCGCGCAGATCAGCCGCCGCGCCGCCGAATGGCTCGCCGACCCGGCCCACGCGCGGAAGGCCGCTCAAAATGCGGGCTCGGTGCTTCAGAGCGCAGGCAACGTGGTGCGGGACGAGGACGTCCATGCGCTGCTCGACCGCAGCGTGGTGGAACCGCTCAGGCGGATGCCGATTGCTCCTGTGCTCTCGAAGGGGCTGGAGCTGCTCACGGTAGACGGCCGGCACCAGCAACTCCTCGACCGCATCATCGGCGGGCTCACCACACTCGTGTCCGAGAACGAGGCCCTGATCCGGGAGCGTGTCCGGGAGGAAAGCCCCTGGTGGGTGCCCGAGATGGTGGACGAGAAGATCCACCGGAAAGTGCTCGGGGGCATCGAGCGGACGCTGTACGAGGTCGGCACCGATCCCGATCACCGGTTGAGACGCCAGTTCGATCAGCTGCTGGTCGAATGGATCGTCCAGCTTCAGGAGTCGCCCGAGGTGATGGCGCGGGCGGAGGCGATCAAACAGCAGGTGCTCGACCCGGAGACCAGTGGCCGCATCGCCGCGTCGCTCTGGAACGAAGCCAAGACGGCGCTCGGCCGGCAGGATCAAGTGAGCGAGGGCGGCGCGATCGATGCGGTGTCCCGGGGACTGTCAGCGCTGGCGCGGGCGGCGCTGGAGGACGAAGCACTGTTGGCGAAGGTGGACGGCTGGGTGATTGGCGCGGTGCTGCGGGTGGTAGATCAACACCGTCACGAGGCGGGTCAGCTCATCGCCCAGACCGTGAGCGCCTGGGATCCGGACGAGACGTCCCGCCGCATCGAGCTCCTGGTGGGGCGGGACCTGCAATTCATTCGCATCAACGGTACGCTGGTTGGCGGACTGGTGGGACTCATCCTGTATAGCGTAACCCGGCTGCTGTAATCGGCCAGCGCGCCGCGGGTACGGGGCCTATTTCACGAGCGACACCTCCGGCACATTGCCCCAACCGTCCCAGTTCACCGGCGCCAGCACGTAGCGCATCACCGGCTTGCCGTCGAGCTCGAGCGTCTCGAGCGACGTCCGGTAGCCCTCGCGCGACGTCTGTCGCAGCTTGCCGCCGAACCCCCAGGTAAACCGTTCGGCCGAGCGCTTGTCGTCCCACACCAGGTACCAGACCAATGCCGGCCCCGACCCGGTGGAAATGACCCGGTAGCGGTCACCTCCCCAACCGCTGGGCGCGGTTTCCCGCACCTCCCCTCGGCCCATGAGGTGAGCCATGAGCACGTGGATCTCGCTCTCGCCCAGGACGTCCTCGTAAATCCGCGCCGTGTCACCCGCAAAGCTGAGTGCAACCGGGCGATCGCGCAGATACCGGTCTGGATACAGGATCTGCTCCGTCGAGACCGGCATGCGCGGACCGTACGGCACCGTGTCGCGCAGCTCCGAATTCTTCCACCATTGCATGAACTCGGCTCCGGCCAGATAAGGAAAGATCAGCGCCTCGCGCACGATCAGCGGGGCCTTGGCGAACACCGGCATCGATGACTGCTGCTGCCGCACCTGTTGGCGGTAAAGCTCCCAGAACTCGGGGTTGGCGGTGACATTCTGGCCTGCCGCCAGCACCTCGATCGACGCGAGCGTCGCCTGACCCTCGAGCACCGCCTGCGCGGCGGTCAACCGGTCGTTGTTCGATGTCTGGTAGAGGATGGAGTCGAGCGGGATGTACTGCCCCTGGAGGGCATGGATCATCTCGTGGGCCAGCACCAGGCGAAGCTGCGCCGGGTCGGCATCGGCCACGGCGAAGAGCGTGGCGGAATCGGGGTCGTAGTAACCCGCGACCTGCTCGGTGTAGAGATCGACCAGCAGGGAACGCAGCTGCAGCGTGTCGGGCAGGAGCCCGAACAGTTTGTAGGTGGTCTCCAGCCCTTTGAGCTTGGGCTGAGGCAATTGCTCGTCGAGCTTGCGAATCAGGTAGGCCCTGACCTGCTGCCGGGTGCGAGTGGTAACTCTGGGCCGCTCCTTGAACTGGAGCCCGGTGGCGCGCTCGACCGGCGCCTGCAAACTGTCGACCAGCCGGCTCAGTGTTGCTGCGCCGGGTCTTGCCGGTTCGGTGCCTCGGCAGCCAGACAGCAGGACGCCAAGCGCGACACCAAGGTACAGGAGTGGTCTCATGCGCCGGCCAAGTACCGGGTGTACCAGCCGAGGATGGCGGGGCCGAGCTGGTAGGAAATGGCGGCTCCGATGGCGAGGAAGATGCCGAACGGCACCAGCTTCTTCCGGCCCATGAGCAGCAGCGGCAGGAACACCAGGCTGCCGGTGAGCGCTCCGAGGAAAATGGTGAGCAGCACGCCCTGCCAGCCGAGGAATGCGCCCACCATCGCCATCATCTTGATGTCTCCACCGCCCATCGCGTCCTCCTTGAACGCCCAGGTTCCCACCGCACCGACCAGCCAGAGGATACCGAATCCTACCCCGGCGCCCAGCAGCGCGGTGCCCAATCCAGGTAACCCGCCGGCCAGACCGAACAGCAGTCCGAGGACCAGGCCGCCCCAGGTAAACTCATCGGGAATGATGTATTTCCGCGCGTCGGTCATGGCGATGCCGAGCAGCAGGGTGGCGAATACCGCGCCGCGCAGCGCTTCCAGCGTCAGCCCCCGCCGCCAGACCATGTAGCCCCAGATGGCAGCGGTCGCAAGCTCCACTAGCGGATATATGACGGAGATTGGCTCGCCGCAGCCCCGGCACCGGCCCCGGAGGATCAGCCATGAGAGCACCGGCACGTTCTCGTACCAGACCAGACCCTTGCCACAGCGGGGACAGTGTGACCTTGGCGTAACGATCGATTCCTTCGGCTCAGCACCCCAGCGCAGGATGCAAACATTCAGGAAGCTCCCGATCATCGCTCCCAGCAGTGCGCCGTAGGCGATGCCGAGTGGGCCGGGATGAGCCAGATCAATCACGCGTGACCTCGTGCAGGAGGATGCCGGCGGCGACGGCAACGTTGAGCGATTCGACACCCGGGGCCAGCGCAATACCGATCCGCCGGGTGACGGCCGCCATCACAATGGGACTGACGCCCATGCCTTCGTTTCCGACCACCAGCAGAACCGGCGGCCGCGCGGGGGTGCGCCGCGGCAGGTGACCCGCTGGTTCGCCGGCGGCAGCCACCCAGATCTCGGCGCGCTGGAGCCGGGCCCAGGCCACCATCTCCTCGGGGGCAGCGGCAACCGATGGCAGGCGAAACGTCGCGCCCATGCCTCCGCGGATCACCTTCGGGTTGGTGAGATCGGCGGTTCCCTTCAGCGCAATGAGGCCGGCCGCTCCCAGTCCCAGCGCGGTCCGCAGCATGGTGCCGACGTTGCCGGGATCCTGCACCGCATCGAGCACCAGCACCGCCATGCCGGGCGCCAGACGAATATCCGTCAGGCTCCATTCCCTGGGCTCGATCACCGCCGCGATGCCCTGGGGATGTTCGGTATCGGTGAGCGCGTCCAGCTCCGCGTCGGTCACCTCTTCCAGGCGAATGCTACGGTCGAGGAGCGCGGCTTTCAGTGCCTTTCCGCGGGTGGTAGCTTCCAGCGCCGGAGACACGGCGGCGCCGCGGATGACGACACCGGCCGCGAGTGCCTCCTCGAGGAGACGGATGCCCTCGGCCAAGGCAAGGCCGCGCCGCTCCCGTCCGCGGCGGCGATGAAGATCCCGGATCAGCGTCTGGAGGGAGCTGCTGCTCATGCCCATGCTCACCCGATGAAGATCGCGCTCACGATTGCCGGTTCCGACTCCGGCGGTGGCGCCGGCATTCAGGCCGACCTGAAGACATTCCACCAGTTCGGTGTCTTCGGCACCTCGGTGATCGTCGCTCTGACCGCGCAGAATACGCTGGGGGTACGAGCGGTCGAAACGGTTGCGGAGTCAATGATCGGCGCGCAGCTCACCGCCCTGGCCGAGGACCTGCCTCCCGCCGCACTCAAGACCGGCATGCTGGCCGAAGCCGTCGTGGTCCGGCAGGTGGCCCGGGCGATCCGGGAGAACGGTTGGGCGCCGCTGGTGGTGGACCCCGTCATGGTCTCAACCTCGGGTGCCCGACTCCTCACCGCCGAAGCGGAAGACGTCATCCGCGAGGACCTGCTCCCGCTGGCCGCGCTGGTCACGCCGAACACCGACGAAGCGGCGATTCTGACTGGACGAGTGGTGCACGATGTGGCCACGATGGAGCACGCGGCGGCAACCATGCTGCGATTCGGCGCTGGCGCCGTGCTGGTCAAGGGTGGCCATCTTTCCGGCGACGTCACCGACGTCCTGGCGACTCCGTCGGGAATGCGCCGGTTCAGCCACCCGCGAATCGCGACTACCTCGACTCATGGTACCGGCTGCACCTTGTCCGCCGCGATCACCGCCGGCCTGGCACTGGGCCGTCCGCTGGACGACGCGGTAGCCGCGGCCCTGGATTTCGTGCACCGTGCCATCGCCTCGGCGCCGAACCTGGGCGCGGGCCATGGGCCCCTCAATCACACCGTTCCTGCTATATCCGCTCGATGATCCCTTCGATCAGCGCACTCAACTCTCCCGTCACCCGGTTGGCCGTCTCCATCACCTCGAGGTGATTCAGCTTCTGCGGCAGGATGCCGGCGGCCGCGTTGGTCACCACCGAGAACCCCAGGCACCGCAGCCCCCGGGCCCTGGCGGCAATAACCTCGACCACGGTGGACATTCCCACCGCGTCGGCCCCGAGCCGCTCCAGCATCCTGATCTCCGCCGGCGTCTCGTAGCTCGGCCCCAGCAGCTGCACGTACACGCCTTCGTTCAGGAGAAGCCGCTGATCTCGCGCCACTTCTCTTGCGAGGGCGCGGAGCCCGGGGTCGTAGGGATCGGACATATCGGGAAAACGCTCCTCCCCCGGTAGGAGCCGGCCGATCAGCGGGTTCCTGAACGTGAGGTTGATGTGGTCGGCAATCAGCATCACCGAACCCTGAGCGAAGCTGCGCTTGATGCCGCCGGCCGCGTTGGTCAGGATCAGGGTACCGATGCCCAGCCGGGCGAAGGTCCGCACCGGCAGGGCGGCGACGCCGGCATCGTGACCCTCGTAGAGGTGGAACCTCCCGCTCTGCGCCAGGATTTCCTTGCCGCCGATCTTGCCGGCGACCATCTCCCCTCCATGGCCAATGACGGTGGTATCCGGAAACCCCGGGATCTCGCGATACGGAATCGTGACCGTATCCTGCATCCGCTGGGTGAAGAACCCGAGCCCGGATCCGAGGACCACGGCGATGCTCGGCCGACGTCCGCCTAGACCCTGTCGAATCAACGCCGCCGCTTGTGTCCCATCTGCCGCTGAAGGGGGAAGACCCGCTCCCGCGGATTTCTTTCCCGCCTTTCCCGTCCTTACCGACTTTCCCGCCGTCTTCACAACAGGATCCCAGCGATCGTGGCGGAAAGAAAGTTCGCCAGGGTGCCCGCCAGCATCGCCCGGATGCCGAGCCGGGCCAGATCGCGCTTGCGGTCCGGCACCAGTGCACCGATCCCACCGAGCTGGATGCCCACGGAGCTGAAGTTGGCAAACCCGGCCAGGGCGAACGACGCAATGATGAAGGATCGCGGATCGAGTTGACCCTTTAGCGGGCCGAGCTCCGCGTAGGCGATAAACTCGTTCAGGACCATCCGGGTGCCCAGCAGACTGCCGATCGTCCCGCTGTCGTGCCAGGGCACGCCCATCAGCCAGGCAATGGGGCGGAAAACCCAGCCGAGCACCGTCTGGAGGTTGGAAGGAAACCATTCGGCGTAGTGGTGGACCGCGGCGAACCCGCCGTTGAGCAGAGCCACCAGCGCCACAAACGAAACCAGCATCGCAATGACGTTGAGCATCAGGTGCAGCCCCTCACTGGTACCTCGCGCCGCGGCGTCGAGCAGGTTCACGTCCTGCTTGGGCATGTCCAGCTTGACCTTGCCGTACGTCTCGGGAATCTCGGTTTCGGGCTCGAACAGCTTGGCCATCATGATCGTGCCGGGAGCGGTCATGATGACGGCGGTCAGCAGATGCCTGGCCTCGATCCCGAACGCGATATAGGCAACCATGATCGAGCCGGAGATATGGGCCATCCCGGAGGTCATCACCGTCATCAGCTCCGAACGGGTCATCTTCTGCAGGAACGGCCGGATGGTGAGCGGCGCTTCGGTCTGCCCCATGAAGATGGATGCCGCCACATTCAGGCTTTCGGCCCCACTCGCCCCCATTACCCGGCTCATCAGTACCGCGAACGCCCGCACGATGAGCTGCATGATCCCGAGGTAATACATGATGGCGAACAGCGCGCTCACGAAGATGATGGCCGGCAGCAGCTGAAACGCGAAGATGATGCCCAGACTCGAATTGGGTTTGCCCAGCTCCCCGAACACGAACTGGGAGCCGACGTACGAGTAGTTGAGGATCGAGGTCACGAAGCTGCCGAGCGCGCGGAACAACTGCTGGCCGGCGGGAATCCGCAGGACGAAGATTGCGAACAGCAGCTGAAGCCCTAGCCCCCAGGCCACGACCCGCCAGCGGATTTGCTTCCGGTTGTGCGACAACAGGACAGCGATGAAAAGGATGGCCACGATGCCGAGGATGCCCCTGAGCCGGGACCATAGCCCCTCGGGCCGGGAGGCCGGTGCCGCCGCCGGTTGCTGAGCCGGCGCGACCGTCGGCGACTCGGGCTGCGCCGGAGGCGCCGCCTGTGCCAGCACGCGGTTGACGCCTTGCCACGTGAGTCCCGGGACCACCCAGACCGCGAACAGGGCGCCGGCGAAGAGGAGAATGGCCATCAGGCTGCGGCGCATGAAGGGTTCCTTGAGGTGACTAAATCGCCGCCAGCTCGTCGCGTACGCGGCTCAGCAGTTCCTGCCGTTCCGGCCAGGGAAGAAAGGCGCTCTCGAAGCCGTTCAGAATCAGCCGGTCGATCTCTCCGCGCGAGAAGCCCAATTCGGTGTGCGCCAGCCAGTACTCGTCGCTGAGGGAGACCCCGGCCATCAGCCAGCCATCAGTACAAAGTGTGACGTTGAGGCCCGCATCAAAGTAGCCGCGCACCGGATGTTCCGATGCCCTCCGGACCGCCCGGGTATGCACGTTACTGGTGATGTTGGCCTCGATGAGGGTCCGGCGATCTCGGAGATAAGACTGGAGCTCCGGATTCTCGTGGAGGCGGGTGCCGTGGCCAATCCGGTCGGCGTGACAGAGGAAAACGGCGTCTGCGATGGACTCGGCTCCAGCCGCCTCGCCGGCATGAACGGTAATTCCCAGCAAACCTTTTGCGGCAAGGTCGAACGCTTTCCGGTGCGTACCGGGTGGCCGCCCTGCCTCGCCACCGGCGAGGTCGAAGGCAACCACCCCGCGGTTCTGGTAGGCGACGGAGCATTCCGCGATCTCAACCGAGATCGCCGGGTCGTAGTGGCGGAGGGAACAGTTGATGACCCGCGCCACCACCCCAAAATCTCGCTCACCCCGCGCCAGGCCCGCGAGCTCCGCCTCCATCACCTGCTCCAGCGTGAGTCCTTCCCGCTGGCTCAGATGAGGACAGTAACGGACCTCCAGGTAGCGCAGATTGTCGCGAGCCGCGTCCTCCACCATTTCGTAGGCCACCCGCTCGATCGCGTCCGGCGTCTGCAGCAGCGGAATGGTGAAATCGAAGCGGTGCAGGTAGTCCTCCAGGCTGGAGGCGTCGTCCACCAGCATGAACTGCCGCAGCGGCTCGGCCTCGAACGACGGCAGAGCCACTTTTGCCCTGCGAGCAAGATCGATCATGGTTTGGGGACGCAACGAGCCGTCGAGATGTACGTGCAGCTCGGCCTTGGGAAGCCGGCCGATCAGGTCACGCGTCAGCATTGACGTTCACGCCCCGGCGGGCCCGGACGATGACGCGGAGGATTGCCCCGCTGGCCAGTGGAGCATTGGCGGCAAGCTCGATGCCTCGACCATCGGTGACGTAGGCCAGTCCACTCGCGATCTGCCGCTCGATGTCCGGATCGAAGGCGCGTACCGCCGCGCTCACGTCGGAGCCGGGTGGAACGTCCAGGGCACCGTCGTTCACAAACACCCGCATGGTTTCCGTCACCGACTGGGTTGGAAGCCGGGCTGGCCGGTGACCTGGACCGGCTGGGGAAGACGCCGCAGATAGGTGACCAGTGCCTCCACGTCCAGGATCGTGGCCGGTATCGAGGCCAGCCGGGCCAGCATGTGGTAGCCGTCACCCCCGGACGCGAGAAAGTCATCGACTGCAAGGGTGTACTGCGCGTCGGACCGAAGCTTTCGTCCGCGCTGCAGCTCCACACCCAGTACGCGCCGGCCCGACCGGCGCCGCGGATCGTAGCGGACTCTGGCTCCCGCCACGTAGGCGGAGGGGCGGCCGGTGGCTAGTGCGTGCTCCAGCACTTCCCGCAGCTGCGCCCCATTTACCGTCACCACCACCAGGCTGCTCTGCGAGGGCTGCACCTCGAACAGCTGGCCGTAGGTGACCGGGCCTGCGGTCAGGTCGGCCCGGACCGCGGCGTCCCCCACCAGGCCCACATCAGCGCGCAGCACGTTGCGGCGGGCTTCGGCGATCATGTTGCCGAGCCGGTGCTGACCGTCGGCACGGGTCAGAGGAATTTTCATGGTGGCGACGACCCGGCTGGTGATCGAGTCGGTGCGCCGGCGGTAAGTCTCTACCAGGGCCGCCATCTCCGGGTCCGGCTGGACCTGCTCCGCGCTGACCGGCTCGATCCTGGTCCTGATCTCCCGGCCGCCGGCGGATGTCTGGATCACATCCGCCACCGCGATCGAGCTCCCAGCCGCCCCCGGCTCGACGATGGAGATACCGGCCACCCGGGTGTTGACCAGCCGATGGGTGTGGCCGGCCACCAGGAGATCTACCGTGCGCGACTCTACCGCGTCGGCCAGGCGGATAGCCTCCCCGGAACAGACGGGCCCATCGCAACTTCCCCCCGCATGCGCCAATAGGACGGTGAGATCAGGGCGCAGTGCACGCACTTCAGCCAGCACGTCGTGAATGGCCAGCGCGCCTTCGTCGAAACGAAGCCCGCGGGTGAGCTCCGGCTTCACGCTCGACTTTGCGTCGGCAGTAATGTAGCCCACCACCGCCACTTTCAGCCCGCCGACGTCGAGCAGGGCGTACGGGCGGAGCCAGTCGGGGCGGCGGCCGGTGGCCGAGTCGAACACGTTGGCGGCCAGCCAGTGATAACGCGCCTCGGACACACGGCGGCGCAAGGTGTCGAGCGACCACTCGAGATCGTGCTCCGCGAGCGCCGTGGCTGAAATGCCCAGCCGGTTGAGCACCTCCACCATGGCGCGGCCCCGGGTGACGTTGGACGCGACGCTGCCCTGCATGGCGCCGCCGGCGTCGAGCCGGAGCGTGGGACAACCGCAGTCGGCCGCCAGGCTGTCCATGGTGCCGGCCAGTGCGGCTGCACCACCACTCGAGGCGCCCTGCTCCCTGATGTGCGGCAACAGCGCCCCATGGAGATCGGCGGTGGCCAGCACGCGGAGGACCACCGAATCGCGCGGACCTACCGGGAGCGGGCGAACCGGAATCCTGAACAGGGAGCGCACAGCGGACGCGGCCACCTCGGGCACGATACGCCAGTCCCGGGATGGGAAGTCGGAGGGGTCTATGGTTTTTCGGCTGCGGATGTCAGCAATCAGCAGATCACGGATGTTCTCGTTTCTGTCGTACACCACTGGAGCGCCGCGTAGCATGGTATATCCGCCCGCTCCCGTCTGGCGGTGGCTGTTGACCGCCAGAGTAAAGCTGTCGCCTGGGGCAACCGGACGCCGCCGAACGCTGAGGTTCCGGATCCGATCCCCCACCGGGCGGCGGAGGTCGATATCGTAGCGCGCACCCGCGATCATGTCGAAGTCGTATCCCGGCACGCGTGGGTCGATCGAGATCCGCCCCGCCGCATCGGCCTTGTAGTACCGGGTGCTGTGCTCCAAGTAGTCCTTGAGCCCGGCGCCACTGATGCGTATCGCGCGCAAGGTGTTGTCGAAGGGATAGAGAGCAACCAGGTCCCGGGTGCGGATGGTCCCGCTGTCAAAGCCCGCCTTGAGATCGAATGCCGATGCCGCCGAGAGATCGGCTCCGGTCCGCGCGAGCTGCACCTGGTGAATGAAGTCCACAATCGCGGTGGGCTCCGTGCGGGCTCCGGCAGCGCGCATCGTGCCGGTCGCTTCACCCACCGGATTGTCCGCCCAAGCCAGCACGGCCGCGTGCGCCGGCGCCAGCCGTTGTGTCACCCGTACCGAAGGAGTGGCCGCGGAGCTCGAGACCAGTTCAGCGTGGAAGCGTGCCGGCTTCCAGCGGCCCTCACGCCGCACCAGATACACGTGCGTGACCGAAACGCTTCCGGCGTACGGCCTCGGCTGCACGAAGTGCACCGGGCCGATGGTCGTATCGCGAACCTCGCGGTGCGAGTGCCCGACCACGACCAGGTCCGGCGGCTCGGGGAGCCCGGCCAGGGACGCGGCCGCGTGTTCGCCTCCCACCCCGGTCGTGTCATACGAGGCCGGGCCGCTGATTCCGCTATGCACCAGGGCAATCACCAGATCGGACTCCCGGCGGAGCAGCTCCATGACGCGCGCGGCCGCAGCCGGGATTCGGTCGACCCGGATTTTCCCGCGCAATTGATCGCGGTTCCAGACCATCGCCCCCGGCGTGGTAAACCCGGTGACTCCGACGCGAACGTTTTGCCGCTGCAGGACCACGTACGGCGGATAGAGGAGCGTATCGGCCGGAAGGGCGTACAGGTTGCCGCTTACATAGGGAAAGGCCGCACCCGAGATGATGGTTCGCATGGGGCCGAGTCCCCAATCGAACTCATGGTTACCGGGCGTGGCGACGTCATACCCGGTGAGGTTCATGGCTTCGATGACCGGGTTGGGATCCCGGGGCGCCACCCGGCCGAAGTACGCGGCGAACGGGTCACCCTGGATCAGGTCTCCAGCGTCGAGGAGCACCACCTGGCCGGGGTAGGCGGCCTTCAGCGAGTCGACGATTGTCGCGACCCGGGAGATGCCGCCTGGATAGGGGCTGTTGGCGACGTAATCCCAGTGGGTGGCATGACCGTGGATGTCGGTGGTCGCCACCACGACCACGTGAGCCGTGTCTTGGATCGGCACGGCAAGCATCAACATCGCGAGCATTGAGGGCATGCAGGAATATCGGGAAGGGCGAGGAGGGAAGGAAGGACGTCCGGTCCGCATTGGCTGGTGGGGGGCCTTGCGCTCATTCACCTGGACGTATATTCGTTTACGCGAATATGGCCACGTCCTCTGCTGCCGACCTTCTGCTCACCGTGGCGGAGCCGACCCGGCTCCGCATCCTCAACTGCCTGGCGGCGGCACCCCTGTTCGTCTCCGATCTGCAGGCGGTGCTCGGCCTGCCGCAGCCCACAGTCTCACGCCACCTGCAGGTGCTGCGGCGAGCTCACCTGGTCCGGGACACGCCTATTGCCCAATTCGTGCTGTACCGCCTCCGGAGAAACGGCGGCACCCACGGGCGCATGCTGGCGGCAATCCTCGACGCCGTGGTCCACGACGACGGAGACCTGCGGGACGAGCGGCACCGCGCGGCCGATCGGAGCCGCTCCCACACCCGAAGCCGAGTGCTGGAGCCCTCATGACCCATCGCATTCTGGTAGTGGACGATGAGCCCGATATCACCGCCCTGGTGGCCTATCATCTGGCCAAGGCGGGTCTCCGCGTCTCCACCGCCGCCAATGGGGCCGACGCGCTGAAGGCCGCACGGGAGGAGCGTCCGGACATCGTCATTCTGGACCTGATGCTGCCGGGCGTGTCGGGATACGACATCCTGGCCGAGCTGCGCAAGCGGGAGGAAACCCGTGAAGTGGGGGTGATTCTGCTGACCGCACGGCGGGAGGAGACCGACCGGATCCGCGGCCTCTCTCTTGGGGCAGACGATTACCTCACCAAGCCGTTCTCACCCCAGGAGCTTTCGCTGCGGGTGAGCGGCCTGCTCCGCCGGCTAGGATCGCCGGCGGTGAGTGCCGGTTCCACGCTGAGCGCGGGACCGGTGCTCATCGATCGCTCGGCCCACCGCGCCACCATTCATGGTCAGGAGCTGAGCCTCACGGCGACCGAATATAAGCTGCTGCTCACCCTGGTCGAGCGCCGGGGCCGGGTTCAGTCACGCCCGCAGTTGCTGGAGATCGTCTGGGAAGCTCAGCCCGACATTCAGACCCGCACCGTGGACATGCACGTCCAGCGGCTCCGCACCAAACTGGGTGACGCCGGCAAGTTGATCGAGACGGTGCGAGGCTTCGGCTATCGCTTCAAGGGGAATGAGCGCGGGGCCCGCAACCGGTGACGTTCGTCCGCCGGCTGGTTCTCGGATCCATCCTCATCCTGGTCCTCGCCGTCGCCACCCTGCTCTGGGTTGCGGAGCGCTCGCTGCGGCGGGATCTGGAAGGCGAGATCGCGCTCACGCTCGAGAACGAAGCCCGGCTGGTCCGCTCCGCGCTGCCGGCAGATTCCAGTGCATGGGAGTCCGCGGTCCACCAATTGGCCCGTCAGGTCAGGCACCGGATCACGCTGGTGGATCGCGAGGGCCGGGTCCGCGCCGACAGCGACTTCCCCATGGGCCCACTTCCACCAATCGAGAACCACGCGCAACGTCCCGAGATCCGGGAGGCCCTGGCCGGCGGCCGCGGTGTCGCCCGCCGCCGCAGCGACACGGAGGGCCATCCGCTTCTGTACGTTGCCATACCCGGCGGACCTGGTGTGGTGCGCGTGGCAGCCGGACTGGATCAGGTCGATGAGGTAGTGCACCGGGCTCAGAGCGCCGTGGCGGGAGCGGCGCTGCTAGCCTTGCTGGTGGGGAGCCTGCTGGCTCTGGCCGCCGGCCGGTCCATTGCTCAACCTCTTATCGCGATCAGCGCGGCGGCCCGGGCTATCGCGGCCGGCGCCGCTCCCCGCTTTCCCCGGTCGGGCATTCCCGACATCGACGCGCTGGTGCAGGCACTGCGGCAGATGCACCGTCAACTGGGTGACCGCTTCGACGAGCTGCGGCGCGAACAGGCGGAAACCGCGGCGCTGGTCGAGTCGATGATCGAGGGAGTCATCGCTGCCGATGGACGCGGCAGGACGGTGACCGCCAATGCCGCCGCGCGCCGGCTCCTGGGCTACGATTTGGCGGAAGAGTTGCCCGACCTGCCGGAGCTGTTCCGGGTCAAGGCCGCGCGCGAGGTGGTTGACGCCGTACTCCGGGGCGAGGCGGTCCAGGACCGGGAACTGGACGTCGACGAGCGGGCCATCCTCATGAATGCCCGGCCGCTTCCGTCCGGCGGCGCCGTGCTCGTCATCCACGATCTCACCGAGATCCGCCGGCTGGAAACGGTGCGGCGCGACTTCGTGGCCAATGTGTCCCACGAGCTCAAGACGCCACTGACCTCGATCTCCGGGTACGCCGAAACGCTGCTGGCAGATGTGCCCGACGCAGAAACGACTCGGCGGTTTCTGGGCACGATCCTCGACAATGCCCGTCGCATGCAGCGTCTGGTGGACGATCTCCTCGATCTGGCCCGGATCGAGGTGGGTCGCTGGCAGCCCGAGGCAGAGCCGGTAGACGTGGCCGACACCGCGCATGAAATGTGGCACGAGTTGGCCGACCGGGCCGCCTCACGCGGAGTGGAGTTCAGTGTGGACGCGGAGCCGGGCGCGGGCACACTCCGGGCCGACCCGGACGCGCTTCGCCAGGTACTGGCCAATCTGCTGGAGAACTCACTTCGCTACACCGGCCGCGGCGGGCGCATCGTCTGCCGGAGCCGCCTGGACAATGGCGGGGTGGCCGTCAGCGTGACCGATAACGGCTCCGGCATTCCCCACGAGCATCTCCCCCGCATCTTTGAGCGGTTTTATCGGGCTGACCAGTCTCGCTCGCGCGAAGAAGGCGGCACCGGGCTCGGCTTGGCCATCGTCAAGCACCTGGTTGAGGCGCATGGCGGCAGAGTCTATGCGGAGAGCGAGCGCGGTGTGGGGACGACGGTGACCTGCTGGTTCCCCGCTTCCAGTGTTGGCTCCCGCGATCCATTTCTGGCGGCATCGCAGACCTCCCGGTAACTGAGGTCCAGCCGATCCAGCTCCCGGTCCCACGTGAGACCCTCCCCGGTTCGGCGAGCCCCGCGAGACAGCCGCTGGGTGAGTCCCCAGTCCTCGGCCAGTTTCACCATCGCGCCGGCCATCGCCCCCACGTCGCCCTCGGGATATGCGAGCCCGTTCTTTCCATCCCGGAGGTGGTCACGCACACCGCCGGCTGGAGCGGCGATTACCGGCAGACCGCTGGCCATCGCCTCCAGAACCACCAGCCCCAGGGTTTCGGTGACAGAGGCGAACACGAAGGCGTCACAGTTGGCGTACAGATCGGGCAGACGGCTTCTCCGCTCCAGAAATCCGAGAAAGGTGACCCCGGGCGGCGCCGCCGCTCGCAGCTCGGCCTCGCACGGACCGGTTCCCGCCATGATCAAGTGGATGACACCCCGCGGCAGGCTTCCGCTTGCGAGCCGGAAGGCATGGACGATCTGTTCCGCCCGCTTCTCGGCGGCCAGGCGGCCCACATAGAGAAAGGTGAAACGGCTCCCCATGCCGAACGCCGCCCGCATCTCCTGGCTCCGGCGCCCGGGATGGAACAGCTCAGCATCGACCCCGCGGCCCCAAACTTCCACGTCGGGAACATTCAGTCGAACCAGGTCCTGCCGGGAAACCGTCGAGGGGGTAAAGACCCGGCGGCTCCGGCGGTGAAAGCGGCCCAGGTAGGAGGACACGGCGCCGCGAAGAAACGGCGTGCCGTACGCGTCGGCATACTTGGCGAAGTCTGTGTCGTACGATGACACCACCGCCACATTCTCCCGGGCGGCGGCGATCTGCCCCATCCGTCCAACGCCAAACTCGGTGGCGCAGTGTACCAGGTCGGGCCGAAAGCGCCGGATCTGTGCGGCCAGCACGCTCGGCCGGGGCAGTGCCAGCCGGATCTCCGGATATTTCGGCAGGGCGACACTGGGCACGCTGAACAGTTCGGTGGCAGTGCCTTCCGAGGGCTTCTGCGGCTCCCACGCGCCTGACGCCGCCGGATACCGGGGTGCCACGACTGCACATTCCCATCCCCGCCGCGCCAGGCCCTCCACGGAAATCGAGGTGACGACCGAAACCCCATTCAGTTGAGGCGGATAGGTATCGGTACAGTAGAGAACGCGCATCGATACTCCGGTGGGTGAGACCACAAGCTGGCTGCCGCCGGTCACAATCTCGTGAACGCTGAGTCTCGGTTCGTATCGGTGGCAGCTATTTCCCGTTACGGAGTGGTCGCACGTTCGCGGTCAGATAGTTGCGAATTGTGGAGAGTTTTGTGGATACATGGAAACATCGATCATCGGTCGGCTCAGTACCCACGACAGGGCGCTGATGAACCGCTGCGCCATGGCGCCTTCCGCTTCGCGTGTATCACGCGCGGCCTGGACGGCGATCACTCACCTGGGCGGCGCCGGGGCCACGATCGTTGCCGCGGGGCTCCCCTGGTTCGTGTGCTGCACCCTGCACCAAGCCGGGAAGCTCGCGTTGACGACGCTGATCGTCTCACATCTCCTGGTCCAGTTCGTCAAGCGAACTATCGTACGCGGCCGCCCCGCCGCCGTAACTGGATGCGCTGCACTGGTGCGGGAACCGGATCGGTTCTCCTTTCCCTCAGGACACTCAACCGCTTCCATGTCCGTCGCCTTGGCCTACGGACTGGCATTCCCCCCGTGGGCGCTCCCCCTGCTCGCGCTGGCACTTCTGGTGGGATTCTCCCGGGTGCGGCTCGGAGTGCACTACCCGAGCGATGTAGTGGTCGGCCAGCTGATTGCGGCCGCAACAGCGATGTCGCTGAGTCCCATGCTGTAGCCGCGGTCTCACGATTACAGCTTGTTGGCGTAGTTGAGCACCTTGTGGCGGCCGTCCCGTTCCAGGATCTGGGTCAGGAGCCGGACCGACACCGGTTTGCCGCGCTCGTCCCTGAGGCGCAGGACGCAGGGACCTGCAACAGTGTTCTCGCCTTCCCGGCTCGAGTTGGTGCCACAATCATGGCCCAGAAGCCGGAGCCGCTGTCCTCCGTAGACCGCAAGAGCTCTCCGAACCCCTCGCTCGCTCCGTTCCCGAAGCAGGTGCCACATCAACCCCGGCTCCAGATCGTACGGCGGCAGGCTTTGAGGCGTGGTGGGATAGTAGAGGTAGGCGAACTCCGTCCGAGTGACGGCCATGGCAGCCAACGCGGCGGTATCTCGGTCTGCGAGCGCATGGACGTACGCGGCGAGCAGTGAATCGCGACTCCGATACGAGCTCTCGAGCCGTGACACCGGGCTCAGGTTCTGCTGGAACCTGCGGAGGGCCTCTTCCCGGGGTAGAAAACTGTCGACGACCGAGGCTGCCCCGCTGGCGGAGCTGTTGCCGGGGCGGTCACAGGCCAGCCCCGCAGTGGCCAGCCCGATCAGAGTGAATGCTCCAAACCGCATGCCCTTTGCTCCCCTGATGGAGTGTCCAGGATCGAGCCGTACAACCGCTCGACCCTGGACCTGGTCCACTCGTGCTAGTTCGTGGCGTAGTTGGTCCAACCCTGCCACCACTTCGGGCCGGCCGGATCGGCCGCTCCGAAGTACGTCGTATTCGTCAGCGACCCACCGAAGAAGCCGACCGTGTACTCGGCGGGAATTACAACGGTGCCGGCACCGGACGCGGCTGCCGAACCTGCACCCGGGGTCCAGTCCAACGATCCCGGCACGAGGCTGGTGAACAACGACGCTGCCGTTCCCGCGGATACGACGTGATTAGAGGCCGTGAAAGCGGCCGCCTTGCCGAAGTCGGTTCCGGCATCGTCATCGTAGGTGAGAGTGTTCTCAGCCAGGAGAATGTTGGAGAGATTCAGCGAGTCGGTCGTCAGCATGGTGTTGGTCTCGGCATCGCGCACCAAGAGACCTTGCTTCTGCCAGCGCGCCACGATGCCGTTGGTGAGGTAACCACCGGTACCGCGCCGCAGCACCATGCCGACGTCGCCACCGCTGGTGAGGGTCGTCGCCGTGCCAGGACCAACCAGGGTGAAGTTGGCGAATACCGGGACGGAGAACGGCTGGGTGGCAAAGCCGAGTGCGCAGCTCGCCCCATTGCAGCCGTCGGCTTCGAAGCCCTGCGGATCTGCGGCCGGCACGCCGGCATTCGGTGCCGGATCGATGCGGGCGGACTGGAACGCGATAAGGAACTGGTTGCGCCCCCGGTAACCCTCGGTCCAGTCGAAGTGATCGTCACCCGACTCGTATGACACCAGATACCGGCCGTTGACGGCGCCGCCCCACCACTCAAAGGAGTCGTCCAGGCCGGCGAGCGACTGTACGTATTCCAGCGTGGTTCCCCCGCCGACGGCGTACATCGAGAGGCTGTTGAGTTCCTGCCCGCTCCCAGCCGAGACGTCGTAACCGGCGAACTCGATGCGGACGTAGCGGAGGGTGCCGCTGTTGTCGGCGTTGTCGGTACCGCCCGAATAATCTTCGGTGATCGACTGCGGGCCTTCGGTGAGCACCGGCGGCGTGCGGTTGATGATCCCGTTCCCAATGATGAGGATGCCGCCCCAATCGCCCGGCGCTCGTGAGCCCACCGGCTTCCCGGAGGTGAACACTATCGGTGCCTCGGCAGTGCCCTGCGCATCGATGGTAGAGCCGCGCAGAATCCAGAGCGAGCTTCCCAGTGTCGCCGGGTCGCCGACGATGGTGGTGCCCGGCTGGATGGTCAGCGTGCTGCCGCCGCCGAACTTCACATATCCCGACAGGGTGTACAGCGTGTCGGCGAAGAGCGTCCGATCGGCCGTCTGGTTGCCCGTGAGCGTCGCCACTTTGGCGCCGGCCACGGTGGAGCTGACCGCGGCGCTGAAGGGGCCGGTACCGTTGCCGTTAACTGCGGCTACGCGATAGCTGTAGGTCGCACCCGGGGTCACTGCGGCATCGGTGTAGCTGTTGGATGCCTGGGAGCCGCCGATGGCAGTAAAGGTGGTTGGCGCCGACGGGTCCGCCCGTTCGAGGGTATAGCTGGTTGCACCGCTTACGGCGGTCCAGGTGACCGCGATCGAGGTTTCGCCTGCCGTGGCGGTTAGGCCGGTCGGGGCGGGCGGGGTAGCGGGCAGATCGGTCGGATTGTCATCGCCGCAGCCGGCAAGTGCGGCGGCCAGAAGCGCCGCTGCAGTGGTGGCGCGCAGGGCGCGCATGGGGAACAACATCAATGCCTCGGGGAGAAGGGTTCGCATAAAGGGGACGGTTGCCGACTGCGCGAATCAATCGGCTCGGGTGCACGGACGCAGCACGAAAAGGTCACGATTGCGTCACTGGTCACGGTTGCCAGCTGGCACCGAGGGAAAACACCCGGCCGGCCTTGTAACGGCTCCGGAGAATGCCGCCCTGAGTCACGCGGTAGGGCGCGTCGAGCAGATTCTTGGCGTCGAGTTTGAGTGATGTGTTGCCGAAGGCCGGGACCTGGAGGGAAAAGTCCACTACGTGCCGGGCCTGCTCGTAGGCGTCAGGGAAGGGCTGGGCACCCGCCTCCAGAATGCGGGCGCCAACCACATTGTAAAGCGCCGTCGCGTTTACCCCCCCATCACTGGCGAAGGTCAGCCCCGCATTGACCACATACTCCGCCTGGCCCACCATGGGGCGGTCCGCGTTTGTCAAAACGGCGTTACCGGGGGTGATCTTGCTGCGCATCAGGGTGGTGTTGGCAAAGACGGTCACTGGCGCGAGCCCGGCGCTGAGAAAGTCCAGACCCTTCCGAGCTTCCAGCTCGATACCGTAGTTGTCGGCCTTCTCGGCGTTGACGAACCCATTGGCGAGCGCCCCGGTTTGGACCACAAAGACACGCTCGATCGGATCGTGAAACTGCTTGGCAAAGACGGCCAGGCTCAGCACCTCGCCGGAGCGGGGATACCACTCCCAGCGCAGATCGTAGTTCTGAATCAAAGCGCGCTGCAGGTCGGGATTGCCGAAGGTGATCAGCCCACCGATGGGCTCAAACGAACTCACGCTCGCGATCTCCCGATACTCCGGTCGAGACAAGGTCTGGCTGGCCGACGCGCGGAGGACCTGGTTGTCGGTGAGCTGGTAGTTCAGTGCCAGCGACGGCAGCACGTCGGTATTGTCGCGTGAGGTCGCCGAGGGGTCCCCTTGCGGGCTCAACGTGCTGAGATCGAGGCTCCAGCTCTCCACCCGCGCACCCCCGACCATACGGAGTCGCGCGTTCAGGGGAATTTCGACCAGGGCATAGCCCGCCCGGAGCCGGTCCCGCGCGTCATAGCGGCCGCCGTTGGCATTGATGAAGAGCAGGAGGCGGCTGTCCTGGGCATACGGGCCGGCGAAGATCTGCTCCGGCGCCACCTGACGGTCCGCCGCCGACAGCGCCCGGTTGGTGATGTCAAACGCGCGGCTGTCCACATCGCGATCGACCGCTCGGTAGGCTCCGCCCACCTTGATCATGGCCGGGTTCGAGGTCGACCCGAGCAGCAGTCGGTAGTTGCCCATCGCATCGTAGCTGCGTTCGTTCAGGTCGCTGAAGGTGCGGGTGGCGGATCGTGCGCCGCCCCACCACTCGACCGGAACGGACGTGCCGGTGGCCGGGTCGATGTTGGCCCGGTAGGCGATATCGGAGCGGTCCGGCTCGTAGCGGTCGACCCGGGACCCGGTCAGGGACCAGTCGACGATGTGCTGGGAGCCGAACAGGTGCTCTCCGGCAACCTGATGCGAGCGCACGGTCCGCTGCACGAAGGTCAGGCGAGTCACGTCGAGGTCCACCGCGAACTCCTCGTTGTTGCCGGCCAGGCGGGTCGCCTCGTTATCTGCGCTTCTATTGTAGGTGTTGTTGAACGACAGCTTGCTGCCCGCCCCCAGCCGGGTACTGAGGTTTACAATGCCGCCCCACAACACGCTGTTCCGGGCGGTGGAGCCGGTGCTTGCGTTATAGGGCTGGAAACCGTTTGCGCTGCTCTGGATCAGAGCCCGCGACTCCTGCGACCGCGCCTCCTGGCCATAGGAGTACGTGAACGAGCCGATATAGCCGACCGGCTGGCGGAATACAGGGTCCTCGCCGCCAATACTGACGCCGAAGCTGCCATTGGCGGAACCGGTCCCCGGCCGGGCCGACCAGGCATTGCGAAACGAGCCGATGATGTTGTTGACGTCCGACTGGGTCGCCCCGCTCAGGTCGCCTGCAGCCAGGGCCGGCCCCGGGATGCGGCGTTCGGCACCAGCCGAGCCCAGCCATTCGCCGCCTGTGTTCGGCGCGCGCAGGATGTCCTTGCCGCTCGCGGCCGTGTTGAGTCCCGCCGACAGCGAGAAGTTGATGACCCGCCCGGCGGGAAACTCGCGGGTCTTGAGATTGACGGAAGCTCCGGAAAAATCGCCCGGCTGATCGGGCGTGAACGTCTTGGATGTGGTGATCCCTTCCAGGAGGGCGGCGGGGAACAAGTCGAGCGGCACCACCTTGCGCTCCGGCTCCGGGCTGGGGACCCGGGCACCGTTGAGCGAGGTGGTGGTGTAGCGCTCACCCAGCCCCCGCACGAACACGTACTTCCCATCCTGCACCGTCACCCCGCTCACTCGCTGAACCGCCTGTCCGGCGTCGCTGTCGGGGCTCTTCTGAATCTGCTCGCTCGTGACCGCACTGATGATGTTATTGGCATTCCGCTGTTCGTCCAGCGCCCGGTTAACCGTCCCGCGCTCCGCCTCGGCGCTCACCGAGATCTCGGCGAGCTGCACCGCGGAAGCGGCAAGGGCAATGTCCTGGGCAATGGTGGCGCCGGCCCGGACCACCACGCCGGTCACCACTTTGGGCGCGAAGCCGATCATCCGAACCCGGATGGATACCGGCCCGGCGGGGACCTCCTGGAAGGCATAACGGCCATCCAATGCCGACACCGCGGTCAGCGTGGTGCCCGCCACCTCGAGTTGGGCCCCCGCCACCGGACTTCCCTGCTCGGCCTCAACCACCCGCCCCACAATGCGCCCGGTTTCCTGGGCGCTGAGGGCCGCCGAGGAAAACATGAGACCCACCACGACCGACACGAGAGCGGCGCCGCGAACTCCGGAGGAAATAGGCATGGCCCTTGGGGATGGGGGACGGATCAGGGCGGCGACACCGAAGAATGCGCCGTTGTCGGTCGTTAACGGGGGAGATGTTGCCGGAACTGCGTTGCGGAGGGAACACGGTTATGCAACGGAACGGTCACAAACCCCGTACCTAGGATCAGTGGGATGTTCGCGACCTCACATTTACCTGTTCGTTACAGAAACCGATATCGCTCGTGACCCCATTCCAGCTTCTTAGCACCGCAGTCGGGAGCCACGAGCCTTACCACCCCATCCAAAGGGTCATATGAGCTGGCAGCCGCGGAACATGTCGATGGGAGTAGGGCTGGCGATGGTGGTCGGCGCAGTCAGCGCGAGTGCGCAGACCACCTACCCGAACGTCAGGCTCTCGGGACGCCTCCAGGAGCAGTTCTACTACTTCTCCAACGAAGACTACACGGCAGCAGTGGGCCCCCAGACCAATGTCTTCACCCGCCGCGCCCGCATCGAGGCCAGGGGACAGATCTCCGAGAACGTGGCGGTGTACATCCAGCCATCGTTCGAAGGAGGCCGGAACCTGAGCGGCCTGGTCACTACCTGCACCGGGACTCCCCTGACCTGCCGCACCACCGGCCGCAGCGGGCTTCGGCTCCGGGACGCCTACATTGACGTCCGCTTCAGCCCCGAAGGAAGTAAAGGCGCCCTGTACCTTCGAGCCGGTCAGGAGAAGCGCCCCTTCAGCCGTTACGAGCTGACCTCCTCGACCAATCTGCCTTCGATCGAGCGTGGCGCTGGGCAGGGACTCCTGCCCCGGGCCTCCAACGACCTCTTCGGCAGTGCAGGCTTTCTCTCCCACGATGTCGGCGCCAGCGTCAGGTATGAGTACAAAATCGACGACCTGCGCCTGATCACCTTGAAATTCGGTGCCTACAACGGCCAGGGCGAGAGCCTCAATGATGTCAACAACAAGAAGAGCTTCGGCGCCCGAGGCTCGGTCGGGATCACA
>Ga0180121_10000167_pt1 | contig 24837 bp, 38 predicted proteins | sample AntDrymUQ5402106_2_FD_129676 | JGI IMG/M metagenome (GOLD analysis project Ga0180121, IMG submission 129676) | Polar desert sand microbial communities from Dry Valleys, Antarctica - metaG UQ540 (21.06) (version 2) (version 2) | ecosystem: Environmental > Terrestrial > Soil > Desert | place...
GCGTGGTGGTACCCGAATTGCCGCAGAAGAGTGAGTCCTGCGGTGGGCGGAACCGGCCCCTCCCCCGCACCGTTACCGTGGCACCGCGCCTCAGCGGCGAAAGCTCGGCGCCAAGCTGCCGCAACACCCGGGCACTGGACTGGGCATCCAGCGAGGTCAGAGCGCCACCAATGTGGCTGGTACCGCGGGTGAGCCCGGCCAGGAGGAGGACACGATGGGTAATGCTCTTGTCTCCCGGCACCCGCACGCTGCCGGCCACCTTCACCGGTCGATCCCCTGACGGAACGCCTGAGCCTGGACCAGGTACGACCGCAGGCCGGGCGCGTCACCGGTGGCAAGAAGACGTCTGAGCTCGGCGACCTGGGCCTCGGTCCGCGCGAGCGCATCACGCACGGCGGCCTCGTTCGAGAGGAGAATATCCACCCACAGGTCCGGGTTGCTGCCGGCAAGTCGGGTGGTGTCCCTGGCGCCGCTGCCGTACGACACTCCAGGCTGGTTGTGCTCAGCCAGGCTCCGGGCCAGCGCGTACGCGACCGCCTGCGGCAGGTGGCTGGTCCAGGCGAGCTGGCGATCGTGGTGTTCGGCTCCAATTCGAATCGGAGACGCATCCAGCGTGCGCTCCCAGAAGCTGGCGATCGTGTCGGCTGCGCGACGCCCGGCCGGCGTCCCGGTCTCGCAGATGTACACCACGCATCCGCGCAGGCGATCGGGGCGCGCGGAAGGAAAACCGCTCTCGTGCGTTCCGGCGAGCGGGTGGGCGCCGGCAAAGCGATCGGCGAGGCCGGCGCTCTCCGCCCGTTTGAGCACCGGACCTTTCACGCTGCACACGTCGGTCAGTAAGGCAGCGGTCTCGAGCACCGGCGCGAGCTCGGTGATGAGATCGAGTGTGGCCCCGGGCGGAACCGCCAGCACCACCAGCTCGGCGCCCCGAACCGCCCGGGCAGGGGTGTCCGCAAGATCGGTGACGGCAGAGGCCTTGAGCGCCTGAATCCCCTCACCCCGCTGGGGAGAAAAGCCCACCACCCGAGGCACCCCGGCCAACCGGGCCTGCCACGCCAGAGAGCCTCCAATGGCACCGAGGCCGATCACCGCCAGAGAGGATGGACGCAACTGCTCAGGCCTGAAAGGGCCGCCCACGTTGCCGGAGGCCAGCGAGGAGTGTACTGATATGGCACCCGATTCGAGCCGGAGTGGGCATGGCAAGGATCCTGATCGTGGAAGATAGCCCGGACAACATGAAGCTGTTTCGAACTATCCTCGCGCTCAAGGGTCATGAAGTGGTGGGTCTTGCCGGGGGGGAGGGGCTGGTGCAGGCGATCGAGGCGCATGCGCCAGAGCTCATCCTGATGGACATCCAGCTTCCCGGCAAGGATGGCTTCACCTTGCTGCAGGAAATCCGGACATCGTCATCTGCCGGGGTTCGCGTCGTGGCGCTGACCGCTCACGCCATGACCGGCGACCGCGAGCGAGCCCTGGAGGCCGGCTTCGATGGCTACATCACCAAGCCGATCGACATTCGTGCTTTCCCGGACCAGGTCCAGCAGTCGCTAAAGGGCGGAAAGCCGGACCGAAAGCAGGATCAATGAATGCGCGGCCAGGTTGACATAGTCTTCCCGAACGGCCCGGGCCGGCTCGTGCGACGTATCGAGAAGTTCGGTCCATGTGCCCGGCCGCTCCAGAGTCGGGAGCGTAAAAGGCTTGGACCGGGCGCCGCCGTTCAGCAGCAGCAGGAGTGAGTCTCCCCCCACCGGGCGTCCCCGTTCGTCGACTTTCTCCGGTGCTTCGCCACGGATGAGCATGCCGAGCACATGATTGCTCTCATCGCTCCAATCCTGAACTGTCATCTCTTTCCCATCCGCTCGCAACCACGTGAGTTCCTTCGGCTCTCCCGGGGACTCAGGCCCATGTTGAAAGAAGGCTCTCCGCCGCAGTACCGGGTTCTGTGCCCGGATGGCAAAGATCCGGCGGGTGAATTCCAGCAGCTCCGCATTCTGGGGACTGAGCGTCCAGTCGATCCAGGTGAGCGGGCTATCATGACAGTATGCGTTGTTGTTGCCGAGCTGGGTGCGGCCGAGCTCGTCCCCGTGGGAGAGCATCGGGACGCCTTGGGAGAAAGCGAGGGTAGCCAGGAAGTTTCGCTTGATGCGTTCCCGCATCCGAACGACATGGACCGCGTCAGTGATCCCCTCCGCACCCCAATTCCGGCTCAGGTTGTGGTTGGTGCCGTCCCGGTTGTCCTCCAGGTTGGCCTCGTTGTGCTTCACCTCATAGCTGACCAGGTCCTGCAAGGTGAACCCGTCATGACAGGTGACGAAGTTCACGCTGGCATGCGGCGTTCGGTGAGTCGCCTCGAAAAGGTCACTGCTTCCGGCCAGCCGTGAAGCCACTTCACCCACCCGGCCAGGGTTTCCCCGCCAGAAGTGCCGGATCGAGTCCCGGTATTTGTCGTTCCATTCGCTCCAACCCACCGGAAACTTGCCCGTCTGGTAACCTCCCGGTCCCAGGTCCCACGGCTCGGCGATCAGCTTGACCTGAGACAGCACCGGATCCTGGCCGACCAGGTGAAAGAACTCGGCCTCCCGGTTGAAGCCGGTGTCGTCGCGCCCCAGCACCGGTGCGATATCGAACCGAAAGCCATCCACGTGCATTTCGTGGACCCAGTAGCGCAGGCTGTCAACCACCAGCTGCCGGGTGCGGGCATGGCGCAGATCGACCGTATTACCGCAGCCGGTGAAGTCCTCATGCAGGCGCGGGTTGTCAGGTCTGAGCCGGTAGTATCGCGTGTTGTCGAGCCCGCGAAACGAAAGCGTGGGGCCCATTTGGTTTCCCTCGCCGGTATGGTTGTACACCACATCGAGGAGCACCTCGATACCGGCGTCGTGAAACGCCTTCACCATCGACTTGAACTCCGCCACGTGCTGCCCCCGGTCAACCGGTCCGCTGGCGTAGCGGACATCGGGGGCGAAAAAACCAATCGAGCTGTAGCCCCAGTAGTTGGTCAGCCCCTGCTCGATCAGGCGACGCTCGGTGGCCACGTGATGCACCGGAAGCAGCTCCACCGCCGTCACCCCCAGGCCGACCAGGTGCTGAAGGATCGGGTCGGTCACCAGTCCCAGATAGCTTCCCTTGAGCCGGTCGGGCACGCCGGGGTGCAGCATGGTCATGCCCTTCACGTGACACTCATAAATCAGGGTGCGATTCCAGGGCGTGCGCGGTGGCCGGTCATTACCCCAGGAGAAGGCGGAGTCCACGACGAGGCTCTTCGGAAGGGCGCCCGCGCTGTCGGTGGGATCGGCGATCAGGTCCCGGTCGGAGCTGCTGTCCCGCACCGGATAGCCGGCCAGGGCATCGTTCCAGGTGATGGAGCCGCTGATCGCCTTGGCATAGGGGTCGAGCAGAAGCTTGGCCGGGTTGAACCGATGTCCCCGTTCGGGCGCATGGGGGCCGTGGACGCGATAGCCGTAGGCCAGGCCGGGCCGCGCGTCGGGCAGGAAGGCATGCCACACGTGCCCGGTCCGCTCACGCAGCTCGATGCGGTCCGCTTCGGCAGCGCCGCCTGGCTGGGCAAAGAGACAGAGCTCCACTCGCGACGCGTGCTCGGAGAACACGGCGAAGTTGGTGCCTTCGCCGTCCCAGGAGGCGCCCAGTGGGGCTGGAGCGCCCGGCCAGACTCGCGTCATGTCGGCATCAGGAGTGTCGGCTGCGGTCCTGGTGGACCCGGAGGCCCCTGATGCGGATCAGCGCCCGCAGCACGATGAGGAGAGTGATGGCCGTCCAGAGAATCGTAAAGACGATTTTGACGGAGTCCGTGGCCCGCGCGATACCGGCCAGGAAGTAAGCCCCGATAAACACGGCATCAACGACCAGGACCAGGCCCATCAGGTAGAGCGCTTCCCGTCTGACGGTCACGGGCGCTGAATCAGAATGACGCCTGCGATCACCAGCGCGGCGCCGAGTACGCGGACCAGCGAGAGCGAATGGACCGGAAAGCCGATGAGCCCGTAGTGGTCCAAAAGCAGGGATGTGACCATCTGTCCGGCGACGACCGCGGCCACGAGCGTCCCTGCCCCGAGCTTCGGCGCCAGGACAACGGCGGCCAGCACGTACACCGCGCCGATCAGCCCGCCGGCCCACTGCCACGGAGAGGTCTCGGACCACGCCCGGGCCAGTGGCAGCGGCGTCCGCAGGAGAACCGCCACAGTCGCGAGGCCGGCGATACCAACCAGGAACGAAATGAGCGCTGCGGCCACCGGCGACCCGAGCACGGTCCTGAGCTGGGCATTGACACCCGCCTGCACCGGAAGGATGACACCGGCCGCTATCGCGAGGAGCAGGTAGAGAATCATCGGCGAGTGCTCAGTTCCGCAGGCTGCATTGCATCGACGGTGGTGTCGTTCCCGGTCACCTGTCGTCGATGGTAGTCCAGCTGGCCAAGGTGGTAGGAGAAATGGGTAGTGAGATGCACCAGGTATTCGCCGGTTCTCACATTCTTCCCGGCGATCACCTCCGGGAAGTCGGCATCGGGATCGGGCAACACTGAGCGGCCGAAAACGGTCCTCACCGCCGACTGGGCCGCCTCGATTTCCCGGAGCAGCTCCGAGCGGGGCACGTCTCGCCGGGCGAACTCCGCCGCCCGATCCCGGACGTAGCCGGTGTCCCCCAGGCGGGCGCCGATGTAGTGCTGAAGGTTGCCGGCCAGATGGAGGACGAGCGTTCCTCCGACATTCGTAATGCCGGGTCGTGTGGCCCAGAGATCTCGCTCGTTCGGGTAGGCTTCCACCTCGCGTACGAGGGCGCGGAGATCGCGATCGAGAATCGTGGCAACAGCCGGGAGTGTCATGAGGGTGCTCGATGGTCGTGGCGCTGAAATGCCAGAAACTGATGGATCGCCTCGATGGCAGCGGGGTCTCTGCTCCACAGCCGCACCTGGCCGCCGCCCGGAAGGGTGTCCGCCGTGTACCGAATGCGTGACGTCCGCGCCGCCATGACCGGCGTTCCCGGAACGGCGCGGTCACGGACGAATCCCGGGAGCGCGAAGTCCCCGCGCGCAAACGCCCCGGCAATGAGCCGCATGTGACTTCTGATCCGTGCCACCCCGGCGGAGTCGGCACTATCACGTTGCAGGCTGATGCGACCGCCGTCCGGCAGGGATTGGAATACGTGGAAGGAGCTGTACTGATCGACACCCATCGCGACGTGGCCGCGCGCTTGAACCTGGGAGAACTCGCTATCTGATGACCACTCTACGCAGCCACCCAGGGCCACGGCCAGTACACAAAGAACGGGACCATATGCCTCGACTCTTGTCAGTCTTCCAGCTCGATCTTGGAGATCTCCCGCTCCTGGGCTCCCTGCCGCAGCCGGCGGAAGACCGACTCCAGCAGCTCGACGCCAAGGAGGAGAGCCACGGTGATGAGGGTGAGGATGATCGCTGCCGCCAGATGCCCGAGGCCGATGAGCGACCCGAGCGCGGCCAGCACCCAGATCACGGCCGCAGAGGTAACCCCAATGACGGCTCCCTCCCGGGCAAGGATCACTCCGCCGCCGAGAAAGCCGATTCCCGTGACCACCTGGGCCAGCACCCGGGTGGGATCCACTCTCTCCCCCTCGAACGATGCTCCCAGACTGACGAAAAGGTAGGTACCGAAACAGATGAGAATGCTGGTGCGGATGCCGGCTGCTTTACCCCGAAGCTGGCGCTCCAGGCCGATGATTCCGCCGCAGAGGATCGCGGTGCCGAGGCGGAACCAGAACTGCGGGGAATCGGGGTTGAGAGCATCGAACACGGGGGAATCGGGGTTGAGAGCATCGAACACGGTGGAATGCCCTCTTGGGGTTAAATGGAGTTTGCTGGCTATTTCCGCTGGCGCTGGAGCAGCATGGCTTTGCTGCCGAAGACCTGCTCGTCCACCCAACGCAGAAGGGCATCGTCGAGCTCCACCAGCTCCTGCCCGGGCACGTGGGGCAGCACGGGGCGGCGTTTGCCCTCGATCATTAAATACCACATGGGGGGAACCGCCTCGACGCCGCGTCGTTCGTTGGCAATCTGCGCGTCGTACGATACGAAGTGGAACTCCCGGCCCCGGTGGCTCAGGCGGCGCTGCTCGACTTTATGGCTGCTCACAGAAGGACTCGCTCAGTGATGGACACTGGAATCTAATCGTGCTCAGCCTCCTCCGAGAACGATCTGATCCCGATCGAGCATTTCGGGATGGTCTTTCAGCCATTGGAGCACCCGGGCACCCACCTGCTCCGCCGTGTCCGAGGCCCCGGCCGGAAACTTCGTCAGCGCGGTTCCACTGATGGTGACATGCCACATCGGGGCCTGGGCACCGGGCAACGCCTGGCCCGACATGGTCTGGGTACTGCTCAGCACAGCCGTGACCCGCTTGCCCCGGTACTCAACCGTCACTTCTTCCATGGCGCCTCGCCGGTCATGAGGGCGGGCCACCATTTCGAGGGCGACCCCGGTGTCGATCCTGGCCCGGCCTCCGCGTCGGTGGCCGGTCCGGCGCGCGGCCGTGTGCTGCCTTGCGAGCCGCCTTGGCCTGGGAGCGGGCTCGATCTTCCGCCTTCTTGGTACGGATGGCCGCGATCCGCTCCGCGATTGGGACCTCGAAGCGAGCGGCAGGCCTGGCCTTATAATCGAAGTCCGGCACGATCACCCTGGGGAGTCGCTTTCCCAGCGCACGCTCGATGCTACGCAGCTCGCCTTCTTCCTCCGGAGAAACCAGCGTAAATGCATCGCCAGTGGCTTCCGCCCGCGCGGTCCTGCCGACACGGTGAATGTAATCCTCGGCCGCGGTGGGCACGTCGAAATTGACCACGTGGCCAAGTGCCTCCACGTCTATCCCTCGCGCGGCGATGTCGGTCGCCACAAGCACCCGGTACTTCCCACTCTTGAAGCCGGCCAGCGCCTCGGTTCGTTGCGGCTGAGACCGGTTACCATGGATCCGCTCGGCCTTGATGCCATGCCTCGCCAGATGCTCGGCCAGGCGGTTGGCCCGGTGCTTGGTCCGGGTAAACACGAGCGCCTCCTGCATCTCCCCTCGCTCGAGGAGAGTGACCAGTAACCCGGACTTGAGCTCCTGAGGGACGGGGTAGACCGCCTGGGTAATCCCCACCGCGGGGGCGGGCTTGCGGTCCAATTGAATGGTTTCCGGATTCCGCAGCATTTCGCGGGTGAGCGCCAGGATTGGAGCCGGCATCGTGGCGCTGAAGAAGAAGGTCTGCCGCTTGGGCGGAAGGTGGCGCAGCACCCGGCGGATGTCGGGCAGAAACCCCATATCGAGCATCCGGTCGGCCTCGTCGAGCACGAGGTGTTCCACCCCGGTGAGCCGGGCGTAGGGCGCCTTGAAGTGATCGAGGAGGCGCCCCGGTGTGGCGACGAGCACGTCCACTCCACTCCGAAACGCGTGCTCCTGCGGGCCCATCCCCACGCCGCCAAATACCGCGGCACCGGTAATGGGCGTGTGCACCGCCAGATCGTTCAGGTCCTCCAGTACCTGCGCTGCCAGCTCGCGGGTTGGAGTAAGCACCAGGGCGCGCGTGACGCCGCGAGGCCGGTCGATGAGACGGTTCAGGATGGGAAGGAGGAACGCGGCCGTCTTCCCGCTCCCGGTCATGGCGCAGGCAAGCACATCTCGGCCAGCCAGGCCCGGGGGGATGGCGGCCTGCTGAATCGGCGTCGGCCGGGTGAACCCGAGCTCTCGAATACCCTTGAGCAGGTCGGGGTGCAGTTTCAATCCACTGAATGGCACTGGAGTCCTCAGTAATATGGCGAACGCATCGGGACGGCTATCGCTCGGTCGGCCGCTCCGTGGGAGTGTTGGCGGGAACGTCGAAGGTGACATCCACCGTATAGCCATCTGCGTGGATCAGTGCACCCAGCAGCCTTCGGGCACTGTCCTCGGCATGGGTCGCAACCCCCAGCTCGCCCGCGGCGCTGATCAGCTGCTCGCGGGCAAGCTGGTAGATCGTATCGCGGTCCGCCGGCCGGAACGGATTCCAGAGCCCATTGCGCTCATCGTAGGTCCGGAGCTGGGTCACGTCCACACTGATCACTCTGGCGTGGGGCAGACTCACTCGCACGCGGCGCGCCTGGTGATCGACATCGACCCCGGTACCGGCGTCGAGATCGATGCCTGCCATGACCTTGCCGGTCACGACCACCAGGGAGCGCTTGGTGGAACCTAGTCGGCTGTTCTGGTAGACGACGACATCCCGTACGGTGGTTTCGCTGGTGACCAGCTGGGCCACCGAGCGCACCTGCTCGACCACGACTCCATGGGTGACCTCGGTCCTGCTACCACCGGGAAGCAAGCGACGAGCGGCGGGAGAAAAACGCTGAACGGCAATACCGATGAGAAGAAGGGCTCCGCAGAGGAGCGCGAGGGAGAGAAGAATCGCCGCCAGAGGCCGGCGGCGGCGCGAGTCGGCCATGCCGCCGCTCAGAACTCCCGACGCTTCATGTCCTTGAAAAGACGCTTGGTTTCGGCTTCCTCCTCCTCCGGCTTCTGCCGGAGCGTGGAGTCGAACTGGGCGGCCCGGTCACGTTTGGGGACAACGACTTTCTCAGCGTTCTTCTTGGCTAGCGCGGCAATTCGCTGATCCTCACGCTTCGACATTCCACCTCCAGGTTGGAACCTGCGACTCGGGCTAGAGCGGATATCTCTGTACCTGCTCGATGCTCTGGGTCAACTCCACCGCGGCTTCGCGGAGCCCGGCCAACTCCCGGTGGCGCCCGCTGACGGCGCCGGCCCGCAGGTCGCCGCCCAGGCCGCGACTCATTTCGGTGGCTCGCCGGATGCGAAAGCGCTCTTGAAAGCCCTTGTAATCGTCCCCGCCCGCGGCACTCAACAACCCCCACAGCCGGAGCCGCACGTCGTCGAGCGCGCTCTTGAAATCCTCCAGTCCCTCCACCGGCGCTTGGCCCCCGGCCAGGCTCTCTTCGATGGCGTTCAGCGTGGCGTTGAGGGTGGCCACCTGCTGCTCGAAGCTCGGCTCCGCCATTGGTCCTCCCGCACCGGGTACGACCACTGAGTGATCGGCGTAAAGAATCCCCGATGGCTGCACCGGGGCAAGTCCCGCTCGGGACGGTTAGGGCAGCGCGGGCGGCACGCCGTCAATGAGAATCATCTCGGTGCGGGTGCTGGCCTGGCGAAGGGCCCTGGCCGCGGCGTATTCGGATGAGGCCCACCAGGCGCGCCCGGCCTCCAGCGTGGGAAATTCCAGAATAACAAGTCGCCCCGGGTGCCAGGCCCCCTCGAGCGATTCGACGGTGCCGCCCCGCACCAGGTATTTGCCGCCATACGCCGCTACTGCCGGCGGCCCCAGCTCCCGGTATCGGGCGTAGGTCTCCGCATCCTGCACCTCGATATCCAGAATGACGTATGCCGGCATCGATCCGGTTTCCCTAGCCTCTGGGTCCCGGCTCCTCGCGATACAGCATGGCTCCCACATAGCCTCCCGCCAGCGCCGCGATCAGGCCACCAATGCTGCTGGGAATAATGACAGACCAGGGGTACAGCCCCATGAAAGCATACGAGGCATACGCCGCGTGCGATGCCAGCCAGACGACCAGCGCGGCCGTAAGTGCCGTGCGCGGCCCGGGGCCGAGCCGGGGGCGGGCGGCGGCATAGACCCACACCGTCAGAAGACCCAGCACGAAGTCCACAATCACCCAGCCCAATGTCCCTGACATTCCCATCTTCGCGCTCAGGCCGGGGTTCAGCGCGTCCGTCGCTGCCTGCCACCGTTGGCCGAGGAGCGCTCCGTTGGTCACAGCGTCGATGACGTTCATGACCAAGCCGGCGGCTAGTCCTCCCACCACAACTCGAGACGAGTTCAGCAGTGCCATGCCCCCTCCGATGTTCGTTTCGTGGAGCTACGAAGAAACACCATAGCCGCGAGCCATTGCCGCGGCGAGAAAGACCATGAGCACAATCAGCACCGCCTGGATGAAGCTGGTCCGGGCCAGAGCGGGCGCGACCGTGGTAGCCGGCTCCTCACCGGCCCCGAGCCGGCGGCGCCACCCGATCAGCGTCCTCATCGGACGGACTTCCAAGGCCAGGATAAGGAGAAGGAGAGCCATCTTGGTGAGAAAGAAGTGATTCTGAAAATAGTACGCGGTGTTCTTCTCGACTCCTGCCAGGAGGCGCCAGATCCCGGTGCTGACCCACAGGAAAGCCGCCAGACCCCAGAGATTGTCGGCCTGAAACACCATCCGAAGACCGGCAGCATCGAGGCGAGAGCGCAGCGCGCGGCCGCGGAACCACACAGCGCCGAGCCCGATCCCGAGCGCCAGGAGGTGCAGACTGGCAAGCAGCCATCGGGTGGTCATGCGCTAGTGGGAGCGGTGAAACTCGAACGGTGAGTCAGTCACGGCCGGTGGGCGCCAGTGGCGCCGGCGTCACTCCGCCATTTTCGCCAGAGTGTGATGAGCATGGCGCCCAGGTTGGCGAAGGCGCAGCCGGCGCCTACCAGGAGGAGGCCGCGGGCCACATCGCGGAGCACCGTCACCTTGCTGATATCGGTGGCTACCAACAGCACCTTGGTACTCAGCAACGCCGCGGCGCCGGAGAACAGCATCAGCTGGAGCAGCAACAAGGGACGATACCCCATGCCCGCATACAGCCAGTACATGGCAAGACCCACCAGGAGCCAGGCGAACAGACCGGTACGGGTGCTCTGGCCCAGCGGCAGCTCCCGGATGAGCGGCACGACCAGAAGGCCCAGCGCCGCAAGCATGAGGAGCAGTTTCCAGCTGGCCCGCCACAGCTCCCGGGGCGAAGCATCTTCCGCGGTGTGCAAGGCCGGTTCGGTGTGCACTAGTCCTCGCTCGTCATAGTGAAATGGGTGTCCCCGTAGAATACAGCCTTCGGCCGCTTGATTCTACGTGCCCTGGCCCGGTTGGGGAACGCCCTGGAAAGATTCCGGGACGTGGGGGAAACGCGGGTTCCAGGCAACCTCCCAGAGGAACCCGTCCGGATCGGCAAAGTAGCCGGCATAGCCGCCCCAGGAAGCAGGCTGAGCCGGCTTGACGATTCGGCCACCGGCAGCCACCACATCGGCGAGGAGGCGGTCGGCATCGGCGGTCGAAGGGACGTTGTGCGCCAGCGCAAAGCCGGGAAACCCGGACCCCTCAGCGGGGACCCCGGCATCAGCCGCGAGCAGGTGCCGGGGGTAGAGCGCAAGCCAGGTCTGGCCCATCTCGAAGAAGGCAACGCCCGGAGGTGAGGTGAGCCGCAGAAGACCCAGCCCCGTCTGGTAGAACCTGGCCGAGCGCTCCAGATCGGAGACGCCCAGGGTGACGAAGCTGATGTGTGGATCCATGGCTACCCCCGTTCGAGCGGCTCCGGGCCGGTCCATACAGGGTCCGGGCCTCCCATCCGATACTTTAGAACGATGATACTGCCCCACAACGATACCCGCCCCGGCCTCGAACGGATCCCCACCGTCATCGTCGACGACCATGATGACCTGGGCCGTCTCGTGGCCCGACGCATCGCGGAGGTGGTGCGCGCCAAACGGGCAGCGGGGCAACGGACCGTCCTGGGCCTGGCCACGGGATCCACCCCGATCGGTGCGTATCGCGAGCTGATCCGCATACATCGTGAGGAAGGTCTCAGCTTTGCCGATGTCCTCACGTTCAACCTGGACGAGTACTACCCGATGGATCCGGCGAGCATTCACTCCTACCATCGCTTCATGTGGGAGAATCTGTTCTGTCACCTCGATATGGCGCCAGAGAATGTCCACATCCCCCGCGGTGATGTGCGGCGAGACGATCTCGAGGCGGAGTGCGGCCGGTACGAGGACGCGATCCGCGCCGCCGGCGGGATCGACCTCCAGCTCCTGGGCATCGGGCGCACCGGCCATATCGGGTTCAATGAGCCCGGCTCCGGCGCGGAGAGCCGCACCCGGGCAGTGACGCTCGACCTTGTGACCCGAAAGGACACGGCCGCGGACTTTTTTGGAGAGGACAACGTCCCGCGCGAGGCGATCACGATGGGCGTGGAGACGATCTTCGAGGCCCGCGAGATCCTCATGCTGGCCACCGGCGAGCACAAGTCCGACATCGTCCGGCGCGCGGTGGAAGGCGACATCGACCACGAAGTGGCGGCAACGTTCCTGCAGCGGCATCCCAATACCACCTTCTTCCTCGATCGCGCCGCCGCCGCGGGTCTGACCCGGGTCGCCACGCCGTGGCTGATCGGTCCGGTCGCGTGGACCGAACGCCTGGCGGTCCGTGCCGTCGTCTGGCTCTCGCATCAGACGGGTAAAGCCATACTGAAGCTGACGCAGGGCGACTACGCCGAGCACCGGCTATCGGCGCTGGTGGCCCGGTACGGCTCGCCTGGCGCGCTGAACGGCGAGGTGTTCAACGCCCTGGGCGCAAAGATTCGGGGCCGCTCGAAGCTTCCCCGCGGGAAGCGCATAGCCTGCTTCTCACCCCACCCGGACGACGACGTCATCTCCATGGGGGGAATTCTTCACAAGCTGGCTGTGAACGGCAATCAGATCACGGTCGCCTACATGACCAGCGGCAACCTGGCCGTGTTCGACCACGACGTGCGCCGTCACATCGACTTCCTGCGCCGGCTGGCCGACGAACGCCATCTGCCGAAAGAGGCGGCGCAGACGCTGAGCCTTCGCATCGACCAGTTCCTGGCGGCCAAGCGGGCGGGTGATGTGGACATTGCCGAGGTACAGGATGCCAAGCGAATCATCCGCGAATCGGAGGCCGTAGCAGGCATCCGCACTTTGGGGTTGGATGATCGGGCAGCCCGGTTTCTCGACCTGCCGTTTTACCACACCGGCAAGGTCAAGAAGGACCCGATCGGCGAGGCGGACGTGGCCATCGTGCGCGGATTGCTGGCGGAGATTCAGCCCGATCTGGTCTTCGTTGCGGGGGATCTCTCGGATCCCCACGGCACCCACCGGCTATGCAAGGAGGCCGTGGAGCGCGGGCTGGACGAGGCGGTGGCTGCCGGACTGGCACGACCGGAGGTGTGGCTCTATCGGGGCGCGTGGCAGGAGTGGCCGGTCACCGAGGCCACCTGGCTGGTGCCGCTCTCTCAGGAGGAGTTGCGCCTCAAAATTCAAGCGATCTTCAAGCATCAGTCGCAGAAGGACACGGCTCCGTTCCCGGGACCCGACGAGCGCGAGTTCTGGCAGCGGGTGGAAGCGCGGAACAAGGGAACGGCAGCGGAGCTCGACCGGCTGGGGCTGGCCGAGTACTTCGCCATGGAGGCGTACGTTGTGGAGCCCTACCGTGGGACGGAATCACCAGCTGCCAGTAATTCCCAGCGGCCGTAGACCGATACGCGCACCTCGGCATCGGGTGGACGGGAGCGGGGCCCGAAGGTGCTCGAACTGGACCCGGGAGACGTGCTGCTGCTGCGAAGGTCGTAAAACGAATCCGCAATGGCTTTTTCTGTCGACAGCTCGAGCGGACGTCCCAGCTTTCCACCGGCCGCTACCGCCATCAGCTCCGCGTTGCGCCGTGCCTGCTGGGTCGCCTCTGCCGCAGCGTCCTGTCCGGCCTGCTGCACCCGGCTGGAGCTGAACTGGAGCGAGACCAGCCTTTGAGCTCCAGCACCCAGCGCGGCATCGAGCACTGCCCCCACCCGCCGCAAGTCGCGGATGCGCACAACCATCAGATCGCGAAAGACGTACGTCGTGTCGTAGCGCTTAAACTCCGGGTTGGGCTTGACCTCCATCTGAGTCGCCTGATCCCATGGGAGCGCGACCGATCCTCTACCCAGCACCGAATCGTCGGGAACTCCGGCCTTCACCACCGCACGGCGAATCGAATCTCCCAGTGCCGACGCCCGGCGGGCAGCAGCGCGGAACGTGGAATCTCGACCGGTAAACTCCAGGTGAGCGACGGCAAGATCGGGTGCCAGCGAACGCGTCGCCGTGGCGGTGGTGCGGATCTGGTTCATGTCGCTGTAGGAGCGCTGCTGCGCCGACAGGCTCGTCGCAAGAGCCAGGGGCATGAAGATGACCGAGAAGCGCATGATCTAACCCCTGGGAAGACACCATGACCTGCCAATTAAGGTGACGCCCGAGCCGGCTTTTTGAGGTATCATGCGGATTACGGATCAATGACAGTTTATCCACGACTGGAGAGTGCAGAATCCTGCAGCTACTCGCGCCCGGGCACTTTGGCTCCCACCGCACACCCACGAGGAGGAATCTCCAGTTCCCCCGAGTGACACGTTTACTCCTGACGATCGGCGTTAAGGACCCGGGGCAGCTTCGCCGCAATTTCGCGAATCTGCCCGGCGTGCCGGACCTCGTGCTGCCCGACGAACAGGATCCACTGGTAGAGGTTCAGGTCGCCCAGAAGCGGATGCGGATAGGTGACGGTTCCCAGTGCCAGGCCATCCCCTTCGGCAACGGCGCACAGCAGGTCGCGGCGTGAGGCCTCCAGGGCGGCCAGCGCGTCAGTCGCGCTGAGATCCCCCCGCGGCATGACCGGCTCGGGTGCGGCCACCGCTGGCTGGCGGCTGACAAGCCGCAACTCGTCGAGTGATCCCAGCAAGGAGCTTTCTTCGCGCTCGGGCTCAGCTCCGGCGGCCCTGGCGCGCTCGACGCCGCGGCTGATCAGCCGGACGATGCCGCGCTCGACCCGGTGCAGGTGTTCCAGCACCTCGGCGACGGACCACGCCGACTGGGCCATCCGCCGGCCGCGCAAGGTCTCAGGCACCAGGGCGACGGCAGCCACCAGCTCCTGCCGCGTAACCTGGGCGTAATCTACGAGGTCCGTCAGTCGGCGATGCATTCTAGAAGCTAGTAAATCCTGCTCTGGTCTGCCGGTTATAATCCGGTATGGAACCACGCTGGAAGCGGGCTCTGATGCTGATAGGGCGTTGATCCGGCGGCGCTGCCCCAACTGTGGAGACTGGAGCGGGGAGAGGAGGGGATCAGGTTGGGGCGTACATGTTCAACATCGTGGCCGCCGAGCTGGTCTTTGCGGCCATTTTTCTCGGTGTGCTGGTGAGGTGGGTGAGGCGCTACAAAGCTCCCGAAAGATCGGTCAGGCGGGTGTAGATCGTGGACGCGCTCCGCTTCGGGTCACGTACCAGCTCGAAGCGCGTGAGACTGTCGTGCCAAACAAGCCGCTCCGGGGCATCGTCGCGGGGAGGCTTCTGGTGCTCCTTGGGCGGGCCCAGCAACCGGCTGTACTCGGCCTGCATGGCCTGGAAGTTGGTGGTCTGAGGGTAGTCGAACATGATCGACGATACCACGCCGGCCGGAGTGCGGTGAACCCGCACCGACTGAGCCCGCTCGAAAGTCCCGGGCGGCAGCGCAACAACCGTATCCTCCAGTTCCGCCCCCGGCACTTCTTCGGCGGTCCAGCGCTGTCCCAGGTGAATCGTACTCACCTCGGTATTGAAGTTCCGGAAGATCGGACGCGGCTCGGGGGTCTGCTCCGGGCCACATCCAACGGACAGGGTGGCCAGCAGGACCGTGACAGCTCGACTCATGACTCCTCCAACGCCGCTCCCGCATCGCGGAGCAGCTCTTTCAGGATGGAGCGGTGGCACCGGGACTCATCACTGCAATAGCAGCCGACCGACACATTCTGCCGCGCTGATAGCGCAGCCAGCAAGGCGATGAGACGCTGTGCCGACGGCCGGCGCATCTCGGCACGATAGCGCCGGGCGAAAGTCCGCCAGCGCGCGTCGGTGAGTGGTTTGGCCCGGGCCCAGGAAAGCAGGGAGGCGCTGGGGGCGAGCTCGGGCAGCCACAGATCGTAGTGGTCCCGGGCGGCGTACTCGTCCCGGGGTACTCCACGCGGAGGCCGCCGAACCGTCCCCAGACGGAGACCTTCGTCGGCGCGGCGCAAGCTGCCCAGGCGAACCACTCGAACGGCCACGGCAGCGGACGTCCCCCGGTGACCCGGCGCAATCAGGCGAGCGGACCCTTGCCGATGAACTGGATTAACGTGGCGTCCGGCGTGCGGCTGTTGAAGTGCGTTTCACTGACGCTGGCCATGCCGCGCTGTCCGTTGTCGAGTGTCAGCCAGATCCTCTCGCTGGGGAGGAAGCCGTCGACCGTGCGAGACATGAACTCACCTCGCCAGGACTGACGACCCGAGCTCGAGTCGGAAACCGTGACCTGGACGTCGACCTTATCGATCGACTTCCGATTGGACCGCTCGATGACGGCTTTCAAGGACAGCATGACTCACCTGCTTTCTCAATGGGTGTGAATCCAGCTTCCATCTCCATCAGGCCGCAGTGGCTGGTACCTGGCCCACCATTCCCGGGCGTGCTGCTCGTTCCATACACCGGAGTCTACCGCTTCCAGCCGTTGGGACAACTCTCGGGCAGATTGGGGCCGGTCGGCCGGGTCGCCGCTATCAGCATGCGACGCGGGGGTCCGGGCAGAATGAGTGGAAACAGGACCACCACGAAGGGCACCCAGGTAAGACTGGGGATGATGCCCTTTTGCAGGTAGGCCTGCCAGAAGCTGGTTAGCCCGATGATGAAACAGATGGCCACCTCGTAGAGGAGGCCGAGCGTATGGAGCCGCTCCGACGAGACGACCCGACTGCGGGCAACCCACCACAGCGCCCCTGACGCGGCCACCGCGCCCAGGTCCAGCAGACGGAATCCCAGCTGTCCCATGATGACCGGGTAGCCGGCTAGCGTAGCGATGAACCAAATGCCGAAGTAGACCAGCGGATCGAAGGAGAATGCCACGAGCAGAAACAACGCCAGGATACGCACTCGCCCGCGCACCTGCTCGATCAGATCCGGCGGCAGGGAGGAGGACAATCCCTTGGCGGTGCCGGAGGGCCCCTCCAATCCGAGAAGAGTTACGTGCTCTTGCATCGGGTGGCTCCAGGGAGCTGCTACTCCTCGAGCGGCGCACCATCCACTGTGGCGTTCTCCACCAGGTTCTCAGCAGCCGGTTCCTTCGCCCGCTCCAGCTTCCGCTGTTTTTTCTCTTCTTTCTGGCGCTGCTTGGTAAGCTCCTTCTGACGCTTCTCGAACCCGTAGTTACGCTTTGGCAAGAATGCTCCTAATAATGAGTGTTACCACTCGAGCAGGCCGTCCTCTTCCAGGAAGGCGGCTACAGCCACGAGCGAGGGAACGCTGGGCGCCTCCTTGAAGACCCGGGCCGCTTCCCGCAGCGCCGGCGAGGTGTGCTGCCCGCTCCGGAGCCGGAACTGACGATGAGTGACTGCCAGCTCATTGAAGACCCGGCGGAGCGAACTCGCTTCACGCGACGGAGCGGTTGGAAGGGCGGCTGCCGCCGGCTGGGTCCGGGGCCGCTTGCTGCGGGGCCGGGAGGCACGGGAGCGCTGGTCGAGGGCAAGGCCAACCTCCGCAAGGCGCGCCTGCACCCGTTCCGCCAGTGGATGCGCCGAGCCGTTGGGCGATGAGCCTGATTGAGCCTGGTTCTTTTTTGGCATGGGGTCCCGCCAGAAAGGGAGCATAGCGTGGTGAGTCGGAGTTTGAAACTTAACCTCATCGGCGGCCTTTCAGGAGCCCGACGAGGCAACTCACTGTGCTGTCAGTCGATGCACGGCATCAACGGCGCCGGAGTAGCGCCGTCAGCACCCGATCCAGCGCCGCCGCGAAGGCCTGCCTGGCGCGGGCATCGTAGGGCGGCGGCCCTGAGGTAACGCTGCCGGCCATGCGTAATGCCTCCATGAAATCCCGTACCGAGAGGCGCTCGCCGATCGTTTCGGCAGTGTGCTGGTCCCCCCGGGGGTCCAGCACCGCCACCTGTTTGGGAACCAGCAGGGCCGCCAGGGGGATGTCCTGGGTCACCACCAGGTCACCGGCCTGCGCATGCTGGGCGATGTACTGGTCGGCTACGTCCGGCCCGCCATCGACGCGCACCGCCGTCACCAGCGCATTGCCGGTTGGCGTCTGGAGCCGTTGGTTGGCCACCAGGATGGTCTCGATCCCGAGCCGCTTCGAGGCCCGGAACACGAGATCCTTTACATCACGCGGTGCGGCGTCAGCGTCTATCCAGATTTTCAGGATTGGACTCTCAGAGCGGTGGACTCGTCACGGCAGGTCGGGGTCCGGCGGCCGCTGCGCCTCCAGCTGCCGGGCCAGATCCCGCGGCTTGGTGCCCAGCAGGTCACCCGTCGGGCTGACATAGATCTCCGGCCCGCCCCTCCCGAATCCCCGGGCGTTGGGATATGTCATGATCCACGCTCGCGGCTTGGAAGGCAGGTTGGGCACGCCGGCAAAGGCGAACCGTGCCTCGATGGGGCCCAGGGAGGTCGGGTTGGGACCGACCAACTTTCCGGCGGTGAAACGAGCCCCGGCATACGAGCCTCCGGCCAGTGCCGCGGCAATGACGACGATCAGAAACAGGGCGCGCATGAGGCCTCCTCACGAGACAGGAATAGTTTCCTGGTCACGAATTACCCGCGGCTGATCGGCGAGCCTGCGCGAGGTAAGCCGGCTCCAGCTGCATCAAGCTGCCCATCTTTCGAATCAGGTGGGTCTCGTGGTCGCTCAGCCGCCCATCCGCCAGGATCACGCCCCACATTACTTCGGCCAGAGCCACCTTCTGCCGCAGATCGTACTCCGCGGCGATCAAACGAGTGAACTGAAAGTGGTCCAGCGATTGGGCCCGCTCGGCTTCAGCCAGACGGAGCAGTTCGGGGACTTCGTCGTCAGCCAGATCGAAGTGCCTGCCGAGGGTGGTCTCGATGTGACGCCGCTCGTCGGGGGTGAACTCGTCGTCAGCATAGGCCAGCTCGAGCAGGAGCGCGCAAGCGGCAAGCTGCACCCTTCGCGTTGAGTCCAGTGAGTCAACGTTCGCCGACGCGGGACCCGCACCAATGACCCGGTCGGTGACGAACCGGCGAATGGCCTCGAGCATCAGCTCCCGGCCGGGAGAGGCATCTCGGCATCCGGCCCCACCACGGTGGTCCAGTGCCGGACCCGCCAGGTGGTGACGAGCCCCTCTCGCACGTACGGATCGGCGGCCGCAAAATTTCGGGCGACATCGGGCGTGTCGCCCCTAAACAACAGCACCGCGCCGTCTACCGGTTCAGCCAAGGCACCTCCCAGCATCAGCTCACCGCGCTCGATGAAGGGACGGGCGTACGCCAGGTGCGCCGACCGGAACGGCTGGCGGCGCCCAACGTAGTCGGGCACCACATCATAGAAGAGCAGATAATGCATGGGACGGAGGCGCTCCCTGGGCCGGAGTTGGGGCGGGATACGCTAAAAAGTTATCCAGCGACGCGGAGCAACAGAAGGGCCGGTGCCGCATGTTGCTGCGTCGAAGTGGAGGACGGCCGTGACTACGGCGGGGAAACGAGGAGCCGGATCGGCGGACCATCGTCCGAAAAGCGGATCAGGCGGTCAAAGCTCATGCCGATCTTTTCCAACACCCGGAGAGAGCCGGCGTTGGCATCGTCGGTAATGGCCACAATCCGCTGGAGGCCCAGGATGGTTCGGCCATACGCCAGCACTGCCGCGGCCGACTCGAACGCGTAGCCCATCGAACGGTACCGGGGCAGGAAGGCAAAGCCGATATCCACGTCGGTGAGCGCCTCCCTCTTTAGAAGGCCACACATGCCAACCGGGGTGTTCGAGCCTTTGGGTTCGACAATCCATAGGCCAAAGCCGTGTCGCTCGTAGCTGGCCAGAGGACCAGTCATGATGTAATGGCGGGCATCATCGATGGTCCTGACGCCCTTGTCGCCCACGAACTGAAGGAAAGCGGGATCGTTCAGCAGCTCCAGAATGAACTCCGCATCCTCCACCGCCATATGGCGAAGGTTGAGGCGTTCGGTGCTGAGTACGCTCACGCCAGTCGCCAAAATGGGTCGGTCAGCCCCAGGCCATTGAACAGGTCCTGGGCCTCCGCCATCGTTCGGCGGCGCCAATCAGGGCTGAGCCGGTCGGCGTACCAGGCCTGCGCCAGCGCCCACGCCGTCGGAAGCGAGATGATTGCCCCCACCCGGCGACCGCGGGCGGCACACCAGCGTATGACATCCTCCTCCGACCGGAAGAGCAGGATGGTGGATCAGGTAAAGCCGATATCGTGCCACCATGAGGCAGCCGGCACCGCGAAATGCACCAGCCCAGAGCCACCGGCCAGTTCGTGTCCTGTGGTACGGACCATGGCTGGATCGCCACAGTCGGGGCAGCTGGGTATGATCTCGACTGGTATCTTCATCATGGCAGAAATGCCTAACGCGTCCCAGGCGCAGTTGGCCCACCACTGCCGGCCGCCAGCCGTAACGCGGAACGACGTCGGAATGGCCGAGAACGGCATGGCCATCCAGACCTGCCGGCTCCCAGGGTCCAGTACCAATACCCGCGCTGCCGCCAGACGTTCAAAGCTTTCGCGCACGGCCGGCGCCGGTGCGCCGGTATCGCCGCTCACATCATCGATCGATGGCGCCTGGCCGGTCCGGACAAACTGCTGGTAGACCGACAGGCGGACCCGCCGGTCCAGGTGATCCGCGGTCACCAAGGTCAGACCGAGCGCCCTTCGGCCAACTCGACCTCCACGCCCCCCACGAGACCGGCGACCAGGTTATAGAGAGCGCAGCCGAGGGCGGCGAAGATGAACCCGAACACTCCGTACAGGATCGGCAGGGCCAGGGCCAGTCCGGGCCCCACGCCTTCCTGCCTCGGCGTGACCATTGAGATGATCAGAAAGACAGGGACGAACACCAGGCCCAGCAAAGCGTACAGCGCACCGGCCACTTTCGCTGTTTGGAATACGCCGAACCTGCGAATCTGCTGAGGCATGGGTTTCTCCAGGTGGAAGGCGGTTGGCAGTAACTACGCCCATGGTTGTCGCAAATGAGCCAACACGGGACCGAAATGCGACATGCCCAGCCTGAGCCATGTCGCAAAACGGCCCCCAGGCCGGGCGAGTGTTGGGAATCACCGCTTCGGCCGGCGCGACTCAGGGATGTTACAGGACCTTCACCGGCGAGGCCGCCATGCTAGCTCTTGTCCGAGTGCCCGTAGCGCTCCTGCTGCTTACCGTTTCGTGCAGCAGCGGGCAGCAGTCCCGTCCAGCACCGGACCCGCAGTCCGAGGGGCAGGCCCGGGTCCGCATCGAGAACCGCGCGTCGGTGGACATGGACATCTATCTCGTGCGCGGCAATGACCAGAGCATGCGGCTCGGGTTCGTTGCCGGAGGGGAAACCGCGACCTTTGCCCTTCCGGCCGCGCTCACCACGGGTGCCACGTCGATCAGCTTTGAAGCCCGGCCCGTGCGCCGGTCAGGACAGGCCGTTACCAGCGAGCCGTTCGGCATCAGCCGGGGCGAGGAGATCAGCTGGTCCATTCCGCCGCAGTAGCCGCCCCAATAGCTCATCGGACTTTCTGCAGCGCGGAAGTCCTGAGCGGATGACGGTCGAGTGTGGCATGACGGGTAGGGGCCCATCTGACATCAATAATGCCCGGGGCGGGACTCGAACCCGCACGGGATTACTCCCAAGGGATTTTAAGTCCCTTGCGTCTACCGATTCCGCCACCCGGGCGTGGGGATCAGTGAATATACCGGTTCAGCCGGGAATCGTCTCTCGCCGTACACCCCGCGAGGCGCGGGTGTTCCATGTCGCCGGCATTCGTCGGTACCGTTTGTGAAAGTCGCTCCCAACCTCGGCAACGATCCGCGCTTCACGATCCGGCGGCGCCAGGACCACCACTGCCCCGCCCCATCCCGCCCCGGTCAGCCGAGCGCCGTACGCCCCGTGGTCGAGCGCCGAGGCGACGAGAAGATCGGCTTCGGGCACGGTGGACTCATAGTCTCGCTGCAGTGACTCGTGTCCCTCCACCAGCAGCCGCCCCAACGTCGCCAAATCCGCCGCGGCTAACGCCTGTGCCGCCCGGCGGGTACGCACGGTCTCGGTCACCACGTGCCGCACTCGGGGCACCAGGGGTGGAGGCAAGCGCCTCTCGACTTCGGGTAGATCGTCGAGGGTGAGCTGGGCCAGGTAGCCGAGCCCGGGCCGCCACTCCCGGCAAAACGCGAGCGCCTCCTCACACTCACGGCGGCGATCGTTCAGGGCACCCCCGGTGAGCCGGTGGGACACGCCGGTTTCCATGATCCAGAGCCGGCCGGGAAGCGGCACCGGCTGCAGCGTGCCGGCAGCGGTCTCGAACAAGATCGCCAACCCACGTTGGCCGTGCGCCGCGATAGTCTGGTCCATACGGCCGCAGCGAACCCCCACCTGGTGGTACTCGGCGCGAAACGCCACCTCCGCAAGGGCCGCGGGGGAGAGCCGCTTACCGGCCAGCAGGCTGAGCGCCTTTGCTGCCGCCACTGTCAGCGCGGCCGATGAGGAGAGCCCGGCACCGATCGGAAGGTTGGAGGCCACCGCCATTTCGGCGCCGGGTGGAGCGGCGCGGAGCACCCGCAGCTCCCGCACGACCCCGACCAGATAGTCGGTCCAGGCCTGACGCATCGGAGCCTCGATGTCGAGGTGATGAACCCCATCATCGGTGGTGGATACAAAGGCCCACCGCGCTGCCGCTCGGGCCGCGATCGCGGTGCGGCGGTTCAGGGCCACTGGCAGGACTGGGCCGCCGTTATAATCGGTGTGCTCCCCGATCAGATTCACCCGACCCGGCGCCGATGCCGCGACCGTGGGCCGGGTGGCAAAGCTCGTGGTAAACAGCGAAGTTGCGAGCCTCGCCGGCGACACACGATTCACCGTCAGAGGCTTCTCTTGGGAGGGTATGTGGGGCATTGCGTGCGGCGCCTCGGAATTCTCGCCTGTCTGGTGGTCCCGTCGCGTCTCGCGGGGCAGCTTGCCCCCATCGGGGTGCCCGCCGGCACGCTGCGAGTCGAGCTCGATGGGTCGATCGAAACCTTCGACCGCCGGTTCAGAAGCGGACAGCGGGAAAGCTACGCCGCTGATCTATCCAGCCCGGCGCTGGGAAGCGACCGGATCCCCGTCCTGGCAGACGCCGAACAACGCATCGGCCGAATCACCGGCAACACCGGGTACCGACTCAATCTAGGCGCACTCACCACCGATGCGCTGGCCGATGTGGGCACCGGGTTTCTGGGGCTGGGGCTTGGTCTGACCAGTCGGATCACCATCTTCGGTCGAATTCCGCTGGTGCGGACCCGAGTCCAAACCAACATGGACCTAAGCTCGGCCAGCGCCGACGCGGGGTTGAATCCGGGCGAAGCCGGCCAGGTCACATTTTTTCAGGACTTCGACGCCGCGCTAGCCACGCTGACCGGAAAGCTGGCGGCGGGCGACTATAACGGAGACCCCACCACCAGGGCGCTGGCCGACGCGACCCTTGCCGAGGCCACGGCTCTGCGCGCCGACCTGTTCGGCCTCCTCTCCGACCCCACAACCGCATCGCCGGTGGTGCCGACCGCCGGTAGCGTAACTGGCGCCGCGGTGTTGGGCCGGGTAACCGCGCTGCAGAGCACCCTGGCCACGAGTCTCGCCGTGCCGGACTTCACCGAGGCGCCGGAACTTCCGACAGCGCCGCTGGGAGAGGACGGACTGAGACAGGTGCTGACCGGCCCACTTGCGCTCAGGATCGATGAGTCACGGGTGACGTTCCGCGGAGACGCCGAGGCCGGCGCTGCCATTACCCTGATCGACGGGTGGGATCGCGGCCGGCGTCGGGGCGGGATTCGCACGGCGGTCGCGGCACTCGTGCGACTGCCCACCGGGATCAGGGAACGCAGCGAGCGGCCGCTCGACATCGGCACCGGAGACGGCCACACCGACGTGCAGGTGGAGCTCACCACCGACCTCGGAGCCGGAGCATTCGGGGCCCGGCTGGCCGGGAGCTACGTGCGGCAACTGGCCTCCAACCTCCAGGTGCGTTTGGCCTCGCCCGGCGTGCTCGCCGGACCCGAGCGCCTGACGTTCGTTCGGCGCGATCCCGGCGATATCATCGGGGTCACCATTCAGCCGTTCTTCCGCCTGGCGCGTACCTTTGCGCTTCAGGCCGGACTGCAGCACTGGTCGCGCAAGGTAGATCAGGTGTCCTATCGTTCTCCCGCCGATGCGTTGCCCGGGGTGGATCCAGCCGTGCTGGCGGAGGAAACCGCCGCCAACGCAACGGTGCTCTCGGTGGGGATGACATACTCCAACCCGGGCCGGTTCCAGAGCGGAGGGACCGGGCTGCCGGTCGATGCCGGGTGGAGTTACGAACGGGTGATACGAGCCGGCAGCGGACGGGTGCCCGATGCTCACCGGGTGCGGGGACGGTTCCGGGTGTACCTGGGTCTGTGGTAGCGAAGACCTAGCGCCGAGCCACCTTCTCCTTCCGTAGCAGCGCCTGGGCGTGCCGACGGGCCGCGTCGCCCTCGGTGTCTCCCAACATCCGTGCAATCTCGTTGACCCGATCCTCGCCGAAGAGCACCTGCACGTCACTCGTGGCGATCCCGCCTCGCGCCTGCTTGGACACCACCAGATGACCGTCGGCCCGGGCCGCAATCTGCGGCAGATGGGTGATGACCAGCACCTGGTGTCGCTCAGCCACCTCGGCGAGGGCGGCGCCGACCTGGGCACCGGTCTCGCCGCCGATTCCCTGGTCGACCTCATCGAACACCAGCGTCGCGATGGCGTCGTGCTTCACCAGCACCACCTTGAGCGCCAGCATGAGGCGCGACAGCTCTCCGCCGGATGCCACCTTGGCGAGGGGTTTGGCGTCGAGGCCCTGGTTGAGCTGGACATTGAGCTGAATCGTTTCCTGCCCCTGGCCGCCGGGCTCCGCCAGTGGGGTGAGCTGGACGGTGAGCTTTCCCCCGGGGAGCCCCAGCTGCGGCAGGAGCCGGTTGACCCCGCGCGCCAGACGTTCGCTGCCCTCCCGCCGTCTGGCGGTGAGCGCCAGCGCGGCC